>Ga0193960_1000196_pt1 | contig 25153 bp, 25 predicted proteins | sample FB_3_MG_FD_140338 | JGI IMG/M metagenome (GOLD analysis project Ga0193960, IMG submission 140338) | Microbial mat bacterial communities from the Broadkill River, Lewes, Delaware, United States - FB_3_MG | ecosystem: Environmental > Aquatic > Freshwater > River > Microbial mats | place: USA... | reverse complement strand
TGATGAAACCCTAAGGTTTCATCTTCAAAACACTTCAAAAAAGAAGTGCTTCAAAGATCAAACCATCTCTAACGTCTTTTAAAAAATTAACTCGATTTAAGTTATTCTTTATAAAACGGCTTAACCTCTACAACTCTTTTTATTAGCTTGCTTTTTTTCTAATATAGATTGTAGCTCTTTTTTCTGTTGATCTGTTAAAACATCATACATAGCAGCTATAAGTTCTGCTTTTTGCTCAATTTTTTTCTCACGCTTTTGCTTTTTTGTTTCAATAAAAAGTTCTTTATCAAATTTTCCATCTTTAAAAGCAGATGCTACTGATACTCTTTGCTCTTTTTTTGCCTCAAAGATCTTTTTGATCTCAGCTCTTTGCTCATCTGTAAGATCAAGATGCATGATAGCACCTATTACATGAGACTTTTGTCCTTTGTGATGTTTCATCTTTTTACTATCACACGTATTTGTATTGCAAGATTGCGTACCGCAGACTTTTTTCGCACACGAGTTTGTGTTACAAGACTTTTCGTATGTTTTTTGAGAACAACTTTTTGAAGCACATGAATTGTTTGCAGGAGATGCATAAAGTGAAGATACCAGAAGTGCCAATGCACTTAAACTCATAATTGTTTTCATAGAAAACTCCTTTTATACTTAAGTTCATAAAAGTATAAAAGGGTTCTCTTAATCGAAGTGTAACCTTAGTTTAACGAAACTTTAACAGCTACTTAGAACTTACTTAGATCTTACCATACACTCGATTTTTTCTACTACACTTGGATCTTCTAGTGTAGAGATATCTTGTGTAATAGCTTCACCTTTAGCGATTGCACGTAAGATACGACGCATAATTTTTCCAGAACGTGTTTTAGGAAGACCTGGAGCAAAAATCATATCATCACAAAGTGCGATATTTCCGATCTCTTTTTTGATCACGCCGTTGATAGCTTTTACCTCTTCAACTTCATCTGCCACACCCTCATCATGTTTTAACACGATATAAGCGAAGATCCCCTCACCTTTAATCTCATGTGGTTTTCCAACAACTGCTACCTCTGCAACATTTGGATGTTTTTTGATCGCAGCTTCAACTTCGGCTGTACCCATACGGTGACCACTTACATTGATAACGTCATCTGTACGACCAGTGATAGTGATATAACCATCTTCATCATAGTTTGCACCATCACCTGTAAAGTACACAGGTCTGCCATCTTTTTTCACATCACCAAAGTAAGATTTTACAAAACGATCTTTATCACCCCATACACCACGGATCATTGATGGCCAAGGGCGTGTTACACACATATAACCACTCTCACCTGCTGCTACTTTTTCACCTGTTTCAGGGTCTAAGATCTCAGCCATGATACCTGGAAGTGGGAACGTAGCACATGCAGGTTTAATCGGAGTAGCCCCTGGAAGTGGAGAAACGATATGTCCACCTGTCTCAGTTTGCCAGTATGTATCAACGATCGCACATTTAGAAGATCCAACCTCTTCGTAGTACCATTTCCATGCTGGTGGGTCTATTGGCTCACCAACAGTTCCAAGAACTTTAAGAGAGCTCATATCGTATTTTGCAGGCTCATCTTCACCTGTTTTGTGGAGTACACGAATAGCAGTTGGTGCTGTATAGAACTGGTTAATTTTATACTCTTCAACCATTTTCCATGGACGACCAGCATCAGGGTATGTTGGAACACCTTCAAACATAACAGTTGTAGCACCCATTGCAAGTGGTCCATAAACGATATAAGTATGTCCTGTGATCCAACCAATATCAGCTGTACACCAATATGTATCATTCTCTTGTACATCAAATACCCATTCCATAGTCATTTGTGCCCATAGAATATATCCAGCAGAGTTGTGTTGTACCCCCTTTGGTTTTCCTGTAGATCCTGAAGTATAAAGTAAAAAGAGTGGATCTTCAGCTTCCATCACTTCTGGTTCAAATGTTACAGCTTGGTTTTTGATAAGTTCGTTGTATGAGTAGTCTCTTCCACCAACCCATTCGATATCTTCATCATTTCTTTCAACAACAAGAACTTTTTCAACTGGTGTTTCACCTTCAAGAGCAACATCTACTACCGGTTTTAACATATAAGGTTTATCTTTTCTAAATGCACCATCTGCAGTGATCACAACTTTTGCTTCAGCATCATCGATTCTATCACGAAGCGCTTCTGCAGAGAAACCACCAAAAACAATAGAGTGGATCGCACCGATTCTTGCACATGCGAGCATTGCATACGCTGCTTCAGGAATCATCGGCATATAAATAACAACACGGTCACCTTTTTTTACGCCAAAATCGTTACGTAAAAGGTTTGCAAATCTGTTTACATTGTAATAAAGTTCAAGATAAGTAATAATTTGTTTATCACCGCGATCCCCTTCAAAAATAATCGCTGCTTTATTTTTACGTGTTTTTAGGTGTCTATCGATACACTGTTCAGAAACATTCAGTTTTCCACCCTCAAACCATCTAACAAACGGAAAATTGTTTTCATTCATAACTTCAGAAAATGGTTCAATCCAATCGATCTTCTCTTTTGCAAAACTTCCCCAAAAACCTTCATAATCTTCAGTTGCCCAGTCTTGAAGTGCTTGGTACTCACACATATTCTTGATTCTTGCATCTTTAGCAAACTCTCTGTTTGGCTTAAAAATTTCTTTTTTCATTTAGATTTTCCTCTTTGTTAATTTTAAATAGATCATAGCTGTCATAATCGCGTCATTAACGGCATTATGCGCACCCATGTTTGGTATGTTGCACTTGCTCAGAATTGTATCAAAGCGCAAATCAATATTTCCTTGAGGGATCAATGTAATTGTCTGGTCAAAATATATCTCAGAAACCTCTATTGTTTTGTTTGGAAGCTTTATTCCCAACATAGGTTTTATATATTTGTTGATCATCTCTACATCAAACTCAAGATAGTATCCCACTAACGGTCTAGGACCAATAAATTCTAAAAATTCACGTATTGCTTCATCACTACTTTTTGCATCAGTAAGATCACAAGGACGAATCTTATGTACTGTTACATTTTCTGCGTGAAGAGACTGCAAATTTTTGATGTAAACCTCATATGTTTGTGAGGTTATTATTTTATTACTTTTTATCTTAACAGCACCTATTGAGAGTATCTCATCTTTTTTCGGATCTAAACCTGTTGTTTCTGTATCAAAAACCACCAATTCATCCCCATCATATTCCTCAAATAAAAATGAAAAATGTGGGTCTTTGAGTTTGGAGAGTTCCCTTTGTTTTTGTAACTGCTTTAAAAAAGAAAACACACTACCCAACCATATTTAAGTGAAAATGAAAATTGATAAGTTTTTTAAACTTATTGATAATTCTCAAACTATCTTTTAACAGATCTCTTTGGATCTTTGAAAGTTCACTTGGATTGATATAATTGCTCTCATCTTCCGTTTTTGCTTCTAACATCGCTTTTAAACGAATAGAGGAGAGTGTATCAAAACTTTCAATAAGCTCCGCTGCAAAACTCTTGTCTATTACACCAATATTGTTTAATTTTTTGATTCTCTCTATTGTATTTGTCGCACTAATCTCATACTGCAGAGCAAGAGTTCTTACTCCATGTACAAGTGCAAATATACCTCCTTTTTTTAAGTCAAGTTTGTTGTTATGCTCTTTTTCAAGTACAAAACCTGAAAAGAGTGAAAGCGGTGTTTCAAAGTGTAAAGCCGCTTTTGCGATATGCGCTAAAACATCATCACGCGCATGAAAATTTCTATGCAGATGTTCTTTAAGCTCTAAGAGCAAACTCTCATCACCCGCCATAGATTTAGCATCTAAAAAGATACTAAAGTGTTGTAACTCCTCTTCATTCATACTGCTGATCCAACGATCTATAAGCTCTTTATATCCACTTACATCTCTTCTGTAAAAAGGATTACTTACCATCACATCACCCTTGCATTTAGGAAAACCTATCTCCAAGAGTGCATGATTGATAGAGAGCATCGCTTCTTCAAAGAGTGCTACATCTACACCATCTTTTACTATCAATGCATTATCTTGATCTGTTTTAACACTTTGTTCTTCTCGACCTTCAGATCCCATCACAATAAGTGTACATTGGTCTTGAAGCTCTTTAGGAACATACATCTCAAAAAGTTTTTTGTAGATCTTTGCATTGAGTGTGGCTACAAGTTTTGTGATGTAACGCACTTTAACTCCCTTTGCATGGAGTGTGATCAAAAGATTTTTGAGATCTTGCTGTAAGTTTTTTAGATCATCTAAATTCCGTGCTTTTTCGATCTGTACCACAATAAGATGGGAGTGATTTGCAAAATAACTCAAAAGATCAAGCTGTTCTAAAATACCTGCAACAGCACCATCTTCTAAAACAACAACTCTTTTGACCCCTTTTTGCGTCATAAGTAAAAGCGCATTAAATAAAAAGTCGCTTCTCTCAATACTGATAATGCCAAACTTTACAATAGTGTGAAGCGCATCATCTACACTACGTCTCTGAAGTAAAACTTTTTGACGCAGATCTGTATCTGTAACGATCCCATAAGACTCCCCTTGTTTATAGAGAATCACTTTTGCCTGAAGCTCTTGCATCTTTACAAGTGCATCATAGATACTAATCTCACCCTCTAGTACACATGCACTATGAAGATAAATATCAGAGATTCTTGACATCAAAAAAGGTGTAAGATCTCCTGCTGCATCATGCTCTTTTAAATGTTGATGTCGAGAAATAAAATCTTGCAAAAAGTAGTTTTGCACTTTTTTGTTTTCTAGTAGCTCTAAAAAGTCCTCTTTTTTGATCTCATAACAGATCAGATCTTCATCTACAACAAACTTTGCTTCTGTTTTGCCGTAGATCAATGCATCAGCATCGAAACTATCTCCTTGGGAGTAAACATTGTGAAGTTCATCTTCAATAAACTCTGATACAGAACCTTTAATGATGATATAAAATGCAATTGAGGGGATATTTTTTGAGAATAAAAGGGTGTCTTTTGGATAGTAGGCTATGTCGATTTTGTGCATAAGCCTCTCAAGCGTGCTGCTCTCTAACAGTTCAAAGGGGTGGATCGATTCTATCAGTTTTCTCTGATCAAGTATGCTCAAATGGCTGCTCCATTTTTTTAAACCTCTCTCCCTTTTGGGAGAAAGGTTTTATAATTAATGCTCACTTGCACCCTCTGCACCAATACCAGTTTGTGCTCTGATATATTGTGCTTCAAATGCCTCTGCTTCATCTTTTGCACCTTGAGACTTATCTGTAATAGAGAAGAACCAAGTTCCGATGAATGCTACAATCACCGAGAATAGTGCCGGATATTTGTAAGGGAAGATAGCCTCTTCGTTTCCAAAGATCTGAACCCATACAATTGGACCAAGAATAACAAGAAGTACTGCTGTTGCAAGTCCAAGACTTCCACCAATAACCGCACCACGTGTTGTAAGACCTCTCCAATACATAGAAAGGAAAAGAACAGGGAAGTTTGCAGATGCCGCAATAGCAAACGCAAGACCAACCACAAACGCAATATTTTGTTGCTCAAATGCAATACCCATAATAATAGCTACAATTCCAAGACCTACAGTTGCGATTTTAGAAACTTTCATCTCAGTTCCAGAATCGATCTGTCCTTTTTTGATAACTGATGCATAAAGGTCATGAGAGATTGCAGATGCTCCTGCAAGTGTCAGACCAGATACAACCGCTAAGATAGTAGCAAATGCAACTGCTGAGATAAATCCTAAGAAGAAATCTCCACCTACTGCATGACTTAAGTGAATTGCTGCCATATTATTTCCACCGAGAATAGGTTGTCCGCCGCTAATTGCTGCTTTAGCTGCATCTAAATACTCTGGATTTTGAAATACCATAACAATCGCACCAAAACCGATAATAAACGTCAAGAAGTAAAAATACCCGATAAATCCTGTCGCATAAAATACTGACTTACGAGCCTCTTTTGCATCACCAACAGTAAAGAATCTCATAAGGATATGTGGAAGACCAGCCACCCCAAAGATCAATGCTACTGCAAGCGAAATTGCCGAAATTGGATCACTTACCAATCCACCCGGAGACATAATCTCAATACCTTTTAACTCTGTTGCATGTCCAAAAAGTGCTCCAAAATCAAAGTTATAGTGTGCCATAACCGCTATTGCCATAAATGTTGCACCAGAAAGAAGTAAAAATGCTTTAATGATCTGAACCCATGTTGTTGCAAGCATACCACCAAATGTTACATAAAGGATCATAAGTATTCCAACGATGATAACTGCTACCTCATATTGAAGTCCAAAAAGAAGCTGAATAAGCTTTCCAGAACCAACCATTTGTGCAATCAGATAAAGAATTACAGTTGCGATAGAACCTGAAGCCGCTAAAATACGGATAGGTGTTTGACGTAATCTATAAGATGCAACGTCAGCAAAAGTATACTTTCCTAAGTTACGGAGTGGTTCTGCAATCATGAAAAGAATTACAGGCCAACCAACTAAGAAACCAATAGAGTAGATAAGTCCATCATATCCACTTGCGTATACAAGTCCTGAAATTCCAAGGAATGATGCTGCAGACATATAATCACCTGCAATAGCCATACCATTTTGAAAACCTGTGATTCCTCCACCTGCTGTATAGAAATCTTTTGCACTTTTTGTACGCTTTGCCGCCCAATAAGTGATACCTAGAGTAGCACCTACAAAGATAACAAACATTACAATAGCCGACATATTTAATGCCTGCTTCTCAACTTCACCCTCTAGAGCACCTGCAGCAAATACGCCAACAGCTCCTAGAATTAAAAATAAAAATACTCTTTGTAACATCTAGATATCCTTTACCGATTCTTTGATCTTGTTTGTCAAATCATCAAATTCGCTATTTGCTCTTCTTGTGTAGATCCCAGTGAGGATAAAAGCAAATACAATTACACCCATCCCTACAGGGATTCCAACTGTCGTTACTGTGTCACTTGAAAGTGGTGTACCTAGTAACGATGGTTCAAATGCAATTACTAAAATAAATGCAAAATACACAACCATCATAATTACTGTAAGTATTAAAGCGAACTTGGTTCTTTTAGAAACAAGTTCGATATAGTTTGGATCATTTTTGATCTTTTCAACCATTTCTGTTTTCATTTAGTTCTCCTTAAAAGTTATAGTTGGCGATAAATCTATACTCGCTCCAACCTGTTGTACCTGCTTCACCTTCTGCAAATGTTCTTGGGAAGTTTCCACGTGCACGCAGTTGAAGGTTTTTTACAAATTCAGGGTAATAGATAACATCAAAACCTGCTTCACTTGCTGTTCTTTCGATCCCATAACCGCTGTTTGCATCCATATCAAACTCAGTGTAATAAGCTACTGTTTGTAGGTTTGCACCAAGATCTTTAAACTGATAACTTCCTGCTACTTTCATCGCTTCTGTTCCTGCTAAGAACATGTGACGTGTTACCATACCTTGTGTATATGCTGGCATACCACCCCAAGGAGTAATAATCGCATTAGCAAGTCCACCTGCATCTTTTTCAGCTGCATTGTTTTTCCCAGTTTGAGAATATGCAAAAGAGAGGTTAAAGTTTTCTACATTAAAGTTAATCTTTCCTGCAACATAAAGACTATCGATCTCACCTGCAAGCTCATCACCTACTGAGTTTTCTTTAATAGCTTGTGCACCTAATGAAGGTTTAATCATATCTGTAAGAAGACAGTTCCAAGAGTAGTTGATCTCTGCATATACCGCATTTAAAATATCATGTGCGTAGTAATCCCACACTTGTACTTTGAGTTTATCTATACCTGTATATGTAGCAGAAACAACAGAAACACCATCAGTCTCTTGCCCAATAGCATATTGCCCCATATTTACAAAACGACCTGCATTATTCATACTGTCAACATAAGAGTAACCTGAAGTAACAGCTAAAAGGCTTGGTCCCGTGTTTGCATAAACACGACCAAATGTTCCTTGTGCAAATTTTGTAATATGCCCTGCTATTAATGTAGTATCTGGTAGATCTTTATTGATAAGCACGTAGCCCTCAAAAAGGTTAGGCACCATACGCGCATCATCTGTTCCCGCCATTGGAGTATTTAACTTTTGGCGTCCAGCTTTAAAGATTGTGTTACCTCTTTTATACTGAGCAAATGCTTCACCCATAAAAGCGTAATCTTTATTGTCAGGTCCTAAAAGTGTCATATCGTTACTTGAATAATCTGCTCTGTTTGAGCTGATATCGAGTGCATTTGATGTGTAAAAAGCTGTACCGAAACTCAATCCCTCGTATGCTGCTGTTTCATACTTAAGATGTCCCCCGATAGCCCAACCATCTCTGTGTGTAGTGTTACCAGCTGTCCCTTGATATTTACGATCAACCCAAAAAGAGCGGATCTGACCACTTGTTTTTCCCTCTGTGAACATACTGCTAAGGTCTTCAGCAGCATTTACATTTGTTAATCCTAAAAGCGAAACAAGTGTTACGCTCAATGCTATGTTCTTTTTCATTCTATACTCCCATATAGAGGTTGTCTCTAAGACTTTAGAGCCATCCTGAAATTCTTACTCTCAAATGGTAAAAGAGAAACATAGCATGAACGTAGCATAGATGTAATTTAGTAACAAAAGGAGGAAATTTTAAAAAAGTGTATCGTTTTGTAACATACTTTTATGGTTTATCGATCATATAGCCCATACCACGTACATTTTGGATCACATTTTCTTGTAAATATTTTTTTAAACGATTTATTTCGGCACGAATCGTAGCATTGTCCACTATCTGCTCGTCCCATACGTAGATACGAAACTGCTCAAAGTCAACAACTCTCCCTCTGTTTCTGGCAAGAAGATCGATAATTTGAGACTGTCTTTTACTTAAAACCTGTGTCTCACCTTTAAAAAGTAACACTGAGTGTTCCTGATCGTAACTATAGTTTTTTGATAAACGCAGATGTACTCGCGGTGTTTCATCTGACATAGAGATACGATCTATCTTTAATGAGAGTTCTTTGAGATGAAATGGTTTTTTAAGATAGTCATAGCAACCTAGAGTATACGCACGAGAGATATCTTCTATATCAACAAGAGCCGAAATATATATAGTAGGGGTATGGATCTTAAGTGCATGAAGCTTTTCTAATAGAGTGAGCCCATCAATATTTGGAACATTAATATCTAAGATCAAAAGATCAAAAGAGTTTTCCATAACCGCGTCTAAAGCCCTCTTCCCATCAAAAAAACTCTCTACGCTGTGGTTGTTAGACTGCAAGTATTCACAGATCGATTCATTTAACATCACTTCATCTTCTAACAATAGTATCTTCATCTATACACCCATCATTTTAAATTCGTAGGAAAAAATATTTTTCCCCTCTTGTGTTGCAACATCCACCTCTATCGCCTCTTCTTTACATATATTTTTAACTAAACCCAAGCCCAAACCAAAACCTTCAACATCTTTTTCCTCTCGATAATAGGCTTCAAAGATCTTCTCAGCATTTTGGATCTGCTTTGATCTACTCCCTACAGAGAGTTGCAAAGTTGCTGCTTTTTGCTTTAAAAAGATAAATATTTTTTCTCCTGCTTGCGTATACTTTATAGCATTTGTCAAAGTGTTATCGACAATACGCTGCAGCTTTGTCTCATTTATATAAATATAACTTTTTTTGCTCTCTGTTTCATAGATAAACTCTAACTTTGCCATCTGTGCCACTTCAGAAAAAAAATCTATACGAGAACGAACAAAATGTTCTAGATCTATTGCCGCTTTAGGGTATGCAACTTGATCTTTTTTTACAAGGTAACTTAGATCATCATAAATACTAAAGATATTTTTCACCGCCACTTCTATTTTTGAGAGATAACGATCTTTTGGATGGTTCATATAATAGAGTTCTATATTTGTCAAAATAACACTCAGCGGTGTATTTGTTTCATGAACTGTGTAACGTAAAAACTCTTTTTGTGCTTTGAGTATCTCATCTTTTGCTTTTTGTTCTTCTAATAACGTTTTATTTGCTTCAAGAAGCTTATGGGTTTTTTGTGTTACTTTCTCTTCGAGTCCTTGGTTGAGTTCACGCAAAGAACTTTTTTGCTCACTAATTGTGACAACCATCTCATTGGCATAACTAACCATTGAGTTAAGTTCTTTAAAAAAGATCAGCTCTGGATTAAGCTTTTTGTCACTATGTGCCGCTTCTTGAAAAAAGTCAAGAAAAAGTTGCAAGTCTCTTTTCAATAGAGAGTTAAATATTTTATAGATCCCAAAAACAATCGCAAAAAGAATAAACGAAAGTGTAGCAATCGCCATTGTGTTTTTAATAAGAAGCGCTTTGAGTTTTTGTTGATTACGTAAGTGTTGTGATTCACTATCAATTCTATCATGTGCATCATAGGAACGTTGTTCCTCTAAAAGAGCACGCTCGTAATCATTATAGTTCTCTACTATCAGGAGATATGCAAAAAGAAGTGTAAACAAAAAGATCACCACAGTTACAAAGAGATTAGCATCTCCTATAGTAATTGCATTTTTTTTCAGTATGGCAGAATTGATAAGTTTGTTTACAAAACGTGTCATAGAGTTATATCTTCTATCTTAAATTTTAAACTAAAAAAATATTATAACCAAGAGTATTTAGAAAAACTTATTATAATTGCGAAATATTTTCGAAAAAAAGGTAAAAGATGTTTGGAAGAAAAGAACTTAAAACATACGATTTAACTCCCCAAGAGTTAGCAAAACTACAATGGGCAAAGATCTCTACAAATAAAGGGGTAATGTGGCTTAAACTTCTCCCAGAGGAGACACCAAATACAGTAGCAAACTTTGCACATTTAGCACAAAGCGGTTTTTACAATGATCTTAGCTTTCACCGTGTTATTCCAGGTTTTATGGCACAAGGTGGATGTCCACATGGTACGGGAACAGGTGGACCAGACTGGGCTATTCCATGTGAAACGGCACTCAATAAAACACGTCACCGCAGAGGAGCTCTTTCTATGGCTCATGCAGGACCAAATACAGGTGGAAGTCAGTTCTTCATCACTTTTGTAGCAACACCGCATCTTGATGGCGTACATACAGTTTTTGGTGTGATTGAAGAGGATGATGCAGAGAGTTTCTCTGTTTTAGACTCTATTGAGATGCAAGACAGCATCAACTCTATTGAGATCTTAGAAGAACGCGCATAAGTTTTTACAGTTAAAGATATAAGTTGTTTATATCTTTAACGCAGATCTAACTCTTTTGTAGATAGATCTCTATCATTTTACTTTTAGCAGTAAAATCTAAAGCATAATTTAAAAGATCAAAAAAATCTTTATGTGTAAAGCCTTTGGCAGATAACTCCTCTAAATCCTCTTGCGTGAAACCTTGCGTTTCATATATTGCTTTTATTACTTTTGCAAATAAGAAGCGTTGTGATTCATCTAAAGGTATCTTACTCTCTTTTATATTTTGTAAAAGCTCTTTTGGTACGCCTAACTTTATCAACATTTTAGTGTTCAGATCTATACAATATTTCCTACACTCTTTTTGTGCAATATATAAGCGCACAAAAGGAAGAAGCTTTCGATCTATCTTTGGATGTTGTACCATCGTAAGATTATAGAGTAAGAACTCCTCCATTGCTTTGAGATCAATAGTGGCAAAAAGTTCAAAATGGGGTGGAAGAAAACCTAAAGTCTGCTCAACTTTTTTGTATAAGAGTTTTAATGCTCCTGTAGCTTGCTCTTTTTTTGTAGCTTCTATAATAAACATAGTGCCCTCCTTTTAACTAGACCAATTGGTCTGTATTAAATATAGTAATCTAGCTTTGCTTAATTTAGACTGAACGGTCTATTTTGTTATTTCAGCATATTCAGATAGTTGATAAGGTGTTGTGTAGTTTTTAAATAACGCTCTTTTGAAGACTCTTTTGGACTTAAAGAGAGACTCCCCCATACAGAAGCGATTATAAAATCCGCAAGTGCTTCTTTGTCTATTTTTTGTTGCAGAGTACTACTTTTTAAAACTTGAAGCAGTTTCATTTTGATCTGTTTATAGATTATGCCTATAAGCACTTCAAAATCAGTATCAACTGGGGACATCTCCTGATTTATACGATTTAGGGGGCAACCATACAAAATTAGTTCATCTTTTTGTGATACTTTTAAAACTGCTTGAATAACTGTATCTATAGCGTGTTCCCCCTCTTTTGCTTCAAACTTATAAAACTCATCCATTTTTGGGGCTATACGCTCTTTTAAAACAGCTAAAACCATCTCTTTTTTTGATTTAAAGTAGTGGTATAAAGACCCTTTTGGAATACCACACTCCTTTAAAATCATAGACATACTTGTACCGTTATACCCATGAATATAAACGAGCTTAAAAACTTCATCTAAAATCTTTTCTCTTGTTGCCTGTTTTGTTTTTGCCATCTGTGTACCATTTTTTAAAGCTAATATTGTTTTAATTATATCGTTTTATAAAAGTTTTTTGCTTCGCTAAAGAACTAAACCTATATACGCTATAATTTCTCACTGAATTTATCTTAAAGGAACTCTAATTTTAGTCCATATCTGCTGTAGTGTTGATTCACATTTTTTCTTAGAGAAGTTGCAACGCGATTATCCAAATGAAAAGCTCACAGGCTTTTTTTATGATCCTAATATTCACCCCTATTCTGAGTATAAATTACGTCTTTTAGATGTTGCACGCTCTTGTAAAAAACTTGGAATCGATCTCTTAGAGGGTCCTTACGATTATCAAAACTGGATCGAAGCAGTACGAGGACTTGAAAAAGAACCAGAAAAAGGTGCGCGTTGCGAAGTTTGTTTTGATAAACGCTTTTTAGTTTCAGCCAATAAAGCACTCGAACTTAAAGAAGAAACTTTTACAACAACACTTCTTGTAAGCCCTTTAAAATCTCAACAGCAACTCAAAAATGCTGGTGCTGACTTTGAAGCAAAATATGGTGTAAAATTTATCGCACCTGATTATAGAAGCGGTGGTGGTACACAAGATCAAGCAAGAGTCACAAAAGAGCAACAGCTCTACCGTCAAGACTACTGCGGGTGCATCTATGGCTTGACAATGCAAAGAAAACAGCAACATAAACTTCTTGATGAACTTTTTTCTCCACTCAACGGAGATATCTTACCTGCGTCTATAGAGGAGCGTCTTGAACTCTACAGCTACAGAGAAGAGTTAGAACAACAAAACATCCCCTATAAAATTATTAAGCAAAAATTTTTAAACTATAGACAACTTCGTTGTAAACTCACAGGTGCGAAACAAGAGTTTATAGACTCGTATGCTCTTGTATATTCTACACTTCCACGTAAAAAAGCACAGGGACGTATAGAGTTTAGTGCACATGAGATCCACTACTTTAACCGAGATGAGATCAAGTTTATCACTTTAGAATTTTTTAACAAATATAACAATACCAACTATAAAAATATTAAAGAGCTTGTATATAAACCTCTCTCTTACGAAAAAGAGATCCTCTTTCGAAAGGAACTTACAGACCAAGAGTATGATCTCTCCCCGATACTCGTTGTTTCTAAAATACCTCAAAGTAAGCTTACACTAGAGCTTCATGCAGAAGTTTACGAAGATACAAAAGAAAAACTAATCGTTATATAATAATTTTTTCGATAAAATAGCCCAATTTTTTAATTCACAAAGGTTTTATTAATGATTATTGATGTTATGGAGATCCAAAAAATTATACCGCATCGCTACCCTTTTTTACTTCTAGACCGCGTTACTGAGATTGTTAAAGGTGAAACTCTTATAGGTTATAAAAACGTTACTATCGGCGATCATGTATTTCAAGGACACTTTCCAGACCATCCGATCTACCCTGGTGTTATGATACTTGAGGGTATGGCACAAGCAGGTGGAATTCTTGCTTTTAAAAGCATGGATGAGATGAGTGAAGAGGAAGCTGCAAACAAAGTAGTTTACTTTATGAGTATTGACAAAGCAAAATTTAGAAACCCTGTTCGTCCAGGCGATAAATTAGAATACCACATTAGTGTTATCAAACAAAAAGGTGCTATTTGGATGCTTATGGGAAAAGCATATGTAGATGGCAAACTTGTATCTGAAGCTGAGCTCAAAGCGATGATCGTTGACAAATAATAAAGGCAAGAATGTGAGTAAGATTTCCCCACTGGCAATTATTGAAGAGGGTGCAACAATCGGAGAAAATGTAGAGATAGCGCCTCATTGTTTTATCTCTTCGCAAACAAGTATCGGTGATGGCACAACAATAGCTCAGGGTGCATGTATTTATGGTAATACAACCATTGGGAAGAACAATAAAATTTTTTCACATGCTGTTTTAGGTTCCCAACCTCAAGATCTCAAATTTGCCGGTGAAGATGTTGAACTCATCATTGGAGATAACAACACAATAAGAGAGTTTACACTCTTTAACCCTGGAACAAAAGGGGGTGGCAGTAAAACTGTCATAGGTTCTAACAATCTTTTTATGGGCTATGTACACATTGGGCATGATGTAATTATAGGTGATTATTGTATTTTAGCAAATGCTGCTACTCTTGCAGGTCATGTAGAGATGGGAAGTTTTGTAGTTATAGGGGGTATGACACCTATACACCAATTTGTAAAAATTGGAGATTATGCAATGATTGCAGGAGCGAGTGCCCTCGCACAAGATATTCCCCCATTTTGTATGGCAGAAGGAAATAGAGCCTCTCTTCGAGGTTTAAACCTAACAGGTCTTCGTAGAAACCTTGATCGCCTTGATATTGATGCACTTAAAGCAACGTATAGGGATCTTTTTGAATCAGGAAAACCTCTGAAAGATTCAGCAAGTGTTCTCCTAGAAACAACAGAAAATAAATATGTAAAACAGCTCTGCAATTTTGTTATTGAAACAAAACGCGGAATACCGTTTGAGAGGAAAAATATATGATACATAGACATTGTAGCTTCTGTGAAGCTCAAGAGAGCGAGGAAAATCCGCTCATTGCAGGTAACGGTGTATATATCTGTCGTAACTGTGTTACATCTGCTTATAAAATCATGTTTGGTGATGACAAAGAGTTATCTGCTGAGAACGATGCACTTCTTGATGCAGTAACAGAACTTATGACCCCTAAAGAGTTAGATACATTTTTAGGAGACTATATTATTGGGCAAGAGCGTGCAAGAAAACTTGTAAGTGTAGCTGTTTATAATCACTATAAACGTATATTTAAAGCGCATAGCATTAAAGAAGATGATACAGAGATCGCAAAATCAAATGTCTTACTTATAGGTCCAACAGGAAGTGGTAAAACACTTATGGCACAAACTATAGCGCGTGTTTTAAATGTACCTATCGCAATTGCTGATGCTACAAGCCTTACAGAAGCAGGCTATGTAGGCGAAGATGTAGAAAATATCTTGACAAAACTTCTGCAAGCAGCTGATGGTGATATCCAAAGAGCAGAACAAGGGATTGTCTTTATTGATGAGATCGATAAAGTATCACGTATGAGTGAAAACCGTTCTATTACACGTGATGTTTCTGGTGAAGGTGTTCAACAAGCACTTTTGAAAATTATTGAGGGATCTATTGTAAATATTCCGCCTAAAGGGGGAAGAAAACATCCAAATCAAGAGTTTACAGCAATAGACACTTCAAATATACTCTTTATCTGTGGTGGAGCTTTTGATGGTTTAGAAGAGATCCTTAAAAAGAAACAGGGACAAAACGTTCTTGGTTTTGGACATGAAAAGAAAACTAAAAAAGAGCAAGAGACCACTTTTGATATGGTAGAACCTGATGATCTAGTTAACTATGGACTGATCCCTGAACTTATTGGTCGTCTTCCTATTATCGCTTCTCTTAGTGAGATCACTCAAGAGGATATGGTAAGAATTTTAACTGAACCAAAAAACTCTTTAGTAAGACAATACAAAAAACTCTTTTCAATAGACAATGTTACACTTACTTTTGAAGAGGATGCACTCTTTGCAATTGCACAAAAAGCTTTAAAAAGAAAAACAGGAGCACGTGGACTCCGTGCTATTTTAGAAGAGAATATGATAGATATTATGTATGAGCTTCCTGAGTACAGCGGGTATGAGGTTGTGATCACCAAAGAGGTGATTGAAGATGGACAAAAACCTGTATATATTAAATCAACACAAAAAACAGCATAAGGTATTTCAATGATTTTCAACAAATTAGTAGGACTTTTTTCAAACGATCTCTCTATCGACTTAGGAACAGCAAATACTATCGTTATTGCAAAAGGGAGAGGTATTATTATCAATGAGCCCTCTGTTGTTGCTGTAAAGACAGAAAAGTATGGGCAACAAAGAGTTCTTGCAGTAGGACATGAAGCAAAAGAGATGGTGGGAAAAACACCTGGAAATATTAAAGCAATTCGTCCTATGCGCGATGGGGTTATTGCTGACTTTGACATGACTGAAAAGATGATACGAAAGTTTATTGAAAAAGCGCATGGTCGTAGTGCACTTATTAGCCCACGTATTATTATCTGTGTTCCTTATGGACTCACGCAAGTTGAACGTAAAGCGGTACGTGAATCTGCTCTTAGTGCAGGTGCAAGAGAGGTATATCTTATTGAAGAGCCTATGGCAGCAGCTATTGGTGCTGGAGTAGATATTCGTGAACCACACGGAAACCTTGTTGTTGATATTGGTGGAGGTACTACAGAAATTGGTGTTGTGTCACTTGGAGGACTGGTTCTTTCAAAATCGATCCGTACAGCAGGAGATAAGCTTGATAAAGCGATCGTTGATTATGTAAAACGTAAATACAACCTCTTAATTGGGGAGAGAACAGCTGAAGAGATCAAAATAGAGATCGGAACAGCAGTATCACTCTCTGAAGAGATGACAATGGTTGTAAATGGGCGTGACCAAGTAGAAGGTTTACTCAGTTCTGTTGAACTTACAAGTGAAGATGCTAGAGAAGCGATGCGAGAACCTCTCAAAGAGGTTGCAGAAGCATTGCGTGATGTTTTAGAGAAGATGCCACCAGATCTCTCAGGAGATATTGTAAATAATGGAATTATTCTCACAGGTGGTGGTGCACTTATCCGTCAACTTGACAAGTTTCTGTCTGACCTTGTGAAGATCCCTGTTTTTGTTGCAGATGAACCACTACTTGCTGTTGCAAGAGGAACAGGAAGAGCACTAGAAGAGATCGACCTTCTCCAAGAACTTTTTGAAAATGAATAAAGAGCTGTTAGGTTTTTTCGCTGTAGTATTTTCCATTCTTATTGGAGCTTTTTACTACAGCAATGCTATACAAAGCCCCTTTATAAATCTTTTAAATTCCGTAAAAACATCCTACCATAACTCCACAGAATATATATCTAAAAGTATTGACAGATACTTTTTCCAAGCAAAAACAATCGAAGAGCTTCAAACACAATTAGAACGCTTTGAGAATAATCATCTTGTAATGCAACAGATGGCCTCAGAGATCAATGATCTCTATGAAAAGAACAACTCTTCACTTGAGTTTGACCCAAAAGTAAAACTTGTTCGTACAATCTCTTACTCGCAGTTTAACAACTTCAATAAATTGTGGCTTGATGTCAAAGACTATAATGGCTCAAAAGTTTATGGATTGACCTATAAAGAGCTTGTAGCAGGAATAGTAGTCAATAGCAATGGAAGAGCTCAAGCTCTTTTAAATAGAGATATTAAAAGTTCTTACTCTGTTTTTGTAGGCGAAGATCTAGCTCCGGGAATAGCTCATGGAAATAACGGAAAAAATATATTAGTCAAATATATCCCTGCTTGGTTTAAAATAGCTCAAGATGATGAAGTAATTACCTCAGGGTTAGATAATGTCTTTTTTAAAGGTCTAAAAGTGGGACGGGTTATCTCTATTACGAAATCTCAGGGCTATCAAACAGCTGTTATTGAGCCCTATTACAAAACAACCAATCCAAACTATTTTCATATGATCCTAAAAGTAAAATAATGAAAAAAGCACTTCTTCTTTTCACTCTTTTTCTCGTACAATTAGGTGCACAGACCTTAACTTTAGGGCTAGGACCTTATATGCAGTCTCAGCCCTATAAACAAAATGATCCACTTCTTAGTGCTTCGCCTATCATCTTTTATGATAACTCTTTAGTTTATATTAGATGGACACGTGCTGGTATCTACTTTGCAGGTTCAAAAAGTGATGATCTCTCTTGGGGCTTATCACTTACCGCACAACCAAGACCTTTTGGGTATCTTGCAAAAGACTCTCAATATCTTGAGGGGATGGATGAGAGAAAAAACTCTTTAGAAGGGGGAATAGCTTTTTCTCTCCAAAAAGAGAAAATCTTCTTTGAGATCACAGCGATGACAGATCTCATTTATGAAAACGATGCCTATGTAATACAATCAGAACTTGGTTATGAGCTAAAACTCGCAGATTTAGAGATCTACCCCTCTCTTATACTTGGGTATCAATCCTCTTCATTTGTAAACTATTACTATGGTGTTACTCAAAAAGAGAGTAGAGCTCAAAGAGCATTTTACACTCCTAAAGGGGGCTATAGTTTTGCGATGCAATCCTATTTTTATTATCCACTTAATAAAAAACTTTCTCTCTTTGCAAATCTTAAAGCACAAACATTGCCAGATGAAGCACAAACAAGCCCTTTGGTAGAGCAAAACACTATCTATTCAGGCTTGCTTTCACTGCTCTACAAATTTGAGTATTAAAGATATAAAAAATCTCATCAAATCTTAAGTGCCTATAGAGTATAATATATAAATTTTTTTATACTCATTTCTTAAAAGGTAGAAGATGCCAAAACGCACCGACATTCATACAATTTTACTTATTGGTTCAGGTCCAATTGTGATCGGACAAGCATGTGAATTTGATTACTCTGGAACACAAGCCGTTAAAACTCTTAAAGAGTTAGGGTACCGTGTTGTTCTTATCAACTCAAACCCAGCAACTATTATGACAGATCCTGAGTTTGCAGACAGAACGTATATCGAACCGATTAAAGAGGATGTAGTTGCACGTATTATAAAAGAGGAAAAAGTAGACGCTGTACTTCCAACAATGGGTGGACAAACAGCTCTCAATGTTGCAATGAGCATGTATGAAAAAGGGATGCTAGAGGGTATAGAGTTTTTAGGAGCTGATCCGGTAGCTATTAATAAAGGGGAAGATAGACATCTCTTTAATGAAGCTATGGTAAAAATCGGTATGGACCTTCCTAAAAGTAAAAATGCATACAGTGTTGAAGAGGCTATCGAAGTTGCTCGTGAGATCGGTTTTCCTGTAATCTCAAGAGCTTCATTTACACTTGCCGGCGGTGGTTCTGGTGTAGCATACAATATGGAAGAGTTTGAAAAACTTGCTCAAGAGGGTATCTCAGCTTCACCAATTAACGAGATCGAGATTATGGAATCTATGCTTGGTTGGAAAGAGTACGAGATGGAAGTTATCCGTGACAAAGCGGACAACTGTATCATCGTATGTTCTATCGAGAACTTTGATCCAATGGGTGTACACACAGGTGATAGTATCACTGTTGCTCCTGCACTTACTCTAACAGATAAAGAGTATCAAAGAATGCGTGATGCTTCTTTTGCTATCTTACGTGAGATCGGTGTTGATACGGGTGGATCAAACGTTCAGTTCTCAATTGACCCTAAAACAGGTCGTATGATCGTAATTGAGATGAATCCTCGTGTATCTAGATCTAGTGCACTTGCATCTAAAGCTACTGGTTATCCTATAGCAAAAGTTGCAACACTTTTAGCAGTTGGTTTTACACTCGATGAGATCACAAATGACATTACAGGAACTCCTGCAGCGTTTGAACCAGTAATCGACTACGTTGTAACAAAAGTACCTCGTTTTACGTTTGAAAAATTCCCAGAAGCACAAAGTACACTTTCTACTTCGATGAAATCTGTTGGGGAAGCGATGGCAATTGGTCGTACCTTTAAAGAGTCTTTACAAAAAGCATTATGCTCACTTGAAACAGGCTTATGTGGTTTTGATCCAATTGATGCTGATATAGAAGAAGTCAAACATGAGATCCGCCGTCCAAATGCAGATAGAGTTCTCTATGTAGCTGAGGGATTGCGTCGTGGACTGAGTGTTGAAGATATCTTTGACCTTTGTAAAATAGACCCTTGGTTTCTTTATCAGATCCAAGAGCTCATCGCTACAGAAGAGGCGATCAATGAATCGATTTTAACTGATGCATCGTTTATGAGAAGAGTTAAAGTTGATGGTTTTTCAGATAAACGCATTGCACAACTTATCTCGCAAAACTCTTCGCAAAAAGTTTTAGAAAATGATATCTATAAAGCGTGTAAAGCTTTAGATATTAGCTTAGAGTACAATGAAGTAGACACATGTGCGGCTGAATTTAAAGCACTCACACCTTATCTTTACTCTACAACAAATATTACAAAACTTCCAAATGTTACAACACGCCAAAGTGATAAGAAAAAAGTACTTATTCTTGGTGGTGGACCAAATCGTATCGGACAAGGGATAGAGTTTGACTACTGCTGTGTTCATGCTGCTTTTGCTTTAAAAGAGATGGATATAGAAACGATTATGTATAACTGTAATCCTGAAACTGTTTCAACAGACTATGATACTTCTGATGTTCTTTATTTTGAGCCTATCGACTTTGAACATGTACGTGCAGTCATTGAAAATGAGAAACCAGATGGAATTATTGTTCACTTTGGAGGGCAGACACCACTTAAGTTGGCAAACGCTTTAACAGAGATTGGTGCAAAGATCTCAGGAACGCCTTCTGCCGTAATTGATCTTGCAGAAGATAGAGAAAAGTTTGCCGACTTTGTAAACAAACATGGGCTAAAACAGCCGCAAAATGGTCTTGCACGTACAAAAGAGGCATCTTATGATATCGCTAAAGAGATAGGCTATCCTGTTTTAGTGCGCCCTTCGTATGTACTTGGTGGGCGTGGTATGCGTATCGTTTACTCTGAAGATGAGTTACGTCAATATATGGATCTTGCAGTATCTGTAAGTAATGATGCCCCTGTACTCATTGATAAGTTTTTAGATCAAGCTACAGAGCTTGATGTTGATGCGATTTGTGATGGTACAGAAGTATATATCGGTTCTGTTATGCAACATATTGAAGAGGCTGGTATCCACTCTGGAGATAGTGCATGTTCACTCCCTCCAATATCTCTTTCAAAAGAGTTAACAGAGCAGATCGAACAACAAACAAAAGTAATCGCCTTAGGACTTGGTGTAGTGGGTCTTATGAATGTTCAGTATGCGATCTATCAAAACGAGATCTATCTTATCGAAGTGAATCCTCGTGCATCGCGTACTGTACCTTTTGTTTCTAAAGCAACGGGAATGCCTCTTGCAAAAGTAGCAACTCGTGTTATGATGGGAGAAAAACTTCGTGACTCTCTTGCATACTATGATAAGTATAAAATTGTTGAAGAGGCAAATGGTCTCTTAAAACCAAAACTAAAAAGTCATATCTCTGTCAAAGAAGCGGTATTTCCGTTCCATAAACTCTATGGAGCAGATCTAGTTCTCTCCCCAGAGATGAAATCTACTGGTGAAGTTATGGGAATAAGCGATAACTTTGGTATCAGTTTTGCCAAAGCACAAATGGCTGCAGGAAATAAGATCCCTCAAGGGGGAACATGTTTTCTCTCTTTTATAGATATGGATAAAAAACATGCAGCTGAGATTGCCGGGGGACTTCATAGACATGGCTTTGAACTTGTAGCTACAAAAGGCACACAAGCTGTAATAGAAGCAGCAGGTATACCTTGTAAAAGAGTACTTAAGATCTCTGAAGGACGCCCAAATATAGAAGATAGTATGAAAAATGATGAGATCGCTATGGCTATTAACACTTCTGATAACAATACTAGCAAAAAAGATGCTGTAGTGATTCGCCAAGAGGTACTTAAACGTAATATTCCATATTTTACAACTCTCAGTGCTGCAAGAGCTACTATCCTTGCACTTGATGAAAAAACAGGTGAAGACTCATGGGTCAGTGCAAAAGCACTTCAAGACTTCCTCGCATAAGCGAGGATGTTATCCTTACTCAAACCGACACCACAGTCGGTTTTCTCTCACAAGAAGCCAAAAGACTCTATGAGATAAAATCTAGAGAAACTACAAAGCCTTTTTTAAAAGTTTACCCAAACTTTCGATATTTTTTAGAAGCCAAAAATCGTATTCCTAATCGTATGAAAAATCTTGTACGGCGATCAAAAAAAACCACTTTTATAGTAAAAAATAAAGCTTTTCGCATCGCTACACCACCTCTACATTCACAAATACTGCGTCAATTGCATTGGAGCTACTCCACCTCTGCAAATGCTTCTGGAAAAAACTTTCAAAGAGAGTTTTGTATGCAACAAGCAGATATTATTATTGAAGATCATCATGAACTCTGTGAGACGAGATCTTCTACTCTTTTGAAAATTAATAATTCCAAAAAAAAAAGACTACGATGAAAGATCTTGTTTTAGCACTACTTGTTGGTTCTATCGTTACTTTTATATTTGATTTTTTCATCTTTTTAGGAATGAAGCTACATTATATAGACTTACATAATATTGAAGTATATTTCAATACTTTTTTTGCTGATAATCAAAACTTTTTACTCTTTCTTTTTTTTAGTCTCTTGTACGGTTTTTTGATCGTTTACATAAAAAATGTAAAATTGATTCTTATTACTCTTCTTTTTTCTGCTTTGTGCAGTTTTTCAACCTTACTTTATCCAGTAGGCAGTACTTTGGCACACTCTCTTTTTATGCAAAAAGATGTCACACTCAAGTATAAACAACGCCTCTACAATGGAGATATTTATTATGATGGAAGAGATATGATCACTTTTTACCACTATAAACTAGAGAAGATAATACAACTAGATAAAAAGGATATTACACAATGAAATATATACGTAGTTTAAGTTCAGGCATTGCACTAGGAAGTGCAGGAGTAGCTATGATGAGTATTTTAGGAGGCTGTGAAGCTAATCAACAACAAGAGCAACAAAATAAATTTTTAGTTATTGAACAACAAACAAATGGAAAATATGTTGTTGTAGAAGAGATGCCCACAGAGGGACCATCACGTGCAATAATTCGTGAAAAAGATGCTCAAGGAAATGTAACAGAGCGTTTTATGAGTGAAGAGGAGATGCGTGCTCTTGCTGAACAAGAATACCAAAAAGTACAAAATGGAACAAGTGAAAGTGTACAAAGTGGAGATATGAGTGCGGGAATGGGCTTAGGAAGCACTATTTTAGCTGCTGCAGCTGGTGCACTTATGGGGAATATGATCGCAAATGCTCTTATGAACAATAAAAACTTCTCACGTAATGCAGCTGCAACCAATAAAAGTGCCTATAGCCGTTCAGCTACTTCAAAAAGTACTGCCTCAAAAAGTAATAAAAAAAGCTTTTTTGGTAGCAGCTCTTCAAGCTCTTATGGCTCAAAAAGTTTTGGAAGTTAAGTATGGTTGAACTTCAAACTATCCAAGCTATTACAAAAGAAACTTTAGAAGAGATCGGTCTTACATGGCATACTGATACTGATGGTAGCTCCTATGTAAATGATGCACTTGTTCGTATCTCCCAAGAGGAAGCAGAAGCATATTATAAAGCTGGAAATGAGCTCTATGAGATGTATATTGAAGCGGCTGAATATGTGATAGAAAATGAGCTTTTTTTTGAACTTGGAATTCCATTTAATCTAGTAGATGCGATTAAAAAAAGTTGGGAAAATGACGTCCATTGGCATATCTATGGACGTTTTGATCTTGCAGGAGGAGTTGATGGAAAAGCTATAAAACTTATAGAGTTTAATGCAGATACCCCAACTGCACTGTTTGAGACAGCCCTCTTGCAATGGGCATTGCTACAACAAAATAAACTCGATGAATCACAACAGTTTAATCAACTTTACGAAGCACTCAAAGACAACTTTAGAAGACTTATCACCCTCTTTGATGACCCTCAAAGTTTTGATGAACACTATGAAGGGTGGAAGATTCTTTTCTCTTCAATCTCTTCTAATGAAGAGGAGGAAGCTACAACAAAACTCCTCCAGCAAATTGCAACAGATGCAGGTTTTAATACCTCCTTTGCATTTTTAGAAGATGTCAATTTTGATAATGAAGGGATTTATGATGCAGATTCAAACCAGTATGAATATTGGTTTAAACTCTTTCCATGGGAAGATATTGCTATAGATGAGCCAGAACTTGCCACAATCATTACAGAGATTATGCAAAATCAAAAAGCAATTATTCTTAATCCTGCGTATACTCTTCTTTTCCAATCTAAAGGGATGTTAAAGATCCTTTATGATCTATTTCCAGATTCTCCCTATCTTTTGCAAAGCTCAGACACACCTCTTGATGGAATCAAACAAGTGGAAAAAACAGTTTTTGGACGTGAGGGAGCCAACACAAAAATCATTGATAAGGATGGTTCTGTGTTAAAGCAAACAGATGGAGTCTATGCAAACTATAAAAAAATCTATCAAGAGTATGTAGATTTTCCACAAGATAGTGATGGTTCAAAATACCAAGCAGGTGTTTTCTTTGCTTACGAATCTGGTGCTCTTAGTTTCCGTAAAGGGGGCGAAATTTTAGATAATATGAGTAAATTTGTAGGTCATATTATAAAAGATTAAATAATTTAAGGGGCTCTCACCCCTTAAAAGCACTCTATTTCTTACAAGTTCCGAAATTAATTTTATCTTTATTCTTAGTTGCAATACTAGGTCCGATTCCACGAACCTTTTGCAACTCATCAAGATCTTTAATGCACTGTGCTTCTCTATACGCTATAATCGATGCAGCTTTTGCAGCACCAATCCCTTTTAAACTCATAAGAGTCTCTTTGTCAGCTGTGTTTACATCTATAGATGCTAACAGTAAACTTGTGACTAATCCTAAGATAGCTAATGTTTTCATTATAAACCTTTAAAATTAAATTAATTATATTATAACACTTTGAGTTAAATATATTCTTATTTAAAATAGGGCACCTCTAAAAACAACCTTTACGGTTGTCTAAATTTACCCATTTCAATTTTTTGTCCACAAGGGATACTTCGTAAACTTTTCTTGGTCAGTTTTCCAAGGAAAGTTAAGTCAGTT
>Ga0193960_1000195_pt1 | contig 25278 bp, 22 predicted proteins | sample FB_3_MG_FD_140338 | JGI IMG/M metagenome (GOLD analysis project Ga0193960, IMG submission 140338) | Microbial mat bacterial communities from the Broadkill River, Lewes, Delaware, United States - FB_3_MG | ecosystem: Environmental > Aquatic > Freshwater > River > Microbial mats | place: USA... | reverse complement strand
CAATTAGGTGCTTTGATAGATCTAGAAACCAAGATAACTGAAAAAGGCGTTGATGGCGAAGTCAGTATTCGTGAAGCGGCTGTAAAAATATGGACTCACTATAATAAGCAAGCAAGCTTTCATGTTAACGATGACTTTATTTTAAATTTAAAGGTAACGGATAAGGGGGATGCTGCCTACATAGAGTATGAGATGATTGAGAAAAGTGATTCTGGTGAGAAGGTTGTTGAAAAACCTAAGTTAACAATTCACTACACTAAGCAAGGAGTCATTGAAATTGATAATCACAACTTGAGTCAAAAAGCTTATTATATCAAAACAAGAATAGAGAAAACTCAACAACCGAGTGAATAACGAGCAAAAAGCATGAAAGCGAACCTTTTGGGGCGCTTTCATGGAAGAGAATGTCTCGGTGTATGTTACAAGCCTCCGGCTAAATCTAAAAAGTTGCCTGTAGAAAAGGATGATTTATCTGAGGCTAGCCAATAGATGGCTTCAGCAACTTCTTCTGGTTGGCCACCGCGTTGCATAGGAATATTACTTTTTAGTCGTTCAATACGCTCAGGCTCACCGCCATCGGCATGCATATCGGTGTAAATTAATCCTGGTCGTACACAATTTACTCGGATCCCTTCTGCAGCCACTTCTAAGGACAGTCCTTTAGTTAACGTATCAATAGCGCCTTTTGAAGCCGCATAATCAATATACTCATTGGGCGAGCCAGAGCGTGCTGCGCCAGAAGACACATTTACAATAACACCGCCAACGCCACCGTGACGAGTAGACATGCGTTTAACGGCTTCTTTACAGCATAAAAAATAACTAGTGACATTATTGGTTAATATGCTGTTGATTCGCTCTGCTGTCATCTGATCTAATCGAGATTGTGTTCTCAAAATACCGGCATTATTAATCAATACAGTAGGGGTACCTAATTGTTTATCAACTGTTTTAAATAAATGCTTAACATCTGTTTCAGAGGAAACATCAGCTTGGACAGTGATGCAATGCCCGCCAATTTCAGTAATGGTCTTTGCAACTTTATTTGCTGATACTGAGTCGCTTTTATAGTTAATACATACGGCGAAGTTATTTTGAGCAAACAGCTTAGCCGTTGCAGCACCAATTCCTCTACCAGCACCAGTAATTATTGCTACTTTTTTATGTTTCATAGATTCCTTGAAAACTTATGATTAAAAATATTATTTTTCAGATTTGCTATCTCATTAATAAACTTCGCTTTATAGTAAGAAAAGAAATTAAGTGTTTTAGCAAGGTAATAAAATGAGTAATGCTATTGATGATAACAAGAGCACCCCACAACAAGAAATATTATCTTTGCTCTTAAGGTGGCAAGAAGGTTTGTCAGCAGGAAATGTTGATAAGATTTGTTCGCTATATGCTCATGATGCCGCACTTTGGGGGACTTTTACCACTAAACAACGCATAACCAGTCCAGCAATTAGAACTTACTTTGAAGCATTACTGAGTAATCAAGCGTGTTCTGTTCATTTTACCGAAAACTATCTGCGCCATTTCGATAATACTGCCGTATGTTCTGGGCTATATACCTTTTTACTCAACGATGGCGATAATGAGAAATCCGTAGCAGCACGTTTTAGCATCACGCTTCATTGTCGTAATGGAGAATGGCTTATTGTTGAGCATCATTCCTCAAAGTGTTGAAGTAGTAAACTTTCCCTGAGCAGTGGAAAAGTTACCTGCACAATCAGTAAGTAAGGTCGATACCAATAACTCTAAAATAAGCTAAGCTAACAATACTAACTAAGGAACTTTTTCATACATGCAAAAACTTATATTGGCCTTGTTATTTTTCTCTCCTTTTGTGTTTTCACAAGAGAAAGTTGTATTGCAGTTGAAATGGTTTCATCAATTTCAGTTTGCAGGTTTTTATGCAGCTCAAGAAAAAGGCTTTTATAAGGATGCTGGGTTTGATGTAGAAATAAGAGAAAGGGATATAAATACTAGTGCAATAAACGATGTGTTAGAAGGCCGAGCAGACTTTGGGATCGCAGACTCTTCTATCGTTGTTCAACGTTTAAATGGCGCACCTGTTGTTATTGCCAGTACAGTATTTCAAACTAGTCCTCTAGTTTTTCTGTCATTGAAAGATTCAGATATTTTAAGCCCTTATGATCTGCTTGATAAAAAAATCATGTTCCAACGAAGTGTTGATGATGCTTCTTTACAGGCATTACTGCAGATGTTTGGCGTCTATGAAGGTAAATATGAGTATGTGCCGCATGACTTTAACGATTGGGCATTAACAGAAGGAACTGCTGATGTGATGGCTGCATATCGCTCCGATCAACCTTTTAGTTATCAGCAAAAAAACCTTGCTACAAATATTATCGATCCTGCGAGTTATGGCATAGATTTTTATGGTGATTTACTATTCACAACAGAAGAAAGAATAAAGCAGGATATTGAGGGCGTACAACGTTTTGTGGAAGCGACTCGTAAGGGTTGGCTATACGCCTTAGAACATCAAAAAGAAATTATCGAACTAATTATCAATAAATACCACGCGAATATATCGACAAATAAATTAATTGAAGAAGCTAGAGTTACTGAAAGTTTAGTCAAGCCGACATTTGTACCTATTGGTAATGTTTTTCCTGCGCGATTTGAACGTATAGCGCAAACCTATAAAGATTTGAAAATGGCTCCCGCTGAATCGAGTGTTGAGGGGTTGTTGCTAGAGGATTATGCCCCCAAGCGCTTTGAACTCAATAATCGATTTGTCTATTTTGTTATGATTTTAATGCTGCTATTTATTGCTTATTTCTTCGTACAATTGCGGTTTAATAAGCGTTTAAAGCGCATCGTGAGAGAACAGGTTAAAGAATTAGCCTATAGCAATGAGCAGCTACAAGAGCAAAATGAAGCACTTTCTCACCAAACACAAGAGATTGAACAAGCCAAAAAGCTAGCTGAGGAAGCGAATAAATCTAAATCGTTATTCTTGGCGAATATGAGCCATGAAATAAGAACACCAATGAATGGTGTATTAGGTACCTTGCAATTGTTAAAGCAAATGCAACTAACCACAGAAGCAAATGATTTGCTAAATAAAGCAATGTATTCCTCTAAAACACTGTTGACCATTATTAATGATATTTTAGATTTCTCGAAAATAGAGGCGGGAAAGCTTGATTTAGAGCAGGCGCCCTTTAACTTAAACCTTATTGTGGATGCAGTATATGCTGCTTTAAAAATTGAGGCGGATGAAAAATCTATCGCTTTAAAAGTAATTAAAGGGACAAACTATAAAAATGGTTGGTTGGGTGATGCAGTGAGAGTAAAACAAGTCTTACTCAATATTTGCTCTAATGCCGTTAAGTTTACTGAGCAAGGCACAGTTACTGTTCGTATTGATACAAACGAGCAAGGAAACTTATCATTCTGTATTGAAGATACTGGTGTGGGTATGTCAGAGGATGCCGTGCAACGATTGTTTAATCGCTTTGAACAGGCTGATAATTCCACCACAAGAAAATTTGGTGGCACTGGCTTAGGTATGGCAATTACACACAGTTTAGTCGATTTAATGAATGGCTTTATCATTGTGGATAGTGAGTTAACTAAAGGCTCTACATTTAAAGTGTTATTACCGCTTTCTCCTGTGGAAGTGAATGATGATGATTTTAAATCTGATGAGAAAAAAGTGCCTGACCTTCACGGGAAAACAATATTATTGGCTGAAGATAACAACATTAATAAGGTTATCTTTCAAAGGATGATTAAGCCAACAAAAGCACAAGTTATCGTTGCCAGCCATGGACAAGAAGCCATTGAGCTAATGGAAAATAATAACGTTGATATTATTTTCATGGACATCCAAATGCCAATATTAGACGGGGTAGAAGCCTGTAAGGTTATTAAACCACTTTATCCGGAAACGCCAATTATTGCTTTAACTGCCAATGTCATGGAAAGTGATATTAAGTATTACTTAAAGCATGGCTTTGAAAAGCATATTGGTAAGCCGATTAATATTGATGAACTTTATCAATGTTGTCAGCAGTATTTATTAGGATGATCAGTGGGGCAAAGTTGCTATTCGCCCCACTGTTTTAAGGTGAACTTTAAGGAACGACTTAGTTTAATAAGTGCTCTTTTAAGAAATTGGTTTTCATGGTTTTATAATGCAAGGTTGTGCCTTCACCTTCTCGAAGACTGTGGCTACGATTTGGATATGACATAAATTCAAATTGCTTATTATGTTTAATCAATTCATTAATTAACCGTTCAGCACCTTGATAATGGACATTATCGTCACCGGTACCATGCACGAGTAATAACTCACCTTTTAAATTTTTTGCATGGGTAATGGGTGAGCCTTGTTTGTAACCTTCAGCGTGATCTTCGAGTAAACCTGAGTAACGCTCTTGATAAATGGTATCGTACAGTAACTGGTCGGCTACTGGTGCTGATGAAATACCTACATGGTATTGTTCAGGGTATCTGAATAACATATTTAATGTCATTGAGCCGCCACCTGAGTGTCCCCAAATAGCAACGCGGTCTGTATCAATGTAAGACCAGCGTTTACTCATGGCTTTTAGTGCATCACTTTGATCACGAGAAGATAAAATACCTACACCACCATAAATGGATTTACGCCATGCTTGACCTTTTGGTGCGCGAGTACCGCGGTTATCAACAGAGGCAACAATAAAGCCTTGCTGGGTTAGGAGTTGATCCCACATAAAGGCATTGCCACGCCATTTATCTTGTACCGTTTGTCCCCAAGCTTCACCGTATACGTAGAAGATGATTGGGTATTTTTTGCTGGCGTCAAAGTTGGCTGGTCTTGTGATATAGCCATCAAGTACCACACCGTCTTGTGCTTCAACTTGAAAAAACTCTGTTTGAGCTAAATCGATTTGCGCCAATTTAGCGGATAAAGCACTGTTTTTCATAAGAGTATGCTGGCTAACATGTTTACTGTTAGCTTCAGGTGCAATATTGACTAAATATTTGGTTGTTGGTTGGGTAAAGCTAGAGTGTGAATGTATTGCCCAGCTGCCGTTATCTGCCATTTGATAGTAGTTAAAGCCTTGATGTTGCTCAGGGGTAACACGCTGGTTAATCAAAGAGCCATCAAGTTTACTGCGGTATAAGTAACGTTGACTTACATTGTCAGGCGAAGCGATAAAATATAACCAGCCATTTTTTTCATCAACCGCTTTAATACTGGTAATATCAAAGTCACCTTGAGTTAAGTTTATGATTGAAGAACCGTCTCTAGCAACACGATAAAGGTGTCGCCAGCCACTACGTTCACTGGTCCAGATAAAGCTATTGCCGTTATCTAGCCAGCGCGCATCATCAAAGAAATCAAGAAAAGTTTCTTCTTGTTCTGTCATCACTAATTTAACTTTGCCCGTAGTGGCATTGGTTAAGTAAAGGTGATTGGTATCTTGTTTACGGTTAACATGCTGAATGAGAATTTCGTCACTATTACCTGACCAATTCATGCGCGGAATATACATGTTGCGAGAATTGTTCGGCAGTTTACTCCATGTCGTTTTTTTACTGCTGACATCAACAATGCCTACGTTAGCAAGGGCATTGGTTTCGCCAACTTTAGGGTAAGGGAATTTAGTGAGTGTTGGGTATAAAGCATCGGTATTATTAATCATAATAAAGTCTTTACTACCACTGGTATCAAGTTGCCAGTAGGCAATCTTTTTGCCGTTGGGGCTCCAACGAAAGCCGTCACGGATCAGAAACTCTTCTTCATAGACCCAATCAAATAAGCCGTTGATTATGCCATTACCTGCGGTTTTGGTCAGTTGAGTAATTTCGAGTGTGGTTAAATTTTGCAGGTAAAGATTATTGTGCAATACATAGGCGATATTGCGGGCATCAGGAGAAAATTTAGCAAACATCAACTGGCTGGTGTTGCCATGTTTACCGCCTAATTGTGTTAGTTTATTTTGCTTAATATCAAACAACCAATAATCGCCACGACTGTTTGAACGCCAAACTTTTTTACTATTGGTATAAATAAGTACCTTGCTGCGATCATCTGAAAAACGATAATCATCAATGCTTAAAGCATGGTCTTTTCCTGTTGGTGTGAGTTGTGCTGCGCTGACTAAGATAGTGGCAGTTAAAGTTTTTGGATCGTATTGAACAATACTCTTACCTTGACCCTTTGCTTGCTCACTTTTCTCTATACTTAAATAACCACTACCGTCGCTTAACCAGCGAATCTGGCCAATACGCTCTGACTTAAAGGCTTTTTCTTTATAAATACTCTTTAGTGTTAATTGCTGTGAAGCAGTAGTCGATTGCTGTTGTGTTGCTTCATGATTTAACGCGCTTTGACAGGCACTTACCGAAATGGCTAATGCAACAGTTGTGATAATGTTGAATTGCTTGAAAAAAGGTTTAGACATTAAATTTCCTTAAGCTGTCATGTTCACTACTCTATCGTAGCCTTAACAATAAAAGCCTGAATGACTCAGACAAGATCTTGTAAGCACTATAATTTGTATACAATGTCATGACAAGGGAAAGGCGCTGAGTGGCGTGAATAGACTGGTGAATAACTGTTGTTCAACTTTCGAGTAAGTTAATCTTTACCTTAACGCTCAAATGCAATGTTGTGACAAATATCAACGAGCGGCTATTGAAATTGACAGTTTAAGCACCATATTGAGTAACCATTGAGAGACTTTGATGGCATCGAGACAATTTATGACCTATGCATTAGAAATTACCGGCTTAAAGAAAACCTATAAAGGTGGCTTTCAGGCGTTAAAAAATATTGAACTGAAAGTTGAGCAGGGTGATTTTTTTGCTTTACTCGGCCCTAACGGTGCGGGTAAATCAACGACTATTGGCGTGATGACCTCCTTGGTAAATAAGACTCAAGGGCAAGTTAAAATATATGGTCATGATATTGATAACGCCTTAGAAGAGGCAAAAAGTCATATTGGTTTAGTACCACAAGAGTTTAATTTCAATCAATTTGAACCGCTCACTAACATTTTGGTAAATCAAGCGGGTTACTATGGCGTAGATAGAAAAACCGCATTAACACGTGCAGAAAAATACCTAAAACAGCTTGAGTTATGGGACAAACGTAACGAACCCGCGAGAGCGCTTTCTGGTGGTATGAAGCGTCGTTTAATGATAGCTCGAGCGTTAATGCACGAGCCAAAAATGTTAATTCTTGATGAGCCGACGGCTGGTGTAGATATTGAAATACGTCGAGCAATGTGGGACTTCTTACAAGTCCTAAATAAAGAAGGCATCACCATTATTTTAACGACACATTATTTAGAAGAGGCGGAAATGCTGTGTCGCAATATCGCGATTATTGATGGTGGTGAAATTGTTGAAAATACCACGATGAAGGGGTTATTAGCGCAACTCGATACAGAAACTTTTGTTTTAGATTTGGCGCCAATTCAGCATCAAGTTTCATTAGATGGTGTTGTCTCCAGACAACTGGATGATCACACCCTAGAAATTGATATCAGTAAAAAGCAGAGTTTGAATCAGGTTTTTGCACAACTATCATCACAAGATGTTGAGGTAAAAAGTATGCGAAATAAGAGTAATCGATTAGAAGCTCTCTTTGTCAGTTTAATAAATCAAGCCGATAAGACAAAAGAAAACAGTAAGGTAGAAGCTTAAATGAATAACACCATTGCATTAAAAAGTATCTTACATAAAGAAGTTCATCGCTTTATGCGAATTTGGGTGCAAACCTTAGTACCGCCAGCAATAACCATTTGTTTATATTTTGTCATATTCGGCTCACTAATAGGAAAACGTATTGGTGAAATGGGCGGCTTTGATTATATGTCATTTATTGTTCCTGGCCTTATTATGATGAGTGTTATCACTAACTCTTATTCAAATGTTGCGTCATCATTTTTTAGTGCTAAATGGCAGAGAAATGTTGAAGAAATGTTAGTAGCGCCAGTACCCAATTGGGTTATCGTTGCGGGCTATGTTGGCGGCGGTATGTGTCGTGGTATTTTAGTCGGCTTAATCGTAACTTTTGTCGCGTTATTTTTTGTCGATATTCAAGTGCATAATATTTGGGTCATTATTGCCACCGTAAGTTTAACCTCTGCAACTTTTGCCTTAGGGGGATTAATTAATGCTATTTTTGCTGGTAGTTTTGATGATATCTCGATTATTCCTACCTTTGTGCTAACACCGCTAACGTATTTAGGTGGCGTATTTTATTCAATCAGTTTGCTACCTGAGTTTTGGCAAGGGGTTTCGCAAGCTAATCCTATTGTTTATATGGTTAATGCATTTAGGTATGGCTTTTTAGGTATATCTGACGTGAGTTTAGTAACAGCCTTTGCTGTAATTGGCTTTTTTATTGTGACTTTATTTGTTACGGCCATGGTGCTGATCAGTAAAGGTATTGGGTTAAGAAGTTAGTAGGGTAAACGAGATGAATGAGCAATATAGTGGTGATTCTAAAGCCATTGTCACCAATCAACAGGGTATTCATGAAAAGCTGGAAGAAATTGTTGAGAAACATTTAACTCACCCTTTTCAGAAACCGTATCAGGCACATACTAAAGATGCCTTTGATGAAATAAATGCGATTGTACAAGCCTTTGATGGCCCAATCATTTTAGACTCTTGCTGTGGAGTAGGGCAAAGTACTCGTCTACTCGCAAAGCGTAACCCTGATGCTTTGGTCATTGGTGTTGATAAATCAGCACATCGAATTAATCGTAATGTAGAGCAAACTTATGATGGTGATAATTTTTACTTAATTAGGGCAGATTTAAATGACTTTTACCGTTTAGTAAAAGCGGCGAATTGGCCAATTAGCAAGCATTATATTTTGTACCCCAACCCTTGGCCTAAATCTAAGCATTTACAACGTCGCTGGCATGGCAGTGCTGTTTTTCCTGTGCTGATCACGTTAGGTGAAGAGATTATTCTACGTAGTAATTGGTTGCTATACCTAGAAGAGTTTCAGCAAGCCGCTGATATTGCAGGTTTAGTGGGAGATATATCGAAGGTTAATGATGCAGAACCCATCACACCGTTTGAAGCTAAATACCAGGCAAGTGGCCAACAATGTTGGCAACTATTGGTTAAAGCGGCTACTTACTAATGAGTTATGTTTTAGCTAGTTAAATTTACTAACATTTATTCATACTGACTAAAAAGCCATTGCAGAGATGCAATGGTTTTTTTGTGAAATAAATTAAATGCCAGTAAATCAATGGGTTAATCTTTTTGGTATGGTGGTTGCAGTCATTTAGTCATTAATGATGACTAATTGTGAATTACGCTAATTTTAATTGATTAGTATTAGCGTGTTTAAGGAGAAACCATGACTGTTATTAAACATAAAGTTTTAAAAAGTGCCCTTGCTATTATTTTACTTGTGCAAGCAGGTTTAATTTATGCCGCTTCGTGGATCTAAATCTAAGTATTGACCACATATCAAAGTGTCTATGGATTGACAGATAAATAAGATAACAAAAAACCGCCCAATAGGCGGTTTCTCATTTCTAATGCTATCGAATGAACGATGCGGTGTTCAGACATGCTTTTGAAGGCACTGCTTCGAAGGTATTGCTCGAAGCTATTTCTTTAAAGGTATAGCTTCAAAGGCATTACTTCAAAGGTATGGCTTTATTCTATTGTGATAATAACACTCTCGGTATTGCCATCGTATATTGCAGAAACAATTAAAGTTCCTGTGGCATCTTTTGCCGTTGTCAGTTGATATGTACTATTGCTTGTACCTTGTTTAATTATTTCTGCGCTGACTAACTCACTACCATTAAGAGACCATTGAGCAAATTCGCTCACGTTAAGTGATGAATTAGTTTCGCTGGTATATTTAGCTAATAAGGTTAAATCTAACGTAGTATTTTTACTGATAGTTATATTTGTTTCGCCATCATTTATTTGTAATTCGTCTAAATCTGCTTCACCTGACACATTAACGGTAGCACTGATTTTTTTGCCACCACACAATGCGCTTAATGTCGTGATGCCAGGTTTCAAACCTAAAATTGTTCCTTTGTTTTCGCCGTCTGCAGTGATACCAAATACTGTAGCATTACCTGATTGCCATGCAACACTGTTATCAATATCAAAAGATTCTTCAGATACTTCGCTCAGTAACGTGGCTTGTGCATTAAAGACTAATCGGTCACCCACATCTAATGAAATGAGGCTTATTGTTTCATCATTACGTAAAATCGCTAAGGTATTTAAGCTGCTAGGGTCTGCTGTAACGCTCAGTTGATCTGATATTTCGCCAATAGATGCTGTAATTATGGTATTTTCAATTTCTGCGCTTGAAGTAAATATATTGCCTTTATCATCAATTTTTGCAGTTGTCATATCGTCTACTGAAAAACTCATGCCGCGTACCGTATTTAGCGAGATATATCCATCTTCGTAGGTAACATTGCCATCAACACTGGCATCAATACAGGTGAAAATATTACCCGTTTCAGGTGATTTTTGCTTAAGCTCAATGGCGTTTGCGGCAACATCACTAACCGATAATTCAGTTTCATTGAACATATCATTAATTGTGGTGCCGGTAATGGTGACTATACCTTGATTAACGGTTGAGTTGGCTATAGCAGTAACAAGGCCCTTGCTGTTTACTTTTGCTATGGCTTCATCACTGGAAGTCCATGTCAGTTCATTAGTGATATCTCGTGTATCACCATTGCTATCTACACCCGTTGCACTTAGTTGGTGTGTTTCACTTGCTGTTAAACGAGTTTGCCCACCATGAATTGTTACGGTTTCAATGATGGTTCCTGTTGCTCTAAGGCGTTCTAGTTCTACCGCCCGTGCTAGTTCAGCAGAATCAGTACTGTCGCTATCACAAGCCGTTAGTAGAAAGCCTGAAAGACATAAGGCGATAAGAGCGCTTTGGCGAGGAAAATTAATATGTTTGAACATGATATGTGCCTTAGGAAATTTGAATAAAAATATTAGCTAACATTAAGCTTAAAACTGGTAAGTTAAGCCAAGAGAAATACCGGTTATCTCTAAATCACTATCTTTATAGAGTGATTGGTAGCCAAGTCTAACTTGAGCCTTATCAAAAAAGGGCAGTTCTTGTTGAATAGAGACTCCCCAGGCAAAGCCGTTATACTCATCTTTACTGTTATAGGTGTTTTCTGGGCCTGATACCGTTAACTCATTCATGGCATAGCCTAAGGATACATCAAAGCGAAAACCGCTCATGGTTTCAGATTGTAGAACTGTAAATAAGCCAACGCTTTTCTCTAAATCAAACTCCATGCGGTAAATGTTATCGCTGTTATTAGAAATTAAATATTGTGCCTCAAAGGCTATTTGATTGTTGCTGACACCTGCCCTGAATGCTGTCATGGTAGGCTCAGCATTCTCACTTGAGATATCAATATCACCTAGAATATAGTCAATGCCTATATAGGGTGTATCCGCAAAGCTTTTAAATGAAGCTAGCATGGCAAGTGATAACAGTAGCGCAGTGATAGTTTTTAGCATGAGTTTGTTTTCCATCTACAAAGATAGCTGCAAGGATATACAGCGCGTTAACAATGGTCAATGACTTCTCTTTTTTTCTGAATATTCAATATCGTTAATAGCTTAGTTAAGAATAGCTTTGAGAGAAATGTAGCTTTTTTGGTACAAATAAGCAGAAAAATGCACTATAACTTTGATGAATAGTCGATAAATAACGGTAAAAATGCGAGACTTTTGCGTTGTTTTTTATTAAAGTGCTGTGCTTATTTCTTTGGGTGTTTTCTTAAATGGAGTTATGAATTTACACCAAGAACAACTCAGTATTAATTTAGGTCATACCTTCACATTACGTGTTGAAAAGTGAACATTTATGAGAGCAGCTAAGCGTACAGCACAGGCAACGCCAGAATCATTACATCGTATATTTACTATAGCTGAAGCCCCAGACTCAACGTTAGGGGTAATTGAGCAAGAGATGTCGCAAAATTTGGCTGGATTTTTAGGTAATCACATTGTTGCCACAAAAAATGCCTTAACTGATATTGAACAAGATTTTATTGATGCCCAAATTCCAGAGCAACCTGCTTTTGTTTCTGATCATATGGATCATTTACTCGATAAGCTCGTTGCTCAATCTGTGCATACATCTAGCCCAAGCTTTATTGGTCATATGACCTCGGCATTACCTTCATTTATTTTGCCTTTATCTAAGTTGATGATTGGTCTAAACCAAAACCTAGTTAAGGTGGAAACGTCTAAAGCTTTTACGCCCCTTGAACGCCAAGTCTTAGGGATGATGCATAATTTAGTGTATCAACAAAATGAAGATTTTTATCAAGCGTGGATGCACAGCGCAAAGCACTCATTAGGCGCTTTTTGCTCAGGTGGAACTGTGGCAAACATAACCGCACTATGGGTTGCACGTAATAAGCTTTTAAAACCTGATGGTGACTTTAAAGGTGTGTCTCGTTCAGGACTTTTCGCTGCTTTACAGCACTATGGTTATAAAGGTTTAGCTATACTCGTTTCTGAACGTGGGCACTATTCACTGAAAAAATCGGCTGATATTTTAGGTATTGGTCAAGAAAGTGTAATCGCTATAGCTACTGATGAAAATAATAAAATCGATTGCAATAAGTTAGCTGAAAAATGTCAGCAGTTAGCGAAAGAGAACATTAAAGTGTTATCGATTGTTGGTGTTGCTGGTACAACAGAAACCGGTAATATCGATCCCCTTGAACAGATGGCAGCAATTGCTCAGCAATATCAATGCCATTTTCATGTTGATGCTGCATGGGGTGGCGCAACCTTATTGTCTAATAAATATCGTCCATTGCTTAAAGGTATTGAGTTAGCAGATTCCGTTACCATTGATGCACATAAGCAAATGTATGTGCCCATGGGGGCTGGTCTAGTTATTTTTAAAGATCCTGAGTCGGTTGCGGCCATTGAGCACCATGCTGAATATATTTTGCGTAAAGGCTCGAAGGATTTAGGTAGTCATACCTTGGAAGGTTCAAGACCGGGTATGGCAATGCTAGTTTACTCAAGTTTGCATATTATTAGTCGTCCTGGCTATGAGATGTTGATAAACCAAGCCATTGAAAAGGCGGAGTATTTTGCTGATTTAATTAACCAACATGATGATTTTGAGCTGATCACTAAACCTGAATTATGTTTATTAACCTATCGTTATGCGCCTAAAGTCGTGCAAAAATTACTGAAAAAATTTAGTCATGATAATGATACAGAAGCGCTATCAGCAATAAATTTACTACTAGGTAAGTTAACGAAGTTTATTCAAAAACGTCAACGTGAAGATGGCCGTTCATTTGTTTCTCGTACACGTATTGAAGTGGCTCGTTATAATGGCGAGAAAGTGATTGTTTTTCGCGTGGTTTTAGCTAACCCATTAACAAGTAAAGCTATATTGAATGATATTTTGGCTGAGCAATGTTTACTAGCTCAAGAAAGTGAAAACTTTTTACCACAGCTGTTATCTGCAGCTAGCTAGTGATTCAGCAAAGATAAGTGCTTATTTCATTGAAGTGCTTAACGAAAATTTGATAAAAAAAGAGCTTCATGGTCATGAAGCTCTTTTTTTATATTTTATTGTTTTCTTTTTTAACGTGGTAAATGCTTAAAGAAACAATTGTAAATTATCAATAAGTCTGGCTTTACCGCAATGAGCTGCTGCTAAAATGACTAATTCAGTATCATCTTCACTGGCAGGTTGTAAGGTTCGGGCATGGCAAACATGAATGTAGTCTGTTTTCATCCCTGTTGCATCGATTGCCATTGAAGCTTTTTTGGTTAAGCCAATAAAGTCAGGGCTATTATCAGGGCTGTGCTTACGGCTGTATTCAATCTCTTGTGCTAACCATTGAAGGTTTTGCTGTAATGCGGGAGCAACTGCCTTTTCTTCGGCGGTTAAATAGCCATTTCTTGAACTTAACGCTAAACCATTCGCTTCTCGTACTGTGGGTACAGCAATAATGTTAATCGGCATTGATAAGTCTTCAACCATAGTTTGTATGACTTGTACCTGCTGGTAATCTTTTAAACCAAAACATGCGAAATCAGGTTGCACAAGGTTAAAGAGTTTACACACTACGGTTGCTACACCTCGAAAGTGTCCTGGTCGACTTTCGCCGCAGTACCCATCTGAAACATTAGGCACTTCAACAAAGCTTTGCTTCGCAATACCTTTAGGGTAAATAATCTCAGGGGTTGGGGTAAACAATAAGTCGGTGTCTGCCGCAATAAGTTTTTGCTGATCATTTTCCATGGTTCTTGGATAGTTATCTATATCTTCATTGGCACCAAATTGCATTGGGTTAATGAAAATACTGGCAATGACTTTGTCAGCATGTTTATGGGCTTCATCAACTAACGAGATGTGACCTTCATGCAAATTTCCCATAGTTGGCACAAAAGCAATGGTTAAGCCCTGTTGGCGCCAAGCTTTAACTTGTTGGCGCAGTTGTGAAATATCAGTAATTGTAATCATAAGGAGTCAATTAACTATTTGAAAATATGGTCTTCACCAGGGAAGTTACCTAAAGAAACTTCACTGATATAAAGTTCAATGGCCTTTTTAATGTCGCCAGTGTCTTTTAAGAAGTTGCGAGAAAATTTAGGCATATAGCTACAAGATATACCAAGTGCATCATGCATAACAAGGATTTGACCGTCTGTTTCTTTACCTGCGCCAATACCAATCGTTGGGATAGAAACAGCTTCAGATATCGCCTTACCTAAATCGCTTGGAATGCACTCTAATACCAATAATTGCGCGCCTGCGGCTTCAAGCATTTTGGCATCATCAATCATTTGTTGTGCTTTTTCTGCGTCTCTGCCTTGTACTTTAAAGCCACCAAAAACATTAACTGATTGAGGTGTTAAACCAAGATGAGCACACACAGGAATACCGCGTTCAACAAGCGCTGCAATAGTTTCATTCAACCAAGCGCCACCTTCCATTTTCACCATAGAGGCACCTGCTCGCATTAATTTTGCGGCGTTTTCTAGTGCTTGCTCTTTATTGGCATAACTCATAAAAGGCATGTCGGCGATAATTAAGGTTTCAGTCACGCCGCGTTTAACGCATTGAGTATGATAAGCCATATCATCAATAGTCACAGGTAAAGTGTCGTCTTGACCTTGCAGCACCATACCCAGAGAATCACCAATTAAGATGGCATGAATACCTGCTTGATCAAATAATTTAGCAAAGCTGGCATCGTAAGCGGTTATTGTTGAAATTTTTTCGCCTTGCTGCTTCATTTTAAGCAGGCTAGCAGTGGTAATTTTAGCCATAATATTTCCGAAATTTATCAATATGTTTGCTATACCAAACACGCATTGTGTTGAGCGTTAAGTATAGTATTAAGACTAGTTTATCCTATTTATTGCTAATAAATAACATTACTGCGCATTATGTAGAAAAGAAAACTGGTGAATTATCAAAAACAAAGTGCTTCTTGTTTTAACATATCATTGTTATTGACGTTATTAAGCAATAATTTCAATTGCTGGCCTGAAGGTAGAACTAAATCTGGAGCTATCTCAGCAAGCGGGTAAAGCACAAATTCGCGTTCTGCCATGCCATAATGAGGCACCGTTAAGCGCTCATTTTCAATGATCTCATCACCATATAAAATAATATCGAGGTCAAGTATACGAGCACCCCAGCGATTATCTTTTCTTACTCTGCCTGCTGCATTTTCAATTGCTTGTAATTGGTCGAGTAATTCAATGGCTGTTAATTCTGTTTTTAAAGCCAAAACTGCATTGATATAATCATCCTGATCTTGAGGCCCCATAGGTTTGCTTAAATAGAGTGAAGAGGCAGAAACAATGCTGCTTTGCTTAATTTTTGCTATTTCAGCAGCGGCTTGTCTAACCTGCGCTTTAGGGTTAGATAAATTACTGCCAAGGCCTATATATGCTGTAGTCATAAATCGTTACGAGTTATCTTGAGTATTGGCTGTACTACTTGCTTTAGCCGCTGGTTTTCTGCGCTTTCTCGGCGTACGACGCTTACCGTTTTGTAAGCCTTTAACCGACTTTATCATTTGCAATCTTGCTTCAGCAGAAACCTGTTGAAAGTCAGTCCACCATTTAGCGAGTTCAGCAAGCTTTTCATTGCCTGATTCAATTTCAGCTCTAAGCAATAAGAAATCGTAACCGGCTCTAAATTTAGGGTGCTCAAAGGTTTTAAAAGCACGTTTCCCTTCTCTTCTGCTGAGCTTATCTTGCAATATCCAGATATCTTTTATGACCGCTTGGAAGCGTTTTGGAATGGCAATAGCGCGTTGTTGCTCAGGCATTACTTCATTTAATGCCGCAAAGAAAGCATCTTGCGGCGTTAATGAGTTATGCATTTTTATTTGCTTAATCTGTTGTTGTAGCGGGTACCAAAGCATAGCGGCAAATAAAAAGGCTGGGGTAACTCTTTGCTCGTTATTGATACGTTTATCAGTATTGCTTAACGCAAGATTGATAAACGCAGGCATATAAGGATAATTGCTTTCGTCTTCTTTTAAGGCTTGCTCAACGCCAGGAAAGAAAAACTTAAATAAATCATATTCACGTAATGCTTGGTAGTTTTCTACCGCTTTACCTGAAATGAACATTTTTAAGAACTCTTCAAACATTCGCGCTGGCGGGATATTAGCCATTAAAGGAGCTAATGTTTTAATGGGCGCACGTGTTTCTTCACTAATGGTCATGTCTAGTTTAGTGGCAAAGCGAATGGCTCTAAGCATACGCACAGGATCTTCACGATAACGTGTTTCTGGATCACCGATTAAACGAATAGTTTTATTTTTAACGTCGTTTACACCGTCAGCAAAATCATAAACTTTGAAATCTTTGCTTGAATAATAAAGTGCGTTAATAGTGAAATCGCGGCGCTCAGCATCTTCTTCTATACTGCCGTAAATATTATCCCTAAGCAGCATGCCATGTTCACTTTGCTTGGATGTTTTTTTGCAGCTTTTTTCTTTTTCACTCGCGCTGTCGTGGTGTCCTCTAAAAGTGGCTACCTCAATAATTTCTCGTCCAAAAACAATATGGGCTAAACGAAAACGTCTGCCAATTAAGCGACAATTACGAAATAGTGCTTTAATTTGCTCTGGCGTGGCATTGGTCGCAATATCAAAATCTTTAGGTTTTAAACCCAGTAAAATATCTCGTACACCACCACCTACTAAGTAAGCATCGTAGCCACCTTTGTTAAGGCGATACAGCACTTTTAATGCGTTAGGACTGATAAATTGGCGTGATACAGGGTGTTCATCACGAGATAAAACAATGGGTTGCTCTAGTGTTTTTGCAAGTTTTGACGCTTGTGGCTTTTTGGCTCTGCCAGTTAAAACTTTTTTACATAAATTGATAACGCTTTTGATAGTGGAGGACCTTTTAAAAAAACACTAAAAAATAATCGCGCAATGATATAACAGTGCGCTGCAAAAGAGAACTATAGCAAGGTAAAACAGCATAAAAAAACGACAGTTTGTTGGTTGTATTAGTGTTGTTAGTGCACTTACCAATCGATAAAGTTGCTATTCAATATTGTCACTGAACTGTCATAAAACACGATTACACTATCGAAAAATGTAAAATGACGATGAAGTGGTAACGTGATGGATTTAAAAGATGAATTGGTTAATATCATTAAAGGGCAAAGGTTATCAGCTTTTTTTCAACCAATCTTTTCCACGTGTAAGAATAATATTCTAGGTTATGAGGCATTAATACGTGGACCATCAGATAGTCCGTTACATAGCCCGCAAGCTCTATTTGATAATGCTTTAGACTTTTCTTTATTGTCTGAATTAGAGTTAGTATGCAGAAGGATATCAATTGCACGCTTTGTCGAATTGAAGCTTAAAGGTAAGTTATTTCTTAATATTAGCCCAATGCTTTTTCTGCAAGAAGATCACCCCGAAGGTAAGACCTTATCTTATTTGCAAGATCACCAATTACAACCTGAACAGGTAGTGATTGAGCTAAGTGAGAAATATCCCATTGATACTCCTGATGTGTTAAGAACAGCACTATTGCATTATAAAAATTTAGGCTTTCAAATTGCCGTTGATGATTTAGGATCTGGCTATGCAGGGTTAAAGCTATGGTCCGAACTTAAGCCTGATTTTGTTAAAATTGATCGTTATTTTATTAATCAATGTCACCAAGATCCCGTCAAGCGAGAATTTATAAAGAGTATTTTAAACTTAGGGCAAACTATAAATGCCAAAGTCATTGCAGAAGGTATAGAAACAGAGCAAGAATTTGAACAACTCGAAGCCTTAGGTTTGCGTTTATACCAAGGGTATTTATTTGCCAGGCCTGAGCCGTTTCCCATTACTGAATTACCATTAATTATCAAGCATCATGCAAGATCACAACACTTTCCTGTTCATATAGAACATCAAGCTTCATCACTTCTAAGGCAAGGCCATTCTTTGGCAAGTGATACCAAGACAAAGCATGTGGTTGATTATTTACATAAAAATCCTACTATTCATTCTATCCCGATCATAGAAGGTAATAAGCCAGTGGGTATGGTGATAAGAGACCATATATTAGAGTTGTTCTCGACGCCTTACGGCCGATCGTTAAATGAACGTAAAGCGATTAAAGAGTCTATGATGCCTAACCCTGTTATTGTTGAATCTTCAACTCCACTCGATGAAGTGGCTCAGCTAGTCACTACTGAACATGACGAAAAAATGCTTTGGCATTTTATTATTACTGAAAAGGGCAGGTATATTGGTATTGGCTCAATACGTGATTTATTAAGACAGTTAACCCATCAACAATTGCAACATGCCCGATATGCTAACCCGTTAACTATGTTACCTGGGAATGTTCCAATATATCGCCAAGTAGATGAGTTAATAAAACAAAAATCAGCATTTAATTTTGCTTATTTTGATTTAAATAATTTTAAACCCTTTAATGATATTTACGGTTATGCCAAAGGCGATCAAATTATTCAGTTACTAGCGGCTATTTTACAAAAGCACTGCCGTAATAATGATTTTGTTGGCCATATTGGTGGTGATGACTTCGTAGTAATATTTCAAAATGAACAATGGCAAACGTGTTGCGAGAACATTATTAAAACCTTCGATGAAGAAATTAAGTCATTTTATACTTTAGAGCATGTTAATGCAGGTGGTATAGAGGCAAAGTCACGAACGGGAGAGTTGCAGTTTTATCCATTATTGAGCTTGGCCATTGGTGTGGTTGAGCCAAGTTTGAACTTATGCCATTCACATCATGATGTGGCAGAGCTTGCTAGTGATGCTAAAAAACAAGCTAAGCGTTTTGCTCACTCAGCTATTTTTCATTGTCGTCGAGGAGGTCCTAGCTGTTGCGAGCCCTTTGATGCTTTAGAACAGCAGGTTGGTTAAACACTGAAAATAGAGCCTTGTGCTGTAGTGGCTTTGCAACACAAGGCTTAGTGACTAATCTAGTAGCTTACCAAGGTAAGGTTTCACCGTTTGAGTGTTTAAAGACACCTGTTTCAGCGAGTGTTAAGTTGTCCATTAAACCTAATAAACGCTTAGCGGCTTCATCACTACTGATATCTCCACCGTGATTGACCATGTCTGTTTGCACGTAGCCTGGGTGATAAATACCCACACTAATACCACGACCTTTTAAGTCTTGTGCTAGTGACATACCGGCAATATTTAACGCGGCCTTTGACATCCTGTAACCGTATCGTCCACCAGAAGTGTTATCGGCAATTGAGCCCATTCTCGAAGTAATTAAGGCTACTTTACTTCCATGGGATAAATTGTTTAATAAAGCGTGAGTTAAGCTTAATGGCGCAAGGGCGTTTACCTCAAACTGTTCTCGAATGGTACTCGTATTTAAATCTTGCAAACTTTCATCGCGTAAAATACCTGCATTATTGATCAGCAAGTCAATTTGGACATTTGCTAAAGCGGCCTTAGCATTGTTTAGCCCTTCATCGGTGGCCACATCGATGTTTTCTATGACCTTTACTCCTAGATTGTTTAATTGGGCAGAAACATGGCGACATAAGGCAAAAACAGTGTGTCCTTGGCTATGTGCAAGCTTTGCCATAGCAAAACCTATTCCACGGTTAGCTCCGGTAATTACCAGTGTTTTAGACATATTCTTTCCTCAGTAGGTAACTTAATTTGTTTTCTAGTTTGTTTTCAATTTCGTAATAGGTGATAGCGCTTGAATTGATTCTAGCCGCTTTGTTGTTAAATAACTATTTGCGAGGTCTTTGGTACGTTACTTCTTTGCCAATGCTGAGTAGCCCATTGGATAATCTCTTCAACACTTGCTTCAGATAGGTGGCTCTTTGGCTGTTGTCCAAGAAAGTGCAGGGCAGCTATGAGAGAAGCTTGCGGCTTATGAATATCAATAGCAGGCGCCTTATTCTGTTTACTTAATTTATAGCCTTGTTCAGTTACGGCTAATGGCACATGACCAAACTGTGGCGCGGATTTCCCCAATGTTTGAAAAAGAGTTAATTGCCTCGCAGTGGGTTCAAGTAAATCACAACCGCGAATAACATGGGTGATGCCTTGCTCAATATCATCGGCAACAACGGCTAACTGATAGGCAAATAAGCCATCTTTACGATGAATGATAAAGTCTTCTTTTGAGAGGTTTATATCGCAGATAACCTTACCTTGGAAAATATCTTCAAACTCATTTATGGCAAAATGATTAACTAGACGAATAGCACTACCTTGCTCAGGTAATGATAAATATTTGCAATGCCCTTGGTAAATACCACCCGCTTGCTTTATTTGTGCTCTAGTACATTGGCAATGATAACTTAACTGTTGCTGCTTTAAGTGAGAGAGCAGCGCTACATAGCGCTCAGATTGCTGACTTTGGTAGAGTACCTCTTCATCCCAGTGTAGTCCGTATGCATCTAATGTTTTTAGAATAGTGGTGCTAGCACCCGCTAACTCTCTAGGTGGGTCTATATCTTCAATGCGAACCAGCCATTTTCCTTGATGTGCTTTTGCATCAAGATAGCTTGCTAAGGCAGCAATGAGGGAACCGAAATGAAGTAATCCAGAAGGAGAAGGAGCAAAACGACCACGGTAGCTAATAATGTTGTTAGCTGGTGGTCGTTCAGACGAGTTGAATTCCATAGGGAAGAGCTTGGTATTATTAACCAGCCATTTGGCGTTCTTTAATTTCCGCTAAGGTTTTACATTCAATACATAGATCAGCTGTAGGTCTTGCTTCTAATCGGCGAATACCAATTTCAATGCCACAAGATTTACAGAAACCAAAATCGTCATCTTCAATGAGCTGTAAGGTTTTTTCAATTTTCTTAATGAGTTTACGTTCACGATCTCGAGTACGTAATTCAAGGCTAAACTCTTCTTCTTGAGCTGCTCTATCAACAGGATCAGGAAAGTTTGCCGCTTCATCTTGCATATGAGTCACAGTACGATCAACTTCTTCGCGAAGTTGTACACGCCAAGCATCTAATATTTTCTTGAAATGCTCTTGTTGTGCTTCGTTCATGTACTCTTCATTAGCTTTTTCTTGATATGGCTCTACGCCAGCTAATGCTAAAATACCTAATGCTTTGTTTGTGCTGTTTGGCATGCTTAATCTCCTAGTGCTACATAGACCAAGACTATTTATAAATATATCACATATTTCCGTGACAGTGCTTGGTTGTAAGTGCCAATATTTTTATATATGACTAAATTAATCTGCTTTATATTGTGATGCAGTTGAAAAAAATCAACCGTATATGGGAAAATATATATTTATTTTAGATTAATCAGCGCTTTATATTTATTATTGTTCGCAAAAAGTATTTATCTTTATTTGCGAGCAAGCTTTTTTAGCAATTTTTACTAGGGTTAGTCAATAATTATCTTGTCATTAGTCATCTTTATTAACAAAATAATTACTGGTCTTGGTCCAAAGTTTCACGAGCTATGAATATTTATAGCGACACGGTCAAAGCTAAACTCTTTATGCTGCTATTTTAAAAGTGGAATATCTACAGCTATAGCTGAGCTTAAACTCATCGAAACAGAATCAATATTTGCTTTGTAAGCTAAAACTTCTACACCATTTGCCACTGCTTCTGCTAATAACTGTGCATATTTTTTATCAATATGTGCTGCAGGTTGAACATTATCAATACCTGTGTGGAGTATAGTAAACAGTAAAACGGCTCTATAGCCTTGTGAAGCCATATCCATGAGCTCACGTAAATGTTTTTGTCCTCTCGTTGTCACGGCATCAGGGAAGTAACCTTTGCCCTCTTCAAGTAACGTGACTGACTTGACTTCAATGTAAGTGTCGGGTTTATCTTTATAGGTTAGTAAAATATCAATACGGCTATTCTCTAAGCCATATTTTACTTCGCGTTGTAATGAGCTAAAACCGGATAGTTCTTTAATAATATCGTTGTTTAACGCTTCTTCTGCTAATTGGTTAGCACGTTGTGTATTAACACAAATAAAGTCTCCCTGTTTAGTTTGGGTAAGCTCCCAACTAAAAGGGTATTTTCTTTTCGGATTATCAGATGTGCTATACCACACAGAATCGTCAGGTTCTGCACAGCCTTTCATTGCGCCAGTGTTTGCACAATGAGCAGTATGGACAGAATTATCTGGCAAAGTTAAATCGGCTAAAAAGCGTTTATATCGTTTAATTAAAATGGCTTTATTTAATGGAGGATTGAACTTCATCACGGGTATACTTTATAGAGTTTGAGCAAAGTATAATTAGTTGCATCAACAATTGTAAGAGGGGTTACCATCAGTGATAAGTCAAAGTCTGATGCTTTATTAAATATTGCAGCCTTGAAAGTATCAATCTAGCCGAAAACCTTTTATTGATACTTTTTTTTCATATGAATTTGCTTCATCTTTATGGGCTGTATAGCCTGTTCTATATAAGTATCTAGCCATATTTTTGCACTTTCTTGATCGCTAAATACATGAAAATTGATTTGGCATTCTTGATAAATACGTTGTAATTGCATTTGTTGCATGTCGGCATTTGCACTATCTAAAATAACCACAGCAATGGCAATCATGCCTCTTTTTATACGGTAGCGGGTGGTTTCTATCAGTTGCTTTTCAGCATCGGGGGTAAAGACACTGTTGCCTCGAAAAGTAATGAGCGACCCCCAGGGTTCGCCAGTCATTTTCTCCGTGATCTCAGTAATATCTTGATGGTATTGGGCGGCAAGTACTTCGTTAAATGGTCCTTGTGCATCAACGAGGAGGATATTATTTTGTTGTTCGATGGCGTAACGTCCGTGTGCTGAATATTGCATTATTCGCTCTCTTTTTATTCAAGGGAACTGTTACTAATAGCAAGTATTTTCCTCCTTGCCTAGTAAGCATATTTTTACCGCTTTGCAAGTTTTTATGAAAAAAATATTACTAGTAATGGTAAGGAGTTATGACATCAACCAAGTTTTTTTAGGAAAGTATTTAACCCCTGAATGTGAAGATATTGATTGATATAGACTAAAGCTTTTTATTGTTATGGGGATTGACAATTTTGTTTGAATTTCTGGTAGCGATGTCGCTTTACGATAGATGCTGATATGAGGCCGGTATTTTGTGTGCTGTGGGCCTTCAATAAAGTGTTGTGATATATCATGTATATGCTGTTGCAGCGTAGATAGCCATGCAGGAGTCTCACTAAGTCCTATATAAAGAACTTTCGGCTTATTAAAAAGTCCCAAACGAGAAAGTGAAAGTTCATACTGGCCTTGTTGTTCAACTGGCAAAGCTTTGGAAAGCGCTGCAATTAACTCATTATAATTTTCATCAGATAAATGACCAATAAAGACTAACGTTATGTGAAAATTAGCCCATGGAATAACTTTAGCATTATCCATTTTCTCGTTAAGGTGCTCTGAACGCCATTGGGCAATTGCTTGTTTACTTTGTGTTGATATATCAAGGGCGATAAAATACCGACTCATTTCCAGCCTAATTGATTTTCAAAATCTTGATCTAATTGAATAGCAAAATCTTTAGCGTGCATAGCAACTTGCTCAAGCTTTTCTTCTTCTTCTGTTTCTGGTGTGTATTGGGCAACTTTCACAGGGTAGCCACTTTCATCAGTAGCCATGAACGTAATAAAGCAACGATTAGTTACAACGTAGTTATGATCTTTGGGATCACAAGCACGCACTACAACATATATGTGCATACTGCTTCGACCCGTGTGTACAATACGAGCACAAACAGTGATCATTTGACCAACTAAAATAGGTCTAATAAACCGAATACCATTAGCTGAAATAGTGACGCTATAGCGCTTACTCCATTTGGCTGCACAGGCATATGAGGCTTGGTCGATCCATTTCATTACCATACCGCCATGCACCTTACCACCAAAGTTGACATCTGTTGGCTCTGCTAAAAAGCAAAACTCTACGGTGTTTTCTTGCGCTTTTTTTGTCATAACTTGCCTTTAATTATGTTTTAACGAGCTTATGCTGTTAATTATAGGCAAGTTCAACGAGTTAGCGATTTTTGTTGAACATTTTTAATCTGGTATTTGTATCAAGCAGGCAAAGTAGCTACACTGGCGCAGTTGTAAGTTGAGACCCTTTTCTTTATGCCTGTACCTTCTTCATTGCCTATCGAAGCGATAAAAGACACATTTTGCCAAACTTTAACACAGCATAATACCGTTATTTTATCTGCGCCTCCCGGTGCAGGGAAATCTACCTGTTTGCCGCTTTGGCTGTTAACTATGGCTAAATTTTCTCAGCAAAAAATTTACTTACTACAGCCAAGGCGTTTGGCGGTAAAAAATATTGCCAGCTTTTTGGCAAGTCAACTATCAGAACCTGTTGGTAAAACTGTTGGCTATCGGGTTAGAAATGAGAATAAGGTCTCACAATCTACTCGATTAGAAGTAATCACCGAAGGGATCCTCACGCAAATAATTCAACATGATGCAGAGTTAACAGACACTGCGTTAATTGTTTTTGATGAATTTCATGAACGAAGTTTACAAGGGGACTTAGCGTTTGCTTTAGCACGAGAAGTTCAGCAAGCATTACGCGAAGATTTAAGCTTATTGTTGATGTCGGCGACCTTAGATATCAGTGCGCTTTCCGATGAGATACCCGATGCAGTAACAGTGCACAGTGAGGGGAGAAGTTATCCTGTTGAGTTAGCTTACATAGCAGCAAAATCAAATCAGTTTTGGCGAGAGCATGCTTTATCTATTATCAAGCAGCAATGCGCTATGCAT
>Ga0193960_1000192_pt1 | contig 25375 bp, 27 predicted proteins | sample FB_3_MG_FD_140338 | JGI IMG/M metagenome (GOLD analysis project Ga0193960, IMG submission 140338) | Microbial mat bacterial communities from the Broadkill River, Lewes, Delaware, United States - FB_3_MG | ecosystem: Environmental > Aquatic > Freshwater > River > Microbial mats | place: USA... | reverse complement strand
TATACTTTTAAATCATCTGAAATATTTGCACCAATTCCACCAATTAATAATACCGTATCAAGATAAGTATGAGGATTTAAAAAAGTGAAAACTAAAAGCATAGTAATCACTTTTTTTAAAGGATTAGTTTTTATTTGATCATCAATTTTAAGACTTTCGTTTTTAAATGCTGACTTAAAAGAGAGAAAAGCATAAGAGCATAAAAAAACTATTCCTATAATTGCAATAGAGTTTATAAGGATTTGGTTTCCTTTTATAAAAAAACCTAAACCTAAAACACCAGCAGCAATAAGAATAAAATCAAATAAAATACATAAAGAAACAGCTAACAAAACATATTGTCTCATAAGACCTAATTTCAAGATGTAAGCATTTTGCGCACCAATAGCAACTATTAGTGAGAAAGTAACTATATAACCCTTTAAAAGTACATCAAGCACCTAAGTAAGCCTTTGATAAATTTACTAATCCACTTACGACAAATTGAACAGCAATTGCTCCAACAATTAACCCCATAAGTTTAGTAATAATATTCTGACCTGTAATACCCATATATTTTTTAATATAAAATGAGTTTTTAAATGCAAGATAAATTATAAGAGCATTTATTAAAAAAGCAACTACTAAAGCACTAATATCTGTTGCAGTATGTGCTTCTTGTTGAAAGATAATAATAGTTGTAAAAAGCCCAGGTCCAAAAGTAATTGGAATACCAATAGGTATTACAGATAAATCTTCTTGTTCTTTAGCTTCTTTTTCTTCTTCTTTAGTTTGTTTTTTAGTTTTACTATTTACCATTTGAAGTGCAGTTAAAAATAGTACAACTCCACCCATAACTTTTAGTGAGTGTTGATCTATTCCAAATAATTTTAATACAAAATCACCTGTAATCATAACAACAATAAAAGCGATGATAATAGTCATAGTTGCTTTAAAAGCAACCTTGTTCATTTCATGTTTAGTGATATTAGCGCTTACTAGTGATAAAACTAGTGCACTAACACCAATAGGGTCCATTATAGCAAAAAACGTAATAGAGTTTTGCAATAATAAATCAAAGAAGTTTGACATGATTAGCTCATACCACCTTTAGCAGCCATTTTCTTTTCTAATCGATGTCCAATAAAACTAAGTACGGATGTGATTGATAAATAAATCAAGGCAATAACAATCCATGTTTCAAAAGGTGAGAAGGTATTTGCAACAATCTCTTTACCAACTTTAGTAAGGTCTGTAATAGAAATAACAGATACTAAAGATGAATCTTTAATAAGTGCAATCATTTCTCCAACTAGTGTTGGTAATGCTCTTTTAAAAGCTTGTGGTAATATAATATGTCTCATTGCTTGGAATTTTGAAATACCAAGTGAGTTTGCAGCTTCAAGTTGCCCTTTATCAATAGATTGAATAGCACCTCTTAAAATCTCTGCCATATACGCACCAAAGAATACACCAAGAGATAAAACACCCGCAATAAATCTTTCTAATTCAAATATATTTGCAACAATAAAGTAGAATAAGAAAATTTGAACAAGCAGAGGTGTTCCTCTAACAATTGTAATATATACAGTTGCAATATCTCTTACAAATACTAAAGATGAAAGCTTCATCAAGGCAACTACAATACCAATTATAAAAGTTAAAATCGCAGCAAAAAATGAAATCTTTAGAGTAACCCAAAGACCGTTTAATACAGGACCTGCTTTTGTTTCACTTTTAGATGCAATTGCATCACCTTCATATAATTCTTCTCCAATTTCATATTCAAATGAAAAACTACTATCTATATCTTCAAGTTGAACTTTTTCATCACCTTGAATATAGTACTTACCATCTTCAAATACTAGTTTTCCATCTTTTGGAGCCTCAACTGATATTACTTCTTCATACATAAAATACTTAGGAACTGAATTCCATTTCCAAACATAGTTCATGTTTGATGCAGCATTGAAGAAAAAGTATCCTAACGCTATATAAAATAGCAGGGCGATCATATGCCCTGCTGTTCTATTCTGACCGAATGATTGTTTTTTTGCCATTTATTATTGAACTCTTTTTAACCAAGCAGTATCTTGTAACCACTTTTTATTTAATTTTTCGTGGAAATCAATAACTTTATCACCTTTTACTTGTCTTAAGAAATTGTTTAACCAGTTTAAGAAATCTGGATCACCTTTTCTAATAGCCCAACCTAATGGCTCATAAGTAAGTGGTTTATCTAAGTGTACTAATTTTCCTTTACCTTTATCCGACATGAATAAAATATTGTAAGGTTGATCGTAAACGAAAGCATCAGCTTTACCATTTAACACTTCAGCAGCTCCATCAGCTTCTGTTTCAAATGTAATGATTTTTGCTTTTTTGAAGAATTTTCTAGTTGCAACTTCTCCAGTTACACCTAATTTTGTAACAACAGTAAATTCAGGCTTATCTAAATCTTTAGCAGTTTTAATTTTTCCTGCTAATTCTTTTTTAACAAGAATTGTTTGTCCTACAACAACATATGGGTCAGCAAAGTTAACTTTTAAGTTTCTTTGTTGAGTAATAGTCATACCAGACATGATAATATCACATTTGTTTGTTACTAAAGCAGCAATAATTCCATCCCAAGATGTTGGTAATAATTTTAATTTAACACCCATCTCTTTTGTCATTCTCTTTGCCATATCCACATCATAACCGATAATTCTACCCTTTTTGTCTTTCATTTCAAAAGGCATATATCCAGGTTCCATACAAACTCTCATTTCACCTTTTTGTAAAATTTGGTTAAGTGTAGACTTCTTCCATAAATTAATATCATCTGCAAAAACAGACGAAACTAAAAGCGTTAATACTAAAACTAATCTTTTCATTTTCTCTCCTTATGTTTTAAGATTGTGTTTATTGAACTTTACGTAGCCACTTAGTGTCAACAAACCATTTTTTATATAATCTTTCTTGAAGATTAACAACTTTATCCTCTCTAATTTGTCTTAAGAAGTTATTTAACCAATTAAGAAAATCAGGATCACCTTTTCTAATAGCAAATGCTAAAGGTTCATAAGTTAAAGGTTTATCAAGGTGAGTTAATTTCCCCTTACCCTTACTATCCATAAACACTGTATTATATGGTTGATCATTTACAAAAGCACTTGCTCTTCCATTTAATACTTCAGATACAGCTTCACTTTCAGTTTCAAAAGTAATTACTTTTGCTTTTTTGAAGAATTTTCTTGCTGCAATTTCACCTGTTTGTCCAAGTACTGCTGTTACTGTGTACTTAGGATTGTCTAAATCTTTTGTTTTTTTAATTTCATTTTTTAGTTTGTTATTTAAAAGTACAGTTTGACCTACTACAATATATGAATCAGAGAAATTTACTTTTAAATTTCTTTGTTGTGTAATAGTCATACCTGAAATAATAATATCATACTTGTTAGTTAATAATCCTGCAATAATTCCATCAAATGCAGTCTCTTCAATTTTAAGTTTAACACCCATTGCTTTTGCCATAGCTTTTGCAATGTCTACATCATAACCTATAATTCTACCTTTTTTATCTTTCATCTCAAAAGGTAAATACCCAGGTTCTAAGGCTACTGTTAATTCACCTTTTTGTAATATTTTGTTTAGTGTTGACTTTTTCCATAAGTTAATATCATCTGCAAATACATTTGTACTTACAATTAATAAAAACGCTAGTAAAATTTTCTTAATCATTCTTACTTTTTTTCCTATACTTTAAATTTTTTCTTTAGTGAACTAATATTTCATTTAAGAATTTTTTTGCTCTTTCAGATGTTGGGTTATTAAAAAACTCATGTGGAGTATTTTCTTCAACAATAACACCATGATCCATAAATACAATTCTATCACCTACTTCTTTTGCGAATCCCATTTCATGAGTTACACATACAATTGTGAAGTTCTCTTGTGCTAAATCTTTCATTACAGATAAAACATCACCAATTGTTTCTGGATCTAATGCAGATGTAGGTTCATCAAATAAAATCACTTTTGGTTTCATAGCTAAAGATCTTGCAATAGCAACTCTTTGCTTTTGTCCACCAGATAAATCACCTGGGTAAGAATTTGCCTTGTCTTCTAGTTTTACTTTTGTCAGTAATTCCATTGCAATCTTTGAAGCATCAGCTTTTGATACACTTTTTACTAAAGTTTGTGCAATAGTAATATTTTCTAAAATTGTTAAATGAGGGAATAAGTTAAAGTGTTGGAAAACCATTCCTACTTCACTTCTTATCTCTTTTAGGTTTTTCTTGCTAGCATGAATATCAATATTATCAACAACAATATTTCCTTCATCTATTTCTTCTAGACCATTGATACATCTAATTAGTGTAGATTTACCTGATCCACTTGGTCCACAAACCACTACAATTTCACCTTTTTTCACGCTAAAGTCTATATTCTTTAATACGTGAAAATCATCGTAAAATTTATCTATTTTTGTCATTTCAATTATATTATTACTCATTAATACTCTTTTTTTAGAATCGAAGCTTAAATATTACTGAAAATACATTTAAAATTATATTAATACATAATAATTACATAATTGTAATATTTCTGTAACTTTAAATAATTTTTGTTATAATTCCGCCCTTTATTATGGAGAATATACATGACTAAAACAAAACTGTATGAGTATAGAGCGGATTTATTACTCTTAACTGTTGCTATTGCTTGGGGTGTTACTTTTTTAATGGTTCAAGAAGCAATTGATAAAACACCTGTTTACGCTTTTTTATTTTTTAGATTTGGTTTAGCATCTATTCTAATGTTTTTTATAGCTTATAAGTATTTAAAAGAAACAAACATGAGAACTGTTTTATCAGGAATACTTCTAGGAAGTTTTTTATTCTCAGCCTTTGCTACTCAAACTTTTGGTTTAGCATATACAAAAAGTTCTATTGTTGCTTTTATTACTGGGCTTAATGTAATTGCTGTTCCTTTTTTAGCCTACCTTATATTTAAAGATAAAGTTAGAAGAAATGTATTTATAGCTTCACTTGTGGCAGTTCTTGGTTTATATTTACTTACTATGAGTGGTAAACTTACACTTGGAACAGGAGAATTCTTAACATTAATATGTGCATTTTTATTTGCACTACATATTATATTTACTGGAAAGTTCTCTAAAGAAGTAAATGTTTTCGTACTTGTACTATTTCAACTAATAACAGTTACAATACTTTCACTTGCTTTTTCACTGACACTAGATGATAAAACTTTTGCTTTAGAATATGACTATACATTTTATAAAGCTGTGATTGTAACAGCAGTATTTGCAACTGTATATGCATTTTTAATACAAACATATATGCAACAATTTACAACAGCAACAAAAACAGCCATTATCTTTACTATGGAACCTGTTTCAGCATCTATTTATGGATATGCAGTTGGGGGAGAAATACTCACTTCTACACAAGTATTCGGTGCTGTGTTGATTATCGTAGCAACCTTGATTGCTGAGTTAAGGTTTAAGAAAGAATAGCAAGTTTTTATATGCTTTTTTAATGCGACTTTTCCCTGATAACATTTAACCTTATAATTTTAAGGAGGATACAGTGCAGAAGTTTTTATATATTACAGACCAAGAAGAGTATACAGATCATAGTTTTATAGGTCCATTATTTGAGAAATATTTAAATAAACATTACGAAATTAAAATCGTTTATTTCTCAAAATTTAAATCAGAATTTGAAATTAAAGATGAAAAAAGTTTTATCCTTCCAGATAAAGCAAGAAAAAATCCAATAGAAGAATTAGAAAAAAACAATATTAACCTAGATGATTATGAATTTGTAGCAGTTAGAAATGATACAGATATTCTAAAAGATGTTCTTAAAAAGAAAGCAACTCATAACTATAAAGTTGCATTTAGATTGTCATTTCCTAAAAGAATTGCAAAACTACAAACAGATGAAGCAAATCACAAAAAAAGTTTTATGGATGTTATTAACAATAAAATTAAAACATATAGTGAAACTAACTTAATCAATGAGTGTGATATTTTCTTACCAACTTCTAGACAAATGAGAGATGATTATTTAAAAGATGTTAAAACAAGAACATTTGTAATTCCATCAGCAATTGATCCAGAAGTACTACATAACAATTTACAACATGATGGGAATGAAAAAAGATTCTTCTATGCAGGAACACTTGATAAACTAAGAGAGTTTGAAACAGTATTAGATGCATTTAATGATATTCATAGTGATAAGTTTAAAATTATGATTTCATCAAAAGATCCAGAATATACAAAAAACATGATTTCTAACTTTCCAAATATTCAAGAAAATGTTGAAGTATATAATGCAAAAACAAAACAAGAATTACTACAACTTATTGCAAAAGCAGATATAGGATTGGCTCCTTTACCTGATATTGCTTTATTTAATAGTTCAACACCTATGAAAGTTTTAGATTATTATACAAGTGCAGTACCATGTGTAATGACTCATAATGAAAATAATGCTTCTATTTTTGAAGATCATCATAGTGGTTGGCTATGTGAATTTGATAAAGACTCAATTAGATGTAAACTTGAAGAGATTATTGACTTATCAAAAGACGAAGTTACTCAAGTTGGTGTAAATGGTCAAAAAAGACTTCTAGATATTAGAAACTACGAAAGAATTGCAGCTGATTTAGCTCACCAATTAAATATTTTATAAAAAGGGTTTTCCCTTTTTATAAGCTTTCTAAACAGTAAATTTAAACTTTTTTTATGATTTAGGATAATTTTAGTCTTGTATTGATCTGAATCAAGACAAAGTTTGTCCTATTTAACTATACTTCCTTTACAAATTCAAAACAAAGGATGAAAATGAAAAGATCTTTCAAATCTATTTTATTATCAACATTAGTATTAGTTTCTGCAAATGCAGCTGATAAGTTTAACAATATTACCGAGAATTATTTAAATACAAATGCTTCTTTAAATGTAAGAACTGTTATTGCACAAGATCCTCAAACTTCTTCAAAAGTACTAAAATTTTTAACGCAGGATAGTAATGCACTTGTTAGAAAGTATGCTAAAGATAACCTAAAATAAACTCTTAAAAGATATAGTAGTCTCTCCCTCTCCCAATCTACTATATCTTTTATTTATCCCAAGAAATAATTGCCCAATAAACATAATCACTTTCTTGTTTTTGTGATAAATCTAAAGACTCATAATAATCATCTAATCTTTGTATTTCTTCAGAACTTAAACCATCAATACTCCAAGAAACACTTTGAATAAATTTCTCTTTTGAAGTATAAATAGTACCTCTTCCTTCGCTTTGTACAAAGTTTACACTTGCATTTATTCCTAGAGTATAAAGAATATTTACAATATAAATATAATCTGGCTTTCTTACAATATCTCTTTGTAATACATCAAGTATCTCTTCTGATACAAAAGAGCCACCTTTTTTATATGAAATAACAACTTTTTTATTTGCTTTTTCATTTAGTTTTAAAAGAGCTTCTTTCATATTCTTTACTTCCATAGAACGTGAAGCAATAACTAAATCAGCACTTGGTACATCTTCCCATGAGTCATACCAAGATTTATTTATAGTTTTTATATTATCAAGATTTTGCTCTTTTGCATTTTGATTTAGAATTTCAAGCATTCCACTTGAATAATCTAAAGAATACACCTCATCAAGAGTATTTGCTAATTTTAAAGATAAGTTTCCAACTCCACAACCTACATCTAATAAAGAGCTAATTCCTTCTAAATCTAAAAGGTTTAAAAACTGTTCATTATATATAGACTTATGAACTCTTTTATTCATATGAGGTGCTTTTTCGTCCCAAGCTTCTTTTCCTTTAGCTTTAAAAGATGTAAGTTCTTTTTGTTTTACATAAAGTTCATTGAAATCTATATCTTCATATTTCATAATTAGTCTTTTTTAACCCAAACTTTAAACTTCCAAGCTGGAGATTTTACTTCACCTTGTTCATCTAAAATTACATCATAAGATTTTTCTTCTGTTAAATCCCAAGATGAGAAGTCAATTTCTTTTAGGTATGCATCTGCTTTACCCTCGTAATCTACTTCTGATAAATACATCTTATCTACGTAATCAAATAGTGTTTCATATATATTAGCACCACCAATGATAAATAGTTCTTCTTCCCCTGCCTCTCTAGCTTTATTAAAAGCTTCTTGTACATCATTAAAAGTATGAACACCCTCGTGAGTAAAATCACCTCTAGTTAATACTAAAGATGTTCTATTAGGAAGAGGTTTACCAATAGATTCAAATGTCTTTCTACCCATTAAGATATGATGACCTGATGTTATAGTTTTGAAATTTTTAAAATCTTCAGATATATGCCATAACATTTGATTATCAAGTCCTATTTCCCAATTCTTACCGTATGCTACAATCATTGAAATTTTCATCTTTATTCCTTATACTGCCATTACAGCTTTAATTGATTCATGAGATTCATATCCAACTAATTCAAAATCTTCCATTTTAAAATCTTCTATGTTTTTAACATCTGGATTAATCTTCATACTAGGTATTGGGAATGGTTCTCTACTTAACTGTAAATTTACTTGATCATAGTGATTAGAGTATATATGCGCATCACCAAATGTATGTACAAAATCCCCTACTTCTAAATCACATACTTGTGCAATCATCATAGTAAGTAATGCATAAGAAGCAATATTAAAAGGAACACCTAAAAATACATCTGCACTTCTTTGATACAACTGACAAGATAATTTCCCATCTGCTACATAGAATTGGAAAAATGTATGACATGGTGGTAATGCCATCTTTTCTAACTCACCTACATTCCAAGCTGATAAAATCATTCTTCTTGAATCTGGGTTTGTTTTGATTTGATTGATTAGTTCAGCTAATTGGTCAATTGCTTTACCATCTGCACCCATCCATGATCTCCATTGAGCTCCATATACAGGTCCTAATTCTTTAATAGTATCAGTATTCACATATCCAAGGTCTTTACCTTGTGCATCTGCGTTTGCAGTCCATACTGTTTTTTTACCTATTAAGTTTTCCGCTTTATCACCAAAGTGTAATTCCGCTAAACGTCTTTCATCTGTACTACCTTCAATAAACCATAATAGCTCAGAGATAATTGCTTTTAAGAAAGTCTTTTTAGTAGTAACTAAAGGAAAGCCTTCACTTAAGTCAAATCTCATTTGATATCCAAATACAGATGTAGTCCCTGTACCTGTTCTATCTTCTTTTTTTACACCTTTAGATAAGATGTGATCTAATAAATCTAAATATTGTTTCAATTGCTTTCCTTATTCGTATACTCTATTTTAAAAATTTATTATATACAAATAAAAGTGTGATATTCATAAGAAGAAAATTTAAATAAATACCAATTATAATAATGACTATCATTAATTAATTGATATTTTACATTATTTTGAATACTATAGGCACATTAATTGAAGGATATGAGAATAATGAAAAAAGTAGACCATACAGATCTAATGGAAATTGATAAAAAAATAAACCCTGCATTTGAACGTGAAACAGTGTTAATGAATATAAAAAATGATTTTGGAAAAGGTATTTTTATTTGGCATGACTTTGGAAATGGTATTGCTCACTCTAAATGTGACTATGTACTAAACAATAACTACAATATTCATATCTCATCAAATATCCCAGGTGCCGTTTTGATTTTCAACTTATCAAATGATATTAAATATATTTATAAAAACAATAAAAAGTTCACTCTAAAAAAGAACTCTTTTTTAATTGGTCTTTGTTCTGATGAGTTCTATACACAAATGCATTTAGAAAAAGATTTAAACTATAGAGCTATTACTATTGGAATAAAAGAAAAGCTTTTTTTACAACTAGCAAAGAAATTAGAGAAAATTGATGAGAAAATGAAAAAAGTAAAAGATTCTAACCATTATATAATTGATGGAGGATATATGGATTCTTATCAACTTGATATGTTATCAAATTTTGAAGATTCCCCTATTAATGATAATACATTATCAAATCTACAAGCAGAATCTATAGCCTTAAACCTAACACATCATACAATTAATAAAGTAGTTAAAGAAAATATTTCTAATGAACACTTAGGAAACGAAAAAATAGAATCATTAGAAAGAGCAAAAGAAATAATTACTAAACATTATGCCTCTCCTCTTAGTATAAAAGAGATTGCTTATAAATCTGCAATTAATGAATGTTATCTAAAAAAAGATTTCAAAATATACTATGGTATGACTATTTATGAAATGATTCAGAAACAAAGATTAAAAATGGCGAAAGAACTATTAAATGATAATTTTAGTGTAAAAGAATCATGCTTTGAAGTAGGATATAAACATACAGGTAACTTTAGTAAACTCTTTCATAAACAATATGGTATTTCACCTAGTCTTTATAGAAAGCAACAGCAGTAATTTATTTTCCTTATCATAGACAAAATATTCCTTTTGTTGCATATTTAATATTGATAATAACAATCATTTTATTGTAGCATACAAGAAATTTTAAAGGGGAGATTGTTTATGAAACATATTCATTTACATAAATACTTAACAATCACATTGAGTACATTGATACTTACAAATACTACATTATTAGCAGAAGATAATATAAAACTTAATTCTATAGATATTATAGCAGATAAAGAAACAAGTTATTTTAATAAAAAAATGAAAGGAAATAGAAGTAATATAACTTTAGAAGATACGGCTAAATCTATTCAAGTTTTTAATAAGACTTTTATAGAAGATGCAAATCTTCAAAGTGTTGAAGACGTGATAAAGTTTTCATCAAATGCACTTTATACAGGGAATAATCACGGGCGTTCAAATGAAATCTCTATGAGAGGATTTTCAGGGGTACCTATTTTAGTTGATGGACTGAAAATCACAAATAAAGTAGCGCATCCAGATATTTATAATTTTGAAACAATAGAAATACAAAAAGGTCCAGATTCATTACAATATGGAGAATCAAGTCCTGGAGGATTAGTAAATTTAGTTAAAAAGAAACCGAGTAAAGATTCACTAAGTAAAATAGAACTTGAAGTTAATAACAATAATGCATATGGAATAAAAACTGATTTTGCAGGTTCTTTACTTGAAGATGAATCATTATATTTTAGACTTGTTTCTACATTAAAAAAAGACGAAGGATTTCAAAACACTGTAACTGATGCAGATAGAATATTTATTGCACCTAGTTTAGCTTATGATATAAATGATAATAATACTTTAACTTTTATTAGTGAATATACAAAAGAGACTACACCTTCATCATTTGGAACATATGTAAATAGTAAAGGTGAATTTGTTTCATCTCTTGAAAACACTATTTCTAATCCTAATGAAAAACATATAAAAACACAAAAAACTGTTGGTTTTGACTTTGATAGCAATTTTGATACATGGAATTCAAATTTCAAATATAGATATATTGATTATGTAGGAGACAATGCAGATGTACATATACCATTTAGATATGATGAAAATACAGATACACTTACTAGGTTTTATGCATATCAAAAACAAAAACATCAAGAACACGCATTACAATATACACTAAATAAACAAGTTAACCTTTTAAATTTAGAGTATAATATTAGTGTAGGTGCTGATTATAACAAAGCTTACACTAAACTTGATATGCATTTTGATATGACAAAACCCTATAATATAAACCTATCAAATCCTTCTTATGAAGACCTAACTAATCTATCAGATCATAGTGCAGCGATGAATATGTCAAGAGATAAAACATATGTTGAATCTTGGGGTACATTTTTACAAAATAATATAAATATTAGTGATGACTTAATATTAAATGCAGGATTAAGATATAGTGAATCAAAACCAAAAGGTGGCCTAAAAACTGACGCTTTAACACCATCTTTAGGATTAGTTTATCATCTAACACCAAAAGCTACTTTATATACAAATTACTCTGAATCATTTAAACCAAATAGTAATAAAGATATAAAAGGAAATATTTTAGATCCAGAGACAGGAAAAGGGATTGAACTAGGAATTAAACAAAAATTATTTGATGATCAATTTAATTTAACAATGGCTTTATTTAAAATAAATAAAGAGAATATTGCAAAACTTGATGCAAATGATCCTACAAATCAATCATATAAATCAAGTGGAGAAGAGGAAAGTAAAGGTTTTGAAATAGATTTAAATGGTAATTTAACACAGGATTTATCTATAATTGCATCATATGGATATACTACAACTAAAAGTAAAGAAACTAATTTAAGGTTAGTAAATATCCCAAAACATACTGCAAATATTTATACAAAATATAATCTTTCATCTTTTAATCTACCAAATATGTACATAGGTGCAGGAGCAAGATATATAGGTGAAAAATATGCGGATAGCTCAAATCAAATAAAACTTGATTCTGCTGTTATTTATGATGCAACAATTGGATATCAAAAGAATAATTGGAAAGCTAATCTTAGTATCCAAAATCTTAGTGATGAAAAATATGTAGAAGGTTCATTTAGTAGTGATACTCGTGGTACGAGAGTATATGCAGGAAACCCTCAATTAGTACTTGCAAAAATTAGTTATACATTTTAAAATACATTAAAATAAGAAAGTTTCTTCATAAGGAAACTTTCTTACTTTTTGTTTAAATACTCAAACAAATACAAGTGTTGTCTTAACTCTTGAATAGAACCATATTCTAAACCTTTTTCTATCCATTGTTTTATTTCATCTGGAACTTCTAAAGGTTTTAATAACTCTTCTTTTTTCTCTTTTGATATTTTTTCATGTTCATTTAGTAAGTTTACATGAGATAAAACAGATGTAAGACCTAAATCTCTTTTTTGTGCTATTTCTTCTAAACTATTACCCTCTTGTAATAACTCATAAGTATCAGTATATGTTTTTGTTAGTTTCTTTAAAGGAGCTCTTGTCTCAATCTTTTCTTTGAACTCTTCTTTTATATCCTTACAAAGGTTTAAAAACTCTTCCCCATATTTTTCAAACTTTACAAGTCCTACTCCATTTACTTCTAACATCTCTTCTTTTGTAATTGGTAATTTAGAACTAAACTCTTTTAGACTCTTATCTCCAAAGATTACATAAGCAGGTACTTCATGTTCACTTGCCATTTGTCTACGTAAACTTCTAAACTTCTCATATAGTTCTTCATCAAAAGATAATACTTCTTGTGATTCTTCTTGTTTTATTGCAATTCCTAGTTTATCTTCATCCATTAAAAGTTTTTGATTTCCTTTTAATATATCCATACCTAATTCATTTAGTTTTAATACTCTAAATTCACCTAAGTTTATAGCTTGCATATCTATAAGTTTATCTGCTATTGCTACCCATTCATTTTTACTTTTGTCTTTTCCTAATCCATATACTTTTAGTTGATCATGTCCAAACTCTAATAATTTTTGATTTTTTGAACCTCTAAGTATGTCAAGAATATGATTTGTACCAAATCTCTGTTCAGTTCTTGCTACAGCAGATAGAAACTTTTGAGCCTCAACACTTACATCAACTTGAGTTATTTCACCTTTAGTACAGTTATCACATAAGGTATTACATTCATCTATTTCATCTTCAAAATATGAAGCAATTATTTTATGTCTACAGTTATTTGAAACACAATATCTATACATAAACTCTAACTTATCAAGCCCTGTTTGTTTATATGAATCATCTATTGAGTCTTCTATTTGTATCTTTCTTTTTACCTCATCACCTTTTGAGTAAAGTAAATATACATAAGACATAGCTCCATCACGTCCAGCTCGTCCTATTTCTTGATAGTAGTTTTCTAAGGTTTTAGGCAAAGATGTATGTATTACAAATCTGATATTTGATTTATCTATTCCCATACCAAAAGCAATAGTTGCTACAACTATATCTACATTTTCATATACAAAATCATTAAATACTTCATCTTTACGCTGCGCACTTAATCCCGCATGATATGCTTTTGACTTATATCCATTATCTACTAAAAATTGTGCTGTTGATTCTGCTTCTTTTCTTGTAAGGTATATATGATTCCACATAAGCCTTTGTGTGATTTTAGGAAGTTTAATATTTGTGACTTTCCATTTGCAATTCTTGGTTCAACTTTGATATCAAGATTATCTCTTTGTGTTTTAGCTCTAAAGTGTTTTGCATTTACTAGATTTAAATTACTAGCTATATCAGCTTCTACTTTTTTAGTTGCAGTTGCTGTAAATGCAGCTATACAAGTATCAGGAAAAAACTGCTTAAGTCTGTTTAGATTTCTATATTCTGCTCTAAACTCATGACCCCATCCAGATACACAGTGAGCTTCATCTATTACAAAGTAGTTTATATTCACTCTTTGTAATACACTTACAAACTCATTTGATATAAACCTCTCAGGTGCAACATATACAAACTTCAATTCACCTTTTAATAAAGCTTGCATAGTACGTGTATTATCATCATTACTTTGTGATGAGCTAATCATCGAGGCTTCTATATCTAAATTATTTAGAGCTTTTACTTGGTCTTGCATAAGTGCAATAAGTGGAGAAATTACAACTGTAACTCCCTCCATAAGAAGTGTTGGCAACTGATAACAAAGTGATTTTCCACCACCTGTTGGAAGTATTGTCAAAACATCTTGTTTAGCTAAGATTGTATCAACTACTTCTTCTTGGAAAGATCTAAAGTTATCATGTCCAAATATATTTTTTAGTATTTCATGTTTTGTATTCATAAAAGGATATTATCATAGATTGAGTTAATCATAATACTATTACATCTAATTTTTATTAGCTTTTTCTTCTATTTTTAAAACAGCCCAAAGAGGAAAAATATTTATATACTCACCGTTTTTATTTACAAGATATAAATGAGGTATATATCTTCTACTATTACTTTTACGTTCTAATCTATAAATCATTTCATTAGATTCATTTATTTTTTTATAGATTAAATATTTACTAACTCTTTTTGTCTTATTATGGAGTATTAATAAATCAAGATAAATATCTTTAAAATACTTTTTGATAATATGTATATCTTCTTTTGAAATAAAAGAAGTAATCTTTTTATTTTCTATTATCATTTTCTTTTGTACTTGATTATATTTAGTATCTATCTCTTTTTCAAAAACATACTTTTCTAATTTTTCAACTAATTTGTCTTTTTTATAATCAACTCGCATTATATAATCATTTATAAACCATATTGGTTTAAATAAAACTTCCCATAACTCTAATTCTTTATATGTTACATAAGATAAGTTTTTTGCTATTTCCACTGCATTTTCATCATCTTTTATCTCATCTAAAATCAAAGGATAGTTTGTTTTTTCTCTAAAGGTAGTAATAATAGGTTTTAATGAAAACTCTTTTTGTTTTATCATAAAATACTTGTCATCATTTTTTTTGTAAATAGAGTAATAAAAATCTTCAAAGAAAAATGTCTTAACTCTTTTATTGTTAAGTATCAAGTTTTCAGCATGTGAACCAGAAGTATCACTAAAACTCATGTCTAATAAGTTTTGTTTTACACTTATAAAGTTTATTAAAGCATGAATAAGAATAAGTAAGACTACAAACTGTACTCTTTTATTTAAGAAGCGAGCATTATCAATCAAACCTATATATAGAATTTTTAATATATTTTGTTTTCTATATTTCTTTTCATATGAGTTTATAGAAGTACTTGTATTATCTATTAAAGCATAATCATCATAACCATGATATACTAATAAATAGATAATTTCTTCATAATTTTTTATTAGTGAATAAACCATTCCATCACTTAATTCAATTATTCTTTTATCTTTTAAAATAAATTTTACATTTAAAAAATTATATATACCATCTTGAAAATGAACTTTTGTATCTATTTCTTTTATTTCATTTTTATATATTTTTATATCTTCTGCTAAAATATTATTTTCATAAACTTGCCAAGATAATATTTTATTATCTATTTGAATATCTAATTTTCTGTTTACAAATAAAGCATATATTAAACCCATAGGATAAAGAAAAGTTACCAGAAATACAAAGAAGAACATAACTTTTAGTATTACATCATTAGAATAGTAAAAAATAAGTAAAAAAACAAAAGAGACAGGAGTCATAAAAATTTTTAACCCATATTCTTTTGTTAATATATAAGACTTGTTATCTCTCACTTTACAACCTTTTTTATTTAATTTATGATTTTTCATTTATTTTACTATGAACTCTATTATAATTAATATAAAACTCATTTACTTTCATTTAATTAATATTTACTTTATATTTAAACTAACTTTATAAGATTTTTATAACTTATAAAAAGGACTAATTATGAAAGTAAATTTTATTCATCATATACTATTATCATCAATAATAATATTTTTATTTATTGCTTGTGGAGGTGGAGCAAGTAAGGAAAGTGCTACAAGTAGTGCAAATACAAATAATTCATCTAGTAGAGATATTACAAATGTAATTCTTACAAATAGAAGTTCAGATTGTGAAGACTATATAAATAATTATATATCTTCAGCAAAAGATATACAAGAAGACACTTCTTATACAGGAACTTTAAATATCGAATTATCAAATGGAAAATGTAATTTTTCATCAAATAGTATTCCAAATCATGACTTTAATGATTCTAGTGCACACTTCGCTACTCAGGTAAGGCCTAATACTCTAAATTATTCAATTTCTGCAAACCCCTCTTTTGCTAATAACTCTACACCATTAGAGTTAGGAGAAAATGCAATTATGCTAAATGGTATTGTATTAGATATTTTACTAGCAGGTTGCTATGGGGGTTGGTGATGGGAATATTGGTTGTAACGATTTAAGCTCACCATGGAGATATGATCCAATGTCACCTAATGCAAATTTTGGAACAGACCAACATAATGCCCATACACAACCAAATGGCTTGTATCACTACCATGGAACTCCAAATGAATTATTTAATAATAATGATACCTCTAGGGTTGAATCTCCTGTAATTGGTTTTGCAAAAGATGGTTATCCTATATATGGAAACTACTACAAAGATGCAAATAATGTTATTCAAAAAGCAAGTTAAGCTATAAATTAAAAGATGGAAATAGAACTGAAGTAAATGGAATCAATCCTGATGGCTCATATGATGGAACATTTAGAGATGATTATGAATATGTTCAAAACTTAGGTGTTTTAGATGAGTGTAACGGTATGACTATTGATGGAAAATATGCTTATTATGTAACAGATACTTTTCCATGGGTTATTAATTGTTTCAAAGGTACTCCAGATCCATCTTTTAAATGAACATCTCAATTCCTATATCCTCAATACCTTCTCATATACAGTTACATCAAGGTGAGTTTGAAGCAGGCTTCTTACATCCTGTTTTAGGCTTTGATCATTTACTTGCAATGATTGCAGTGGGAATGATATCAACAATGTTTAATAAGAATGCAATATTTGCATTTAATAAAATTAATTTATTAAACAATGAAATAGGAATATCTTTATCTGTAATTATTTTAGGCTTATTAATATTTTCAAGAAGTAACTTTTCAATATTTATAGCTATATCTTTTGTAGTTTTTTTTGGTTTTTTTCATGGACATGCTTATGGTTTAGAGATGCCAAAACTTGCAGGAATAACTAAATATATATTTGGTTTTATGACAGCCAGTGTCTTATTACATATTTTAGGTATTTTAATTACTAAATTTTATATCAAAATATATAAAACTCCAAAAGCTTTATCAATCTCAGGAGCTTTTATATCTTGCGTAGGAGTCTTTTTTCTAATAAACTAAAGAAGTGACATCTTCTTTAGTTTAAAAACTCTTCAATATTATTAGCAACTATTGAAATCAACCTAGTTCTAGCTTCTATACTTGCCCATCCAATATGTGGAGTTAAAAGTAATCTATCTTTATTTTGCACTTTTAATAATGGATTTCATTCTTCTATTGGCTCAACATTTACAACATCAATACCACAATAAATCTCTTTTCCATCTATTAGTTTTGATAAATCAGCTTCATTTATAATTCCACCACGACCAAGATTTAACAGTATTGCTCTATCTTTCATATTTTCATGTTTTCATAATTTAATAAATCTTTTGTTTGCTCATTTAATGGACAATGAATTGAGATAATATCAAAAACTTCTACTTCACCAAACTTATTAAAGATATCAACATTTACATCGTCTCCTAATGTCTTTCTACTTTTGAGTAATAACCCAAAAGTAGAAAGACAAAAGAAACTGGCGTCAAAAAAATTTTAAACCCGTACTCTTTCATTAAAAGATATAATTTTCTTTTTTTCAATATAAGACCTTTATTATTTAAGTTATTATTCTATCATTTATTTTTATCTTATGCTAAACTATTATAATAATTTAACTAATAAAAACAAGGGAATTACTATGTTAACAAATGAAGATTTTATAGACTTAAATTCAAAGTTTTATACTACGTGTAAGCCCATGGCTCGGATATTTAACCTTTTAACTATTCCTACATTTTTATTTGCCCTAATAATTTTAGGATATTTAGGTCTTTTTCCATTAAAAGTTGAGATACATAGTGTTATTTTAATTGGATTTATCTTTTTTATCTATCTTTTTTTTATAAGACATAATGCATATTATGTTTCTTGTAAATTCAAAACTCAATATCAAGAATTGGTTTTTCACTTAAAAGAATATATCAATTCAAATCTACTTACTATTGGTGAGATAAGCAAGGCAAATGGAAGTTCTGATGATTTTTTAAAAGACTTTACAAGTAATCTACGAAATACGAACTTCTCTTCAATAGCCTCAGGAGTATTTCCAACACTTGGGATTCTTGGAACTTTTATTTCTATTGCATATTCTATGCCTGATTTTTCATCAGGAACATCAAGTGCTTTAGAGAAAGAAATCTCTCTTTTATTAGGTGGTGTTGGTACTGCCTTTTATGTTTCTATATATGGAATATTCCTATCTTTATGGTGGACATTTTTTGAAAAAATAGGAATGAGTAGATTTGAACATGATAGTTTTTTAATAAAAGAAAATACAAAATCTTTCTTTTGGACAAAAATTGATATTGAATCTATAAATATAAAAAGTAATCTAGAAAACTTCCAAAGAATGGCTGATGTATTTGAACAAATTACGTCAAAAAATATATTAAATAATATAAATGAATCAATAGAGAAAAGAGTTACTTTATTAGAAGACATATTAGAAAAAGAAGCCGAACTAGCACAAAGAATTTCTCAAAACATTAAAAACAATGAAGAGTTGTCAAATACAATACAAACTATGACTTCAAATATAAGTTCAAGTATTGCTAACTTTGAGGCTCAAAAACAAATACATGAATCAAGTAGTGAGAATTTAAATGAAAATGTAGCAGTATTAAATAATACTTTACAAAATTTAAATGCCAAAAATCTAGAAGATATTTATATTAATATTATAAAAAGTATTGAAACAATGAAAAATGAAACAGATAAAATAGGATGGAAATTTCATAAAGAATTAGATGAATATGATTCAAAATTCTCAGATAAATTAAAAAACTCACTAGAATCTATTGATGAACAAACGGTTAAGATAATCGAAGATTTACAAGAGTTCAAAGAACTTTCAAAGTAGGTTTATTATGTATGATAATAAAAAAAACAATGATGAAAACTTTTGGATATCTTATGCTGATTTAATGGCTGGCTTACTATTTGTATTTATATTAGTAATTGGCGCAATTATAATCAAGTACTTATATACTCAAAATGATTTACAAGTAATGAAAACTGACTTAGAGAAAGAAAAACAAGCCCTTAATTTAAGTGAAGAAGAGTTATTAAACAAAAAGAAAAAAATACTCTCTATTAATACAAAACTAAATGCAATAAAAGAAGAAAAAATTCGTCTTTCATTTCAGCTAGCAAAATCTCAAAATTCATTTAACGACACAAAAAAAGAATTAGAAATCGCAAAAGAAGAGAGTAAACTATTAAGTGAAAAACTTAATATAAAAGATACCAATTTAAAACTTTCAATTGAAAAGATAGAAAAAATTACTGCAATTATTGAAGGTAAAGATAAATTACTTGAAGAAAAAGCAACTAAGATAAGTCTAAATGATGAAGAAATAGAAAAACTAAAAGCTTTACTATTTTCATACTCACTAAGAGAAAAAGAACAAACAGAATTAAATGAAAAACTTGAAGCAGATATAGAAAAAAGAAAAGCTACCTTTAAATTAAAAGATGAAGAGTTAGCACTATTAGAAAAACAGTTTTTAATGCAAACAAATCTTCATCAAAAACTAGTAGAGGAATTTGATATTACAAAGCTTAAAATCAAAAGCTTAACAGGTATTAAAATTCAAGTAATTTCAAAGCTAAGAAAAAAACTTGGAAGTTCTATTAATATCGATGAAAGAAGTGGGGCTATTCAGTTTTCATCAAATATATTATTTGATCAAGGACAGTTTAAATTAAAAGAAAAATCAAAAGAAAAACTTAGTCTTATTCTAAAGAAATATCTAACTACTTTACTAGAAGATGAAAGTATCAAAAAAAATATCCATAGTATTACAATAGAAGGACATACAAATAGTGATGGGAACTATTTAGATAATCTACAACTATCTCAAAAAAGAGCCCTTGAAGTGATGCAGTTTTTATACAGCTCAAATATAATTGATAAAAAACTATTAAAAGAATATGTAAACTCTAGTGGAAAGTCATACTCAGATCTTATATATAAAAATGGTGTAGAAGATAAAGACAGCTCAAGAAGAATTGAAATTAAATTTAGAATCAAAAATGAAAGTGCAATAAAAGAGCTTCAAAAGTTTTTAGGAGATAAAGAGTGAAAAAGTATCTTTATAAAGCCCAAAAACTAGAAAATCTTGCTAATAAAATAAAAGCTAAAAAAGAAGAAAAAGCTAAATTAAGTATTTACCAAAGACTTAAAAAAGCTTTACTTTCATAAAGCTTTTTTATTTATTTAGCTAAAAACTCTTCTATATTAGCTGCAACCATAGAAATAAGCCTAGTTCTAGCTTCTACACTTGCCCATCCAATATGTGGAGTTAAAAGTAATCTATCTTTGTTTTGTACTTTTAATAATGGGTTTGATTCCTCAATTGGTTCAACATTTACAACGTCAATACCACAATAAATCTCTTTTTCATCTATTAGTTTTGATAAATCAGTTTCATTTATTATTCCACCACGACCAAGATTCAACAGTATTGCTCCATCTTTCATATTTTTCATATTTTCATAGTTTAATAAATCTTTTGTTTGCTCATTTAATGGACAATGAATTGAGATAATATCACAAGTACTTAGTAACTCATCAAGTTCAACTCTTTTGAACTCACTATTATTGTTTCGCCCAGATGTTGAATAATATACAACTTCACAATCAAAAGCTTGAGCTCTTGAAGCAAAAGAAGAACCAATATCCCCAAGTCCAATTACCCCTACTCTTTTTTTATCAAGTTCAAAAAATGGTTTATCTATATGAGTGAAAATCTCAGATTTTTGCCAGTTCCCCTCATCTACATAATTCTTGTAATAATTTAGTTTTGAAACAAAATGAAAAATCATTGAAAATGCAACTTGAGATACAGAAGAACTAGAATATCCAGCTACATTTTTTACTTCAATTCCTTTTTGCTGTGCATACTCTAAATCAACATTGTTTTTACCAGTTGCACTAATACAAATAAGTTTTAAATTTGAGTTTTCCATAACTTTTTTTGAAATTACTACTTTATTTGTAATTACAATATCAGCATCTTTTACTCTATCTTTAGTCTCATTTTCTTTTGTAATATCATAAGTGATAACTTCACCAAACTTATTAAAGATATCAACATTTACATCATTACCTAATGTTTTTCTATCTAAAATTACTATTTTCATTTATTTTCCTTATTTACTAATATTCTTTTTTTCTTTCCAATTTATCAAAACTATTGATAATAAAACAAATACAATTCCTATGAAGATATATATATCAAAACTACTATCTAAGACAAAATACCCAACAATAGCTGCACTTACAGGTACAAGATAAAATATAGATGATACTTTTGATACCTCACCTTTTTCAATCATTATATATAAAAAAGATAAAGCTCCAATACTAACCCCCACACTCATATACAATAAGGCAATAATAAAATCCCCATTGAAAGTAATATGAATATTTTCATAAAACATAAGTAAAGGTGCTACTAATATTGTTGAAGCTAAAGTTTGAATTGCTCCACCTGAGTATAGATTCATATTTGAACAATATTTTTTCTGGTATATATTTCCAAAACTAAGTCCTAATAAAGCTACAACTGAAAATATTATCCCAAGTATTTGAGTATCTGAACCTCCTGCTTTTGAAGAAACTACAAATGCAACTCCAAATACTCCAAGAAGTAAACCCAATATAATTTTAATATTAAACTTCTCTCCTAATAATCTTACAGCTAAAAATGTAACAATAATAGGCTGTAAAGCTATAATCAAAGCAGCTAAAGATGCTGATATCCCAAAAGATAGTGATAAAAATACCCCAATTGAAAACACACCAACTGTTAATAAGCCAGCTATACTTATATGAAAAAACTCATTTATATTCTTAGGCCATTGTACTTTTAATATTATTGCAATTACTAATAAAATAAAAAATGCAATAAAAAACCTAAGAGCTAAAAAAGCCATAGGGCTTGAGTTTTCTAATCCAAATGCTGTAAAAACAAAACCACTTCCATATAAAAATATAAACATTACTGGAAGTATTAAAGATTTGATTGAAATATTCATTTTATCTCCTTGACTATATGGTCAAGTAAAACTATAGCAAAATCTTGACTAATTAGTCAAGATTTTTTAATTAAAGTGTGTTATTTTGTTTTTAGTAAGTTTAAATAGTTATAAAGTTGTTCTATACAAACATCATAATATTGAGAGTCTGAAGATTTTTTTGCTGTAGTTAATGCCCCTTGAATTGATGCTAAGATAAACATTCCCACAGCTTTTGTGTCCACATCTTCTCTTATTTCACCAATATCAACTGCTCGATCTAAAGCTTTTTGGAATATTTCTTCAAATTTAATATATGATTTTTCTAAAGCTTTTTTAAAATCTGCATCTTGATTTGATAATTCATGTACAAGATTGTTTAATCTACAACCATATATAAAGTTATATAACTCTTTATTTTGTAAAACAGACATAATTGCATCAATCATATTTTCATTACTGTTTAAAATAACTGAGTATTTATTATAGATATATTCATCTACATGAACATCTATAATTGCTAAAATAAGCTCTTTTTTTGACTTAAAGAAATGGTACATACTTCCTTTATTCATTGAAGCTTTCTTAAGTATTTTATCTACTGAAGTTGCGTGATAACCATTATGGTATATTTCTTCAAATGCAACTTTTAAAAGTTTATCTTTTGATGAACTCATTATTAGTTCCTTCTTTGACCTGATTTTGGTTCACTTACTTCCTTTTGTAAATCAAGTGATAAGTTATGATAGAAAAGTTCCCCATAATCTGTAGTTCTATTTATTGTTTCATATGCTTGTTTAATATCATTATTATATTTTAAAGCATCTTGTAAAATCTTTATAATTTTAACTGATTCTAAAAAGTTTACATGGGATGGAGCTTCAATAGGTGAGCTATAATACTTATGCATTCGCTCAACTAAATTTTTATTTCTAATCTCAATAAATACAGACTCAATTGGAGATTTGAAGAATAATATCTTTTGCTTTACATTAATAGAAATATATGTAGTTTCCATTCCATAAATTTTTCTTGAGAATGAATCAAATAAAAAAAGTTTTTTATTATAGTTGTTATTAAACAATTCATATATAAGTTCTAAAATTTTAATCTTCTCTTCTTTAGTATAAAAGTTCCCAATACTAGCAAAACAGAATGATAAAACAGACTTAATTGAATACCATTCAGTTGTATCATAATCATATTTTAACATCTGATCAATTCTTTTTTGTTTTAAATCTTCTATATCTTTTGATGTCTTAGTTCTGTACACTTTTTGTACAGCAGTATCTCTATACATAGGTCCAGGGAACTGTGCTTGAATAACAAATCTTCTATTTTGTTCAAGCTCCATAATGTATTTTAGTCTTCCATGATAATCTTCATCAATAATTCTAACTTCTTTTTGAGGGATCTGTGTAATAGATTTAAGGAACTCATCATCAGTACAGCCTTCCTCCCAAATATAATCTGGATATCTAAATATTTGACATATTTTTTCTTTTATATCATTACTAGGTTCGATATCTGTTACATTATCAATCCATGATGTCACGGTTCTTCTATCTTTGCTTATAAGTGAAGCAAACTTCGAAATACTTAAGTTTGAACGTTTAAAGATCTCTATAAACTTTTCTATTGAGTTTTTATAAGTCATTTTTATACCTTAGAATTAACTTTCTCTATAATTGTACCATTTTAAAACATAAGAACAAATATTGTACATATCTTTTGTATTTTAAAAAAAGTTGTAATTTGCAATACAAAAACTATACACTACCTCTTTACTCAATTCATGTATAATAATAGTAATTTCAAATTAAAGGATGTGTATGAGCGCAGGAAAAAAATTTAGAGAAGCACTTAAGGAAGAAACACCTTTACAAATCGTAGGTACAATTAATGCTTACCAAGCATTACAAGCTACAAGAGCAGGACATAAAGCAATTTACCTTTCAGGTGGAGGAATTGCAAATGCATCTTACGGTTTACCAGATTTAGGTATGACTATGATTGAAGATGTATGTATTGATATTAGAAGAGTTACTTCTATTTGTGATACACCAGTTATCGTTGATGCTGATACAGGTTGGGGACATGCATTTAACGTTGCTAGAACTGTTAAAGAATTTATCAGATCTGGAGCTGCTGGATTACATATTGAAGATCAAGTTGCTGCAAAAAGATGTGGACACAGACCAAATAAAGAGTTAGTTACTACTGAAGAAATGTGTGATAGATTAAGAGCTGCTGTTGATGCTAAAAATGAATTAGACCCTGATTTCTATATCATTGCTAGAACTGATGCGCATGCATCTGAAGGTCAACAAGCTGCAATTGATAGAGCATTAGCTTACGTTGAAGCTGGAGCAGACGCAATTTTTGCAGAAGCTGTTCATACATTAAAAGAATACAAAGAATTTACAGAGCAAATGTCAGTTCCTGTATTAGCAAATATTACTGAATTTGGTGCTACACCAATGTTCACAACTGAAGAATTAGCAGAAGTTGGTATTGACATGGTTCTTTACCCATTATCAGCATTCAGAGCAATGAACAAAGCTGCATTA
>Ga0193960_1000190_pt1 | contig 25396 bp, 25 predicted proteins | sample FB_3_MG_FD_140338 | JGI IMG/M metagenome (GOLD analysis project Ga0193960, IMG submission 140338) | Microbial mat bacterial communities from the Broadkill River, Lewes, Delaware, United States - FB_3_MG | ecosystem: Environmental > Aquatic > Freshwater > River > Microbial mats | place: USA... | reverse complement strand
TACAATCATCACAGACCTCATGCAGTTTTAGGAAAATTAAGTCCAATTGAATACTTAGAAAAGTACAATCAAACTAAAGATTGTTCCGATTTAACCTATACGGATTAAGGGGAGTCTTACAAACTATTTGTGGTTCAAAGGTACCGTTTCTATCTCTTGGTGTTTCCAAGTTCAAAAGTTCCATCGCTGGTTCCTTTGATAGTCTTTTTATTAACGCCGTTTCTTCTGTTCTTGCTCCCACTAAGAACGTCATTAGTTATATGAGACTCTACCTCTGCTTCAAGTGCAGCTTCTGTACCACAAGGGCATTTGTCGTTTCACTCGGGCATAAGTTGTTTGATAAGTGGAGCTAAAAGCCCACCTTTTCCTGTTAGTTTTTTACCAGCTCTAAACTCTTCTAAAACTTTGTTAAAGTCAAAGTCTATCTCTTCGTTCATTGTCAATCCTTGATATTATTCTATCAGACTGACACGGAATTTCTAACACTCCCTATATTGAAATTTTCTATAATCGTAAACGTATCCACTCTTCAAATAATTATATGTCACCTTGTGAGTTTGAAGAAGCTATGTTACAAAAAGAAATGATTGGTTAGAAAACTTTTTTGTGTCCTGTTTTCTGTTGACAGATCAGATAGTATTAATTACATTTTTTAGGATATTATCAATGAATCAACGAATTGCTTACATAGACTTTTTACGGGCTTATGCTATTTTTTTAGTTACAGGATATCATTTATGGAAATATTTTGGAAAACCTTCTCAAGAGTATTTTCTATATGATCTCTTTGCTATTTTTGAAAAAGGACTAGCAGGTGTTGAGCTATTTTTTGTTATCTCTGGATTTTCAATGGCTCTTGTCACATATAAAGGTGCAAAAAGCGCTTCGGAACTTGTATGGAAAACATATCTTTTAAAAAGATTATATAGAATCATCCCTGCATATTATATTGCTATAATTATCTGGAGTATTCTGATCTATAACGGAATTGCTCCAAAGCCAATAGGGCTTATAGATCAGCTCAGCCATCTTCTTTTTATCCATACCTTTACACCCGATACTTACTATTCTATAAGTGGAGTTTTTTGGTCTTTAGGTGTTGAGATGCAATTTTATTTTTTACTTCCTTTATTACTTTGGGCTATTATTCGTTTCCCATTGATTTTACTCGCTTTAGCACTTCTTCCTTTACTTTATAATAATTTTTATTCTATGACTTTTCTCTTTACTAAAACAGTCTTTGCTTTTTTTATCTATTTTCTTATAGGCTATTTACTCTTTACCTATAAAGAAAAGCTCTACACATTTATCTTTGAAAACCGTTTTAAATATCTCATAGCCATTAGTTTTTTTCTTCTTTTTTTACATTTTAGTTTTTATAAAGAGACAATTATAAGTGGACAGATTACTATGTTTTTATGGACGCTTAGTACATTGCCACTCTTTTTATATCTTACTCAAAATAGTTTTATTGAAAATACTAAAAACAATTTTTTACTCTTTTTCATCTTTACTGGAAAAGCATCATGAAGATTCGAAGAAGATACTTCAAAAGCTAAAGGCATAATACTCTATGCCTTTAGTTCTATCCGTTAGGGTTTCCCGCATTATCGGGTCTATTTGAGTTTCCTGAGTTCCCAGGGTTTTCAGGTCTGTTTGAGTTACCTGAGTTTGCAGAGTTTCCTGGAGATGAGTCTGAGTTTGCACTGCTGTTGCCTGCATTAGCAGAGTTTCCAGGTGATGTACTTGTATTTGTATCACTATTTCCTGCAAAATCTGGACGTCCACGACTCTCACGAAAAGCTGCTATCTCTTCAGCAGAAGGGCGATTAGACATATTTTGATTTTCAAGTCTTTCTATCGTTTGAGTCTCTATCGCTTCAGCCAACTCCTCACCAGAGAGATTTTCATCAACATTACAGGTTGCATTTAGCTCATTATAGCGAGCAAGCACTGCTTCTAATGCAATTGGCGATTTTGCATTTGTATTATTTCTATCTGCAAAACGTTCAACAAGCTTTTCGTAAACTGCATTAAGTACTATAAGAGAGTTTCTTGGAGCTACTGATGGATCACCTAAGAGTTCCTCTTCATCTGCACCAGTAATCTCCTCTAATGTATCTAAAATCTCTTCTCGTTCACTCTCATTTGCATCCGCTAAGAGTGTAGTCGTTGGAGTCACTACATTAGAATAAGAGCTAAGATTTACATCTAACATCACATCATTTTCTGTAAGGTTTCCATCTCTATCAACATCTACCCATCCTCCACTTGCAGTGACTGGATATACAATCTCTTCATCAAAGCGGTATGTATTGTTCCCATCTTCTACCTGTGTTGCAACTTGTCCGCTACTATCAGTAACATTTGCATCATATACAGGACCACGCTCTACAATAACATCATAGTTACTTTGAGATTCCGAATCACTTCCACAGCCACTTAAGATCAAAAAGCCAGCAAGGGAGAGTAAGATCTTTGTTTGATTTTTCATTTTCACATCCTTATCTTTTCTAAGGTTTTAGTATAGCACAAAACATATACATTTAGAAAAAAACAAAACTACACGCATATACAAAAGCGTGTTATAATACTTTAAAAACAAAAGGGGTTATTATGATTGATACCCGTGATGTAATTGCTATAGCACTTGAAGCTGGTACTATAGCAATGGAGATCTACAATAGTGAGTTTGATATAGATTTCAAACAAGACAAATCTATTATCACACAAGCTGATTTAGCTGTTAATACTTTGATCTGCCAAAGACTCTCTAAACTCTATCCTGAGATCCCTATTCTTTCAGAGGAGAACAAAGAAGTAGCGTATGAACAAAGAAAAGATTGGCAAAGCTACTGGTGTATAGACCCAATTGATGGGACAAAAGAGTTTGTCAAAAAAAATGGAGAATTCACTATCAATATTGCACTGATACAGCATCATCAGCCTATTTTTGGACTTGTTTACGCACCAGCTCTTCATCTTCTTTACCATGCCTATAAAGGTCATGGTGCTTATAAACAAAATCCAGCATCAGGTGAGCGATTGCGTCTTCCTCTTCAAAAGAAAAATGAGATACTAAGTCTCTTTATTTCACGCTCTCGCCATACTCAAGAGACCCAAAACTTCATAGATACGCTCAAAACATGCCATAAAAATATTGAGACACAAGCACTTGGAAGTTCTCTTAAATTTTGTATTATTGCAGAAGGGATACAAAAGCGTATCTACCCTAAGTTTGCAGCCACTATGGAGTGGGATACAGCAGCGGCACATATTATTTTAAAAGAGAGTGGAGGGGAGATCTATATTTATGATCCAAGCTTAAAACCTTGTGACTATCTTACACAGCAGGTTCGTACACTTCTACCTCTACATTACAACAAAAAAGAGCTCACAAATCCAGACTTTATTGCTCTACTTTAAAAGCAGCTACTTCGGTAGCTGTATATCTCTAAAACCTCTAAAATAATTTGCGCTATTTTTTTTGCATCTTCAAGTGTAAGATCTTGATGACACGGTATAGAGATCTCTGAACGATAAAAATCTTCACACACTTGAAGTCTCTCTCTTCCAAAACGCTTTTCATAGTAACTATTTTGATAGATTGGTTTATAGTGTACCTGCACCCCTAAACCATTTTTCTGAAGTGCTTGAAAGATCTCCTCTTTAACACAATGCAAAGCAGGATCTAATAAGAGTGCATAAAGATGTCTTGAAGATATCTGTTCAGCTGACATTGGCACAGTACTTACTAACTTATGAGAAGCAAATACTTGGTCATAATAAGAAGCTATCTCATTGCGTTTTTGTATAAACTGATCTACACGTTTTAACTGTGAACGCCCCAAAGCTGCTGCAAGTTCACTCATGCGAAAATTATGTCCCATACTTTGCATATCTGAGTTCCAAAACTTTTTCTTTACAATCCCATGCGATCGAAATAGCTTAAGCTTTGCAGCCAAATGGGTATCATTTGTCACCACACAACCACCCTCGGCCGTAGTTAAGGGCTTTATTGCATGAAAACTAAAGATACTCATAGAGGAAAATGAACCCACCTTTTGTGTGTGTAAAGATGATCCAAAGGCGTGTGCCGCATCTTCAATCAAGTATAAGTTATGTTTTTTAGCAAGTTTTTTTAAATACTCTATAGCTACAGGTTTACCTGCAAAATCAATAGGGACAATCGCTTTTGTTTTTGGGGTGATAAGAGCTTCAACTTTACTCTCATCCATATTCCCATCAAGCCGAATATCACACCATTTTGGTACTGCCCCAAGAGTTACAAACATGTTCGATGTGGCGACAAAACTTAAAGGGGAGGTGATCACTTCATCTCCCTCGTTGATCCCTATAGCAGTATATGCCGCTAAAAGTGCAGAGGTAGCAGAGTTAAAAGTGATCGCATGAGCTACACCTATATACTCAGCGATCTCCTCTTCAAACAACTCTACCTCTTTACCCTGTGTAAGGTATGTACTTTGTAGAGCTGCAATAACAGCATCAATATCTTCTTGGTTAATACTTTGACACGAATAGGGGATCATAACTCTTGATGTTTTGAATGCTCTATTTTTGCTAAGAGCTCCTCATGTGTCAACCAATGGGTATTTTTATCAGAGCTATACTCAAAACCTTGTTGTACTTTTTTTCCCTCTTCCCCTAAGGCATTAGTTCTAAAATCAACATTTTGAGTAAACTGAATTGTAGGCTCAATAATATAGTGGTCTAAAAACTCTACAGTCAGATGAGAGTCATTTTGAGGGCACATCACCTCATGCAGTTTTTCACCAGGACGTATCCCTACGATCTCTTGTTGAAGTTTCGGGGCAATAGCTTTTGCAAACTCTGTCATCTTCATAGAGGGGATCTTAGGAACAAAGGTTTCGCCCCCCTGCATACGCTGAAAATTTTTAATAACAAAGTCTACACCCTCTTGTAAAGTGATCCAAAAACGAGTCATCTCAGGATCAGTTATAGGAAGTTTTTGTGCTCCTTGATACATAAGGTTTTCAAAAAACGGGAGTACAGATCCACGTGAACCAAGTACATTTCCATAACGAACAACACTAAAACGGGTAGAAGCTTTTCCTGTAATATTATTAGCAGCTACAAAAAGTTTATCTGAAGCAAGTTTTGAAGCACCATAAAGATTTATAGGACTAGCCGCTTTATCTGTTGAGAGTGCTATGAGTTTTTTCACACCATTATCAATAGCCGCATCTATAACGTTTTGTGCTCCCATTACATTGGTTTTAATACACTCCATTGGGTTATACTCAGCAATAGGGACATGTTTGAGTGCTGCTGCATGAACAACATAATCGACATCCTTCATTGCTTTTTGCAAACGGGGTAGATCCCGTACATCTCCTAAGAAATAGCGCATACATGTTTTATTGTAACGTTGCGCCATCTCATATTGTTTGAGTTCATCTCGAGAGTAGATGATAAGTTTATTTGGTTTATAACGTTCTAGAATTGTCTTAACAAACTGTTTTCCAAAACTTCCCGTTCCACCAGTAATAAAAATGTTTTTATTGTCAAACACCTAGTTGCTCTCTTGATCTATCATCATCTGTATAGATGCAAACTGATTGTTGATCTGAGATATGATCGAGTCATAAGCAGCAAAACGACTAGCCATTGTTGTATAACGTGCCTCTATCGAAGCATACGAAGCTTGTCTACTGTTTGTAAGACTATCAGCTTCTGTTTTGAGTGATTCTTCAAAACCACTAAGCATCTTTCCAGAGCCTGTATATGAGAGTAACTTTTCATCCATCATGCCAAAAACACCAGGAGTGTGTACTCCATCTTGATCTGTTTCTCCAGAAAAAAGTTTTTTTACACTCTCTACATCTTCATCAAGCACTTTTTCTAAAGTATCACTATTAAAGCTAAGACGACCATCTTGGCTTACATCAAAAACATACTTTGTTTCAGGTTCGCCAGCAAGGTTTGTTGTTTCATACCCTAAACTTGTAAGTGGTTTTCCATCTACCTCAAAAGAGGAGAGCATACTACTGAGTTCACGAGAGATAGATTTTACAAAACTATCTCCATTAAAAACGCCCTCTTCACCTGTTTCTACATCTGCTAGTGTAAGGTCATTGAGTTTTGATACAAGTTCATTATACCCATCAACAAAAAGCTGTACCTCATCTACGATACTTTGTTTTTCAAGGCTTACATTTACATTCGATACATCGCCCTCTTTTTTAAGGGTAATATCTACTCCCACTATAAGATCACTAATCGTATTACTAGAGCGTGTAACTTCTATACCGTTATATGTAAATTTTGCATCTTGTGCTTGCTGAATATTTTTAAAACCATCAGGGTTTGTTACTTCATCGTAGGCATCCATAAGATCTGGACTCAACAAACCACCTTCATCCGTAATTGTTAAAGTATTTTCAGATCCAGTCTCTTTTGATGAGACAACAAGGTCATACGAGTCTTCCCCTGTCTTTAAGATCGATGCAGAAAAAAGGTCTCCTCCTGCATCAGTTATAGCCTGAGCAAGATCTTCTAGTTTCATTGTAGCATCATACTCGATCTCTATATCATTGATTTTAAGTATTCCTGTACCTGATGCAACCGATGTTGTGTCACGGTCTATATAAGAACCAAACTTTGTTACATCTTTTTTTGCAAGTTGCGTTGTCTCAAGTGTAAAAGAATCAACATTCACACCAGGAAGTACACTCACCTCAGCATCACCACTGACATCTACCTCTTTATTTTCAAAGATAGTATCGTTACTTAGTGCTGATGTACTTGCTTTAAAAGTTGTCATCAATGAAGAGAAGAGTGTATATGCTTCTTGCTTCTTTTGATTTTCCTCTATCTTTGTATCGATCGGACTTAAGATCGCACTTTCATCTGCTTCTCTTAATTGATCGATTACATCTGCCGTTAAAACCCCTGAACCTATCCCTAAAGAGGTAATATTCCCAGCCATGATACATCCTTTTATCTTCTGAATTTATAGTTTCGTTTCTTTATTATAATGAAACTTCTCTTTTGATCTATATCGTCACTCAAGTAAAAATGTGTAATTTGATTTTTGGAGATCTTCGCTTTAGAAAAAACTCTCTTGTGCCGATATGCTTTATATGAACGAAAAAGATATAAGCAAAAAAAGGACCAATATGTATGGGAACTCAGCACACAATATTTATGCACAAAATAATGTGCAAATAGAATCGCAAGAGAAGCTCATTGAGATGCTCTATGAAGGTGTACTGCGTTTCAATGCACAAGCGAAAAAAGCGATTCTTGATGAAGATATTGAGAAAAAAACTTATTGGATCAATCGCTCGATAGCAATTGTAACTGAACTTATAGCGATCTTAGATGTTGAAAAAGGGGGAGATATAGGAAGTTATCTAAGCGGCTTATATGATTATCAGATCAAACTCCTTGTCAATGCAAATATTGAAGACAACCCAGAAAAACTTGATGAAGTAAGCAATGTTTTTAAATCACTTCTTGAAGCTTGGAGAGAGGCAAACTAAATGTGGCATGAACAGATGCAGATAGCTCTTGTTGAGCAAGATGTAGAAAAGATCAAAGAGCTTTTAGACGAGCCTTTGGTATTTACTACGCACAAAGAGAGAGAGCGGGCTCTTTACCTTTTAGCTGAAGCTTCAAAACTTATGCACACTCTTAAAGATCAAACTGCTCAAACGATGCAAAAACTCAAAAAGAACAAAGAGTTTTTACAAGCTACACAAGAGAGTTCCACCTATAGACTCAATAAACGTTTTTAAGATTTTTTCTCTATGCCAAAGTGAAGACTTCTTAAAGTATATTCACTCACTACAGCACCTTTTCTCATAGAGAGAATATGGGCAACCGCATCTGCAATATCACTAGCAAAAAGACTTGAGTTTTCTTCCTTTGAAGGGGCGAAACGTAGTGTTTCATAAAACTTGCTATGCGTCATATCTGGGTTGATATTGGTAATAGAGAGTTCACTTTTGCGAGTCTCTTCAAAAAGTGCATCTCCAAAAGCTTTTAAACCTGCTTTTGTAGCACTATATAAAGCCGCAAATTTACTTGATCTTAGCGCTTCTACAGAGTTGATATTGATAAGATAACCACTGTTGTTTTTTAAAGAACGAAGCAGTTGTGAAGTGAGTAGCATTGGAGCTGTTAGATTTAAAAAACTCATCTGCATAATCACTTCCGTACTTAACTCTTCATGTGGTTCAAACCTTCCAAATCCAGCACAATTTACAAGAATAAAAATATCCTCTTTTTGTAGTTTTTTACAAAGATCTTCCACACTTTTAGCATCACTCAAGTCTGCTTGCATCGGAGTAAAATGATCACTTGCCAAAGAGTAAGCATCTATTGTACGACTTACCCCTATTACATGGTACTTTAACTCTAAAAGTTTTTGTGTTATGGCAAGACCTATACCACTGCTTGCACCTGTTACCACTGCTTTTTTCACAGTCTCTCCTTTGAGTTTGTTATACTTTTATTATGAAAAATATATTTATTACAGACCTTGACCACACTTTTTTACGTAATGATCTCTCTATTAGCGATTATACTAAAACTATCTGGAATGCAAAAGCAAAAGATTCTATTTTAGGGGTAGCAACTGCACGAAGTCTCAAACGTACAAAAGAGTATCTTCAGGGAGTGCATATCAACGCACCGATGATACTTCTTGATGGCGCACTTGTTGCTACAGACACACACAAACTTATCGACTCTAAACTCTTAGATCAAGCACTTGCAGACGCTATCATTGCAGAGGGGGCAAAGTTTGGAATTTTTCCTTTTGTTCTCTCTTTAGTAGATCAACAACTCAATGAGGGCTTTTACCACTCTACCATACTCAACGAATATCAAAAGACACTTCTCTCAAAATACAATGCCAGTGATGGTTTACAAGCTTTTAAAAAACTAAGAGCGACAAAACAAAACCTCAAAATAGTGTATATGGGAGAAGAGTCTTTATTGCGTGAGCTGTATACACATCTCTTTTCGATCTTTGGTGAAGAGATCAAATACATTATCGCTCCTGAGACTTATGCAGATTGTTATTTTCTTACTTTATTGCATAAAGATGCCGACAAAGCACATGGGATCAAAAGTGTAAGTGAATATATGGGTTTTGATTTAGCCAAACTTACCGTTTTTGGAGATAATTACAATGACCTTGGAATGTTTGATCTTGCAAACACTTCAGTCGCTGTAGCAAATGCTCAAGAGGGTGTTAAAAAAAGAGCAAAAATTGTTTTAAAGCATACAAATCAGGAGGATGCAGTTGCTAAATATCTCGAGAGTCTACTCTAGAGCTTTATGAGCATCATAAGCCAGACGTAATACTCCCACTGCATAGTTTGAAGAGTTATTGTAGCGCATCACCTTTTTTACATACTCTCTAAGATAGTCAAGTTCAGGCTTTTCACAAGAGAAACAGTCAAACTTTTTTTGTGCATTTTTTGATGCTTTATACACAAACGAAGCATCTTCATTTGCAAACGCATAGGTATACCAAGCCTCTTCGATCTCTTGCATATTCCCCACTTTATCCCAATCAATCAGTTGTGTAAAATCTGCTTTTTCATGAAGATAATAGCTAGCAGAGACAATAGCATCTTCCATCTTTGTAAGGTCTGCAAACTTTTTCTCATAGCCTTTTGCATATACAAAACTACTTGGCATAAACTGTGGGATCCCTACAGCACCTGCATACGAGCTTGGAAGATTACAATCTTCAGGTTCTACCCCTTTTTCATAACAGTGCTTTATGATCGATGCCATATTACTTTTTCCCATACGTAAAAGCCATTTCTCTCTTGGTGTTTTCGCTTGTGTTCGCACAACAATAGTATTAAAAACGATAAAAGCATCATGTGTAGGTTTTATCTTTCCAAGCTTTGTCTCTTTGAGTAAAATCGCGGCAATAATCTCACGGTTCACCCCATACTTTTTCTCTGTATAGTCATACACCTCTTTATACTTTTTTAGATGCTCAAGTGTTTGAGGAAGAAACTTTATCAGTGTATTATTCGCTTTTTTTTCATTTTTGCTATGGGTCGTGATATGACGAGGCTGAAGATATTTCCAGCTTACCTCATCATACTTTTGTGTTTTAAAGTACGAGAGTAAAAACTTATTTGCATACTCATAACTTACCCCTGCTTTGCGAACCTCTTCACATATATCGGTGTAGTGTGTATTTTTAAACGTACAATCTGTATACGTTTTCGCAAAAATCTCTGTAGAAAAAAGAGTAATCAAAATAATAAAAAGCTGTTTATACATAGAATCCTCGTAAAAAAAAATGTATTGTAGCTTATGAAAATGAAGAGAAAGTAAAGATGATCCCCCTAAAAGAGGGATCTAAGAAAAGACTTAAGGTGTTACAGTTTTACTAAATACCTCTGTTACAAGATTTTTTGCCGCATCACTTGCCGCTTGGTCTAAAAAGCCATCTTCAGCAGTTAAGAACTGTCCATTGGCACCTTTTTGCATATAGTACACTTTATATGTGATACTCAGACCACTTTTACCTGCTATGTCATAGCTGAGTGTATATCTCTCTGTTTCGTTTGGACTTAAGCGTGTATCTTTATCAACTCTGTTTGAATCAAATCCTGGGCGTACTACAAAAGTACTTACACCCTCTAGAGTATAGTTTTTCCCCGTTTCATGTCCATAAATACGTGTAAATTTTGTGCTATCAGCTATATCAACAATCGCCGCGTTAAATACCTCCCCACTTGTAGTGCCCCCACTTACTGTTTGGTTTTTAACGGTAGCATCAGCCCCAGGGATCACCACCTTAGATCCACTCTGTGCAGATGCAAAGTTTTGTGAATACACAACACTTCCATTGAGATCTGCAAGTTTGCCAGGAAAGTCTAAATCTTCACTCCCATTGAGATTTACCTCTACTGTTTTATATGCACTCTCATGCAATGTTTTACCGCTAAGTGTTACAACTGTATTTGCTACAGAATCAAAACTTGAGACTCCCGTAGCATGAGTGCTTGAGAGCTTATTCCCCTCACTGTCAGTGACAATCACACGTGTGAGTACACGGCGCATAGGGTGTGCACCTGGGAACATATGTGCTGTTTTATTTGTCAAACTTGTTGTTACTGTTAATGTATCTGCGTCTATACTTGCTTGAAGATCTGCATCAAAACCACTTTTGATCTTTCCAACGGCTGCTGTTGGATCAGCAGCAACTTTAGAAGCTCCTAAAAATGCATGTGAATTGAGCCATCCACTTGCTACAGGGTTTTCATCTCCATGCCCTGCACTATCGTCATGATAAAAATGCTCTGTTAAAATCGATTTATCTTCAAAAAGTTTATTTGGTTTTGCCCATTGATGCAGAACTGTTCCCTCTATTTTTTCCATATGACATTTAGTACATTTTGGAGAAGAGAGTGTATCTACTATATTATCATCTGTTCCAGTAGCTACAGCATTCCATGTTGAACATAGTTCCATAAACTGCCCTGTTGCTGGATCAGCAGCACCTGAAGATCTTTGATGACAAGAGAGACAAAGAGCTTTTGCATTTGAACCGAAATGGTTATTTGTAGCATAATCAAAATCAGGATGCACTTGAGCACTTCTGTTTGTCTCATCTGTCTCATTTTCATTTCTGATACCTGTTACACCAAATGGTCCATAAAAAGGTCCCCCAGTAAAGTGTACTTTTCCATCACTTCCATTAAGGTCTTTACTTGCCATTGTATAACGACCATCTGCTGTTTTAGCTATATCATACGCATTTATATTTTTTGGAGTATTTGCATAATCTGCATACTTCTCAGGTCCCCAAAGACGAAAGAACTTATTCATATCTATACTTGTTGCATCTTTTGAGTATGCTAAAGAGCTTCCTGCAACACCCTTGATCGGTCCATGTGGTCCAACACGCATATCTTTTGCTAAAGTGTAGCTATCAGGGTCTTGTGTAAGTCCCATAAGTCTTGGAGTCTCTATACTATGACAAAATGCACAGTTGATCCCCTCACGGTTTGCACTATGCCCTATATGATAACTCGCCTGATAGAGTTTTCCATTTGCACTCAGGGCAACCACCTTTGTTTCATTTTGCGCAGAATAGCCTGCTACACCTGCAAGATTACTTTGATTATTCTCTTGTGCAGTGCTAAGGTCTTGTGTATTTACCTCAGCATCTTTTAGTGAGAGTAAACCTACCGCAAAATCACCCGCATAGTATGCTCCTGGAGCATGACACTTTATACAGGTTTGTGCAGCACCTTTAAACACTGCTTCTGTATACTCTTTCTCCCCTGTTGGGTTTGTACCTATTTTTGTTATATGTATACGCAAAAAATCTTGGTATTTGCTTTGAAAGATAGGATCAGACCATGACTTTGCATGCATAGAACCTTTCCATGTGTCGTAAAGCTCATTATGACAGTTTTGACACTTGTTATCTGCACTATCAAAGAGAGTATTTCCATAACCAATACCTGTATGGTACTCTGCTTGTGCAGCTGATGCAGGAGCATTACGAATAACACCTTTTACATCAACATAGTTGATAGTTCCATCTGTTAGTAGTTCTTGATCTCCTGTTTTACTCATAGGTGAGTCAGAGTCAGAACCACAGCCACTTAGTAACAATGTCGCTGTTACACCAAACGCTAAGAGAGAGCTCTTGAGTCGCATATTTTCCCCTTTATCATACAAAAGTGACTTTTAGTATAACTAAAGAGCTTAGGAGTATTATTTAAATTTTTTATAATAAGTTATTATTTTTTTTTATATTGTTACCTATTGTAATAGTTTTGCAATTATTATTTTTTTTAATTATCTTTACTTATTTTCCTCATAACTTTCAACCCCATTGAGATCTAGATCATCTATACTAGAGCGTAACTCTTGTAAAAATCGCTCTCCCGGATCACTTTTTTGCGTACGGTAAGAGGGGTCTTTTTCAAGCCACAATACACTCTTTTGCATCTTGAGATATTCGTAATGTCCTATAAGATATTGTAGTTTAGGATACTTTTGAACAAGGTAGCGAACTAAATCCTCATTTGCTTTGAGTTGTTCTTTTGTAAGGTCCTCTTTTATATTTCCCTCACCACCTATATTTTCAATCCCTATACTAGAGTAGTTTAGCCCTATTACATGGCGTGCCATCCAGTTATCTGGCATAAGTTGATAGATCGTTCCATCTCTATCTACTATATAGTGTGCAGAAACATTTAAAGCCCCTGCATCTGCTATATCCCCACGATGAGAGAGAAGTTTTTGAGGTTTTAGCAGTGCATAAGACTTTTCAAGGTCCATAACAGCTGTCCAGTGAATCACAATGATCTTTGGGTCTATTTCTATGTTTCTCACCTCTAAAGCGTAATGATCTTGTATATATTTTTTTGTCATCTCTATACGCTCTTGTTCAAAGATGATCGGTTTTTGAATAATATTTACTTGTGCCTCTTGCATAGCAAAAAGGAGGCTACAACTAAGTAAAAGAATACCTATATATCTCACGAAAACTCCTCAATCTTATCTAAAACAGAAGCGATCAGTTTTTTTGTTCCATCTTTTGTAACTGTATGTGGCATAAAATGATCACTTACAACTTTATAGATCTGAAAGTTTTTGATCGCCAAGGAGTGACGTACTGCATCGTAAAAACCAAAACTCTCCATATCTGCTAAAGCGTAGCTCTCTTGTGTATCTACCTCATCTAAGACACAATGCAACTTTGCTTCAAGATAGCTGTGTACTATATACTCTTGATCTTTATAGATGATACTCCCTATCTCTACGAGTTCCCCTATTGCATATTGTTGTGTTGCGCCACATATCCCTATATTTATATAGCTATCAGTAGCTTCTATATCATAAAAGTCGATGAGTGTTTGTGTAGCACGCATAGCATTTTCTACCCCTACACCACTTACAATTAATCGGATCACATCATTAAAAAAAAGTGTATAGTCTCTAAGCTTTGTTTTTTGGAGTTTATATTTCTCTACAAATGCTTGTGCCTCAGGTTTTAGGGCTATTACTAGATATATCATCTTGCTATTGTAACCAAAATCTCTTTTTCGTTAGTATTTTTTTGTATAATAGTGAAATTTTTATCCAGAAGGTAAATAGATGAGAAAAGCGTTTTCACTTATTGAGTTGATGATTGTAATTGTTATATTAGGGCTTTTAGCTGCTATGGTTATGCCAAGTCTTACAGGAAAAGGGGAAGAAGCAAAACGTAACCTTTCCTGTGTTGAAATGAAAAGACTCTATAATGGAGCTCTTGATATGTTTAAAATAGATAATGGTATGTACCCTACAACTGAAGAGGGTTTAGAAGCTTTAGCTACAAACCCAGATAGTGAAAAATACCCGAACTATTCATCTAGTGCCTACCTCAAAGATGGTGCTATTCCACAAGATGCTTGGGGAAATAAATATATCTATATAAATGATGGCGGCAAGATCGAACTTCTCTCTTTAGGAGCAGATAGAGCTGAGGGTGGAAGTGATGAAGCGGCAGATATTAAGATGAGTGAGTGTAAGAAGTAAGTTTTGAGAAAAGCTTTTTCACTCTTAGAACTTCTCATAGTTGTAATGATAATAGGAGTAGTGTATACCCTTTCTCTCACTCACTTTGAGAAGATCGAAGAACCAAAAGAGAGGCTTAGCCTTTCAAATCTTCGAGAGTTTCTCCAAGCTATAGAGCATGAATCTAAAGTGGAACTTCTCTGTTTTCGTGAATGTGAAAGTTGTTATATCTATGTAGATGGAGAACATAAAAGTGAATATGACTCTAGGCTAGACTCTTTTTTGAGTGAAGAGGTTCATAGCTACTACTATAGCTATAAAAATGGTTTTGAGACACTGCATGAACAAGTTCATTTTACCGATGAGCGTAACTATGAAAATATCTGTTTTTCCTACAAAGTAAATGCTCAAGGAGATGCCCGTAACATATATGTAGCCTATAACAATAAAGTATACGCTCCCTCTTTGCACTTTTCACAGCGAGAATTTGAAACTCTTGATGCAGTTGAGAACCATCTGCAATCACTTCGTATGAAGTTTCACTAAAAATCTACTCTACTCTTTTATTCTTTGTATAAGTGCAAAGAGATCTACTTTTCCATAACCATAAAAGTCATTTCGCAGCAACTTATTATCAAGTGCGTTACTATAAGCTGAATGGATAATATAACTCTTATCTGTAGCAAATATTGTTTCACTTGTACTGTCTTGTGCGTACACTTCTATAGTATATGTACCCTCTTCTACAGGATCACTTATATAAGAGACCCATTCATTATTTCCTAGAGAGTTGACTGTGTAAGGTCCATATACAACATTTGTACTATTTTCTTTTAATCGCACTTGAAAATCGCTATAACCAGAGTTAGCAAAAGTTCCATATACTGATGGTGCAGAGCCATCAGAGCTTATCATATCATACATATAGGGTACATTCTCCCCTATACGAGTCGCACTATACTGTAACTCTAAAAGCAATTCTTTGCGTGTTAAGGTCGGATCTGCTTCAAGAGCAAGGGCTAACGCTCCAGAGAGAATAGGTGCTGCTGCAGATGTTCCTATAAATGATGTCTCATACCCATCTTGGATCTCATCATAACGCAGATACTCATCATAGCTTGATCCGGCACTCCCAAGAGGGTCAAGAGTTGTGATCCCTAAGAGATCACCTCCTGGTGCAGAGATATCAAGATCAGGACCAAAGTCGCTATATGCAGCTCGTAAACCTTCGCTATCAGTTGCAGCAACAGCGATAACTTCATCTACTGCTGATTCATCATTATACATCAGATCATCATTATTCCCCGATGCAAATACTATAAAAATCCCTTTTCCATCTCTTCCATTATTGGCTACATTTCGCATTGCACTCTCTAAGCTATCGGTTACTTCTCCTGTTCCCCAACTACAGTTTATAATATCTGCTCCTAAGCTCTGGGCTAAATCAAAAGCGCGAATACTTGCGGCATCGCTATACTCCTCCATAGGGATCTGAATAAGTATAAGTTCTATATTACTAGCTATTCCCATGATCCCTATGGTGTTATTAGCTGCACCTATGATCCCTGCTACTGCTGTACCGTGATGATCTTCGCTATAGATATGAGAGACACCATTACTTACTTCACCTGTAGATGATACACTACGAGTTGCTATAACGTTTTGTGCCATATCTGGGTGAGATGCCTCAAAACCATCATCTATTACAGCTACACGAATGCCTTTACCACTATAGGTTTCTAAAAGATCTTGCATATTTATATTCGCCTGTGTAGAGATCCCGTTACGTCTATAAAAAGTTGGGTCATAGTTTATACTCCACTGCTGTTCATAGAGTGGATTTTGTGTCGCAGAAGGAAGTGGTTCAGGCTCTACTACTATTGGGTCTTGCGGAGTAGTTGGTTCACTTGAATTATCATCTATTGGTGTCTCTGTCGGGTTCTCTTCGCTGTCACTCTCTGTACATCCAACAAAAAAGAGAAGAAAAAATACTAAGAGCAGTGCTTTCATCTTTTTTGTACCTTTTTATAGAAGTTAGGGTGTGCATAGAGTACATCCGGATCTTCATAGAGTCTATTTGCCATATCAAGAGTATTTGCACTATCATTTACACGTACAAGATAGATATTTTCTGCAAGTTCTCGAAGAGGTGTTATATCGTAACTTTGTACCACTTTTTCAATCTTCGTCGTAGAGAGTATAATCTCATCTTTTACGCCTACAACTTTTTGCTGCGGGGTCATGTAGTAACGGGTATCTCTATTTTTTTGCAGGTTACGCGTTTGTGTGGCATTAGTATCAAGAGGTGTTAAAGATACTTTCTTGTTGTTCTTGTAGTAAAAATCTTCAGCATTTACCGTAATACAGAACAAAGTTAGATAGAGTAAGAGCACTGAGCGCACAAGAAACCCCTTTTAGCTTTTTCTTAGTGTAGCGTAAGTGGTATTAATTTTTTATATGCCGCTCTCTTTCTAGGTGAAACTAGAGGAATTTAGGTAGTGTAAAATAATGTCTGTAAATTCCAAAATCAGCTATGATGAAAATAAAAAAAGGATTATAGAGATGGGATTTCACTCATATGAGAGCTTTTACGAAAGAGTGGCTTCGCGCTGTTTATGATGATCTTTTAACAGTAGAGGAGCTTATTGATAATCCGAACTTAACTCATATCCTTGCCTTCCATACCCAAGAGTGTGCAGAAAAGCTTTTTAAAGCTATACTAGAAATAAATTCACCAAAAATCCATAAGTTACTAAAATTACAAAAACTACTTCCTGTAAGCCCTGTAGATATTAATAGTGATCTTAAATATTTTAGATGAACTTTATATTGAATCGAGATATCCGACCGAAATGGGTTTACTCCCTCATGGCAAACCTACACTTGAAGATGCACAAGAGTTTTACGAATTTGTACAAGATATTTTTAATTAAGTCTGCACTATACTGAACATAGATCCAGAAGAAGTAAAAAATAAAGCCAAGCAGAGAAATCTCTACCTAGCCTTCTCATACTCAGAGATATACCGAAGCAGAGTAGACTTCCCTACTCCTAGCTTATTGGCAACTTGTTTTATACTATATCGTTTCTTCAGTCTAAGTGTTTTTTCTTTTGTGGCACTTCCATTTGAGATAGGTCTAAACTTTTGATTGTACAGTGTATCATATTCAACTTCTGTTATGTTCATCTATTTCAAGTGGCTATGATGTTATCTCATCTATAAGCTCTTTTAACAAGTTCATCTCTACTATATCATTTAATAGTGCCTGACACCTTTTCCATGACACCTTTTCCCACCTTAATTTTCTTTCTTCAGTACTCTTGTGACTGTAGATGCACTTAACCTAAGAAAATTTGCAATATCACTTTTTGTATAGCCGTATTCGTATGCTTTTTTTATATTTTGATCTCTATTTATATCTCTGTCAAGTTCAAAAAAGGTTTCGAGTCGTTTTTTGAGCACTTTGAGCTGCCCATCTTTTGTGATAAGCTTTGGTGAATCGTAAACTATATCTATAGCGTCTTCCTCTTGCTCGCTGCTTATGTAGTCTGTGTACTCATTAAGCGTCATATCGAATATCATCGAGTCGTTTAACAATGAAAAATAGTAATGTTTATGAGACCATTGGAAAAATGAATGGTATCTGTATTCATCTACATTTTGAACCATTTTTGCTTTTAGCGGATTTCTTTCTATATATTTTGCTACTATCCAAAAATGGGCATCATCAAAGAGAGGAAAAGATTTGTAGCGACCTTGCCATAGATGCCCTCTTCTTGTATATTTTGTATTAAAATATTTCGCATATTTATCGTTTAGGTATTGAATAGCTTTTGAGAGGTTAGTTTCTTTTGTTTCTAAAAGAATATGATAGTGGTTTGTCATAAGACAAAATGCATGAATGGTGATGCTATACTCTTTTGTTAACTTGAGTAGCAGTGCTAAAAAAAAATCATAATCTTCATCATCTAAAAAAACTGATCTTTGTTCTACACCACGATTTATTATATGGTATTGTCCAAGTTCTTGATAGCGTTCTTTTCTTGGCATATTGCATTATAGCGAGAATAATCTTATATTAACTTAAGTTTACGCAATAAATACTGCCTGACACCTTTTTTTAGGGTGGGTGAATTGGTAACAATTGGAAGTGTTTGAGAAAAGAGAAAAAAGTGTCTATAACGAAAAAAGCCCCATTCCGAAGAATGAGGCTCGTTTACTTGAGAAGCCGTGAGGCTTACCAAGATTTGCAGTGTTAATAAGATTACTTATTAAGCAACAACAGTAGTATTATCAATAGTATCACCGAAGTCTACAGTACCAAGGTATGTAGCAGCTGTGAACTCATCAGTATCAGTGCTAGAAGTTACTTCAAATACTTTATACTCACCATCATTAAGGTCATTTTCTACCATAACGATATTTTTCTGAGTAGTACCAACTAAATCAACATCCTCCGAAACGGTACCCTCATCAAGGTTACCATAGATACTTGCACCATCAGAATCAACATCGATTAATGCAGCTAGTAGATCAGCAGCATCTAATAATGCCCAAGTTTCATCATCAGCAGTTCCTGCAGCATGTAAATCTTGTGCGAAGTCATTGATAACAATCACTTCATTAGAAGTTGCATCAATACCAGCAGCTCCATCAGTAGTTAATGTTGTAGCGATTCTAGTTTGAGATTCATCACTTCCTGAAGCTGGAATATCTTCGATATCCGGTAAGTATGCTGTGAAATCTAAAATATCATCTGCTAAAGTGAAGTTAACGATTGTGTTGTTACCGATATTAGAACCAGTAAACACGATAGTTTCTGCAGAATCAGCATCTGTAGAAAGTACAAGTACATCATCTCCATTACCTAAATTAATAGTGTTGTCAGAGCCACGGTTAGCAGCAGCAGCACCTGTATCATCAATCTCTGGAGCAGAAGCAGTTTCTTTAGCTGTTGCATAAGCATCTAAAATACCTTGCGTTAAAGTAGCTGTTGAATCAGCTTGTAATACTTCATAAGCAGTTTGCATACCCTCTTGCTCTGCAGCAGTTAAATTAGTTAATGTTGGAGCTGTAATTGTGATCTCTATATCATTAGATGCATGTAGACCGTCAACTAAAGAAGTGATCACTAAAGTGTTTGCTGGACCATCATTTACAACAAGTAGTTTGTTTAAAACATCATCATTGTTGATAGCGTCTTTGATCGCTTGGTTAACATTAGTTTGGTCACCAACGTAGTTAGAAGTACCGATAGTTACAGTAGACTCAAAACCTTCATCTGTAGCAACAGCAGCTTCAGCATTTACACCAAGTGCACCTGAGTAAGTCACAGTTAATTGTGCTTTATAAAGTACTGCTTCTGTACCTCTACCATCAGAATCTAAGTCAGCAGTCGTTGTACCAGCAGAAGCAACAATATTTGGAGTAGTTGTTGCTACACTACCACTAATTTCATCAGCACCATCAGCACTATCATTTGCGATAGCAGTTGAAAAAGCTTCTCCAGCAGTATTTGCAGTAATAGTAATTGCATTTACAGCACCACCTATAGTGTAAGTTAGTGTACTAGTAGTAGACCCTCCATTTAAAACAACTGATGCAGGAGCTGTAGTTGTAGCATTATCATCATCTGCATATGTAACATCATATACTGCAACACCAGTAGCATCAGTGATAGTGATAGTCAATGTTTCACCAGTACCATCTGTAGCCGTATCTGTTCCACTCATAGTGATTGTATCAACTTGCGCTTGTGCGGCAACAGCAACTAAAGCACCAGCATTTACAGCCCAGTCAGCTTTTGCTCCTGAGTTATCAGAATAAACAGTATCATCGTCTGCTCCAGCAGAGATAATCCAATCACCTTCACCAGTAGTTGTAATAGTGTCATCACCTGCACCAGCATCGATCTCTAAGTTAGCGTTTTCTTTTGAGTTTGCATAAGCTGCAGCTGAATCGAAAGCACCACCAGCGATAGTAACATCAATAGTATCATCACCATTACCAGCTCTTACTTCAAGAACAAAGTCTTCTCTTGTTGCAGTACCAGCTTCTTCGAGGTTTCCGCCATCAATAGTTAAATCCAAAGTATCATCACCTGAACCGAAGTCATAAGAGAACTCTCTATCAACTACATCTAACCAGTTATTTTCAGAGTTATCTGCTGAAGAGTCTGTACCATCATCTTGAAGGTTAAGATATTTTGTAGTTACACTATCATCTAAGTTGATAGTAATATCAGCATCACCAGTCATTGTAGAACCATCAAATACTCTGATGTTATTAATAGCATCAACAGTTAAAGAACCGTTACCATCTGAGTTCACTTCAATGTTTTCAACATTTACTACTTCTAAAGTATCGTTTGTAGAAGCGATAGATGTTAACCAAGAATCTCTATCTACATCGATGTTGAACTGTTGGATACCAGCAGAACCAGAAACACCAGTAGAGTCAGAACCAGCTACAAAGTCACCACCTTGAGAGTTTTTACCAACTCTGTCAAAGATCACATCTACTTGAGTAAGAGCCGGCGTAGAAGCAGCAGCACCAGTTGCCATTGAGTTTGTATATGCAGCATCAGTTGCATCTTCAGCAGTTGTGAAAGAACCTTTTACAAGTGTACCAGCACCATTGTTAGTGATGAGGATCGGGTTATATGTACCAGCCAATTCACCAGCAGTATAATCTTCAATATCGATAGAGAAGTATGCATTTGTAGCAGTTTGTTTTTCAACTGTTACATCAAGACCAGCTTCAGCAGCAGCAAGTTCGATAGCATCAACTACATCATCATAGTCAGTTGCTTCAGATACATCTACAACAACGTTTGTAGTATCTACTGAGAATGAGAACTGTGTAAAGTTTTCAATTGGGTTACCACCTTCAGCTACTTGAAGAACGTTTGCCATTTTTACAAGTAAAGTAGCGCCTGATTCAGTTGCGCCCGGAGCTGTGATGTTTTCTGGATCGAAATATACTTTGTAGTTAACATTCGGATCTGTTTCTCTCATACCGATAGTTGTAATGTGAGAGTTTCTAGAGATATCTTCGATAGCTAAATCTGCACGAGAATCTTCACTCCAGTACTGCTCAACTGAACTCATATCACCTGCATCAATATTAGACTCTACAGTACCTAAACCGTCTACATCATTATCACCAGAGTCAGTTGTAGTAGCTTGTGCTTGTACTTTTAAGATCTCTACGTTAGTTACAAGTGGAGACTCAGCAGTTTCGCCATTATCTAACATAACTTCGATTGTATCTGCATCACCAGCACCACCATCGATAACGTCAGCGTTATCAAAAGAACCGTTTCCTCTTGCTACGATTGTATCGTTACCAGCACCTGCGAATACGAAGTCTTGTGAAGCAGACATATAGATAGTGTCGTTCCCTTCTGTACCTTGTGTTACTCCACCAGTTGCTTGAGCGATGATTCCATCAAAAGAAGTCTCACCATCTTCACCAGTCTCACCTGAACCTGTAGCAGCTTGGATAGCAGCGTTTGCAGATGCGATATCCGTAACACCCATAAGTGCAGATGCGATATCATCAGCAGATACACCAGCGTCACCAAGTTCGATAGCTACTTGCTCTTTAAGAGCGATAGTATCGATATCATAATCATCTTCACCAGGGTTGTTTTCTTTATAAGCCTCTGCCCCTCTGATCATTGCAGCGATAAGAGTCTCTGGTGTAAGATCATCTTCTAATCTAGCAACCCAGTAAGCTTTTCCGCTTGCATCAGCTTCTCTACCAGCAACGATAGCGTAAGCTTGTTCAACGATCGCGTCGTTTGAAGTTGCAGTGATTGAACTCATCAATGCAGCAAGTTCTGAATATGTATATGTCATTTTTTCTCCTTAATTAAGTCTGACCTAGGTCACTAGCCCACAACATGTTGCTAGTTCAAATTTAAAATTTAACATCATAGTTACGTGGACTAGATGTCAGCATGCATCCCTAGGTGAAACCGCGAAGCATTATATCATTGCATTTCTTATACTATTCTAAAGCAGGGGGGTATGTAATCAAAAAGTTATGCTTTTGAATGTTTTATTTTGTTATAGTTGTTTCAAATGCTTCACATAGGATGTTTAAAGTTTTTTTTGCATTTTGTTCCCATGAGTAAAAAACGATGCTATCACTTTTAGGATGGGAGTTTTCTCGATAAAGCTTTACCCACTCTTTTATAGTATTTGCTAATGATACTCCATCGTCTTTATCTTCAAAGTAAAAAGCATTCTTTTTTGCTATGTCGTTAAAAACTGTAATATTTCGTGCTATTATAGGTAATTTATATTGCGCTGCTTCGATAAGCGGTAAACCAAAACCTTCTGCATAAGATGGTGCTATAAGTGCAGAAGAACTTTTATATAGTTCTTCTAGTTCGTTATCTTCTAGAAAATCTTTATAGTGAAAATACTTACCCTTTTGAGGATGCATATTAAAACGTTTTATAAGTTCCTCTATATTCCAACCTTGTTTACCCACAATAGTTAGATGAAAATCTAACCCTTCACTCCAAAGAATTTCAAAAGCATCTAAAAGTTGTTTATGCCCTTTACGAGGTTCTATTGTAGATACTACTAAAAAATTTATACATTTTTTAGTAGATATATTTTTTTGAGTATATGCAAGTTTCGTAGTCCCTAAAGGTATAGATACAATTTTTGGATGTTTTTTTGTATACATATCGATAGCATCTTTTGTCGCTTTACTGGTTGTTATAAGAAGATCTGAGATATGTAGTACATGGAAGAACCACTCTTTGTGTATCTGGTCTTGTCCTTTGACAAAAAACTGAGGATGAGTTATAGGTAATATATCGTGCACTAAGGTCACTATAAATATTCCTACATTTTTATAGCATTTGTATAATTTATATATGTTTGCTTCTTTTACACTTTGGGGATCAAGATCCGGGTTATAAATAATATCTGTGTTTTGTAGGCTTATGGGCTTATTAGTATCGTCATAGAAATGAAGCGGTAAGGTAGAGGGGTGTTGGCTTAAGTAGATCGCTCTTACCTCAAAGAGATCTTGATCTAAGTTTTGCAGTGCATCAAGTTGGTTTAACACAACGCGAGGTATTCCTGTTCGCGAGTTGTAGCGTTTTATACCAGATATATCTACAAGAAGTTGTCTTTTTTGCTTTTGCTTTGGTTCTAAGTAGCTTAGTGTTTGCAGGAGTTCTTTTTTTTCTTTGGGAGTATTTCTAAGCATAAACTTACCTTTGTTGTTCATAATAGCTTTTGAGCCATTGTGCTATGAGTATACTTTTTTGCAGTGCACCTATATTTGCCATATGGGAGCATTTTTGCATAGTATAGCCACCCTCTTTTGGGTGGAGCACTCCCAGATCGCAAAGCTCAAAACCCAAGTCTTTGTAATAGCTTTGAAACATATTGCGCGCTGTTACATACGAGCTCTCTTTTGCATAGAGAGGTACCATATAAACTCTTTTGTGTGCGTAGATCTTGCTTGCGGCCTCTGCATTGATCGCTATGTTGTTGTTTTTCATAGGGTAGCGGGGCATTTTGTCTGAGTAGATTGAACTCATTTTTCTCTCGGGGTTATAGATAGTGACGGTTTTCATATCCCAGCGTATAAAGATATCGTCGGGCTGAGCGTTTGTGTTTTTTTTCTCATACCAAGAGGGGTTGATCTTTTTTTCTATATAGTTTGCATAGAGCGAGGGGGAAGTTAACTCCAAATGGTAGTTAGTTTTGAGATACTCGGAAGTGTTCTCATAAAGATTTTGGTATGCACTTAAAGAGAGATAGGTCTCATGAAAAGATTTTTCATTTTTTTTTGCATGGCGTATAAAGTCTGCATCACTCCATGTGAGCATCTCTTCACACTCCTCTTTAGAGAAGCGTACATCGTTTGGATGTTGTCTTTTTGTCCAGTTGTCAAAAGAGAAGATCACCATACCGTCGTCTTTGAGGTAATACTTTGCTATCTTATCAAAAAGCTTTGCAGTCTTTTGAGTTAAGAGGTTTGATTCGTATGCATACATAGCTACATTTTTACCTGTGACTTGTTCAAGCACTTGAGGTATCAAACCCCAAGAGATCGAACTGTCGCCTAGCAGCAAAATATCGACAGAGTTTGGCTTTTCATCAAAGACAGCACTCACTTTATAATCAACAGGACCTCTTTGAACCCAAACCTCTTTAGTAAAAGCCAAGTTGAGATCGTGCTTTTTTGCTATTTTTGTAAATTCCTTGTACAAAGGGTTTGTAAACTTTTTTTGATCAAGATACGGTTTTGGCTCTTTTTTTATAAAGAGCTGCAAAGAAAGAGCAAAGACTACAGAGAGACTCAAAACAGCTAAGATCATTTTATATTGCATCACAGGCTCCTCTGTTTTTAAAACTCAAAATATATAAACGGCAGAGGATCGCCGCTAAATGTCAATGCACAACAGAGCAACAGGGCAAGTACAAAAAGGGTTGCACTGCTTACATTGAGTATAGCAAAGCCCTCTTTACTCACTTTATAAAAGCGGCAGAGATGATCAAGAACCAAAATACTCAAAAGAAAAAAGAGTACGGCTATATAGTAGGGGCTGTCATCTTCAAAAGAGAGCGTTCCTGCAAACATCTTTTGGATCAAAAGGGAGGCATCAGCATAATCGAGCCTGAAAAAACTCCAGGCAACAACTACTATGGTCATTGTTACAAACCATCGTAAAAACAAAGGAGTTTTTGCGTAATGTCTTGAGAAGATCTTCTCAAGAACAAGCATAGCTCCGTGAATAATACCCCAAATAAGAAAGCCCAAACCTACACCATGCCACATCGCAGAGACGATAAAGACGATCATTATATTTACATAGGC
>Ga0193960_1000189_pt1 | contig 25468 bp, 21 predicted proteins | sample FB_3_MG_FD_140338 | JGI IMG/M metagenome (GOLD analysis project Ga0193960, IMG submission 140338) | Microbial mat bacterial communities from the Broadkill River, Lewes, Delaware, United States - FB_3_MG | ecosystem: Environmental > Aquatic > Freshwater > River > Microbial mats | place: USA... | reverse complement strand
TACCAGTAAAACACTGACAAGAAGCCGATGACTAATAGCGGTATGAGCAACACTTTACCGGCTTTAGGCGCAATAAATTCACTGGTAATAATAGAGACTAGCCCCATAAAGCCAATCGTCATTGGCAGCCGGTCCCAGAGCAATGTATGGTTATCTGGCCATAAATGGTAATAGCCCGAGCCAAATGCCACACAAGCTACCCCGATAAATAATGCGTAATAGGCATATTTGTTATCGTCTACGATGGCAAGTGTTGTGTTTTTACGTAAGGCCATCACCCCCATAAACCCCACCACAAGAAAAGGGAGATTCGATAAGACATTGAATGCATTAGGGATCGATAGGTGTGAGCTTGAGTCTGAGAAAGAGTGGTAGCGATGGTCTTGTGGCAGAGGGTCGTTAAGCAACAGTAGCGTACATAATACGATAGCCCAGAGCGATAATAATAGTGAACCGATTAATTTTTTAGTCATCAGTGGAGCCTAAATTGCCAGTACAGTAGCTGGCCCATGTTAGCGATCAATAGTAGCGATACACTTTTTAGTGAGTGGCGCTACTAATCCCGGCGTAATCGATCACTCACTGCGATGGGATTCGGCAGATTGAAAATGACAATATAGCTTGAGATTAAAAAAGTAATAATGGCGGTAGCCTGAATCAGTATCGAGGCTTTTTCACTAATCAGCGATGCATTAAAGGCCACAAATGCAATTAACAATGAGAACTCACTGATTTGTCCTAGGCGAAAGCCGACATCCCAGGCGAGTTGTTTTTTCTCACTTTGGCGTTCAAGCAGAAAGCGAAATGCTACCGGTTTAATAATTAGCATCAGTGCGGCAAGAATACCAGCGGCAACAATGACATCGGCAAGTAACGTTAGATTAAAGCTCGCGCCCAACGAGAAAAAGAACAAGATTAAAAAGAAATCCCGTAGTGGTTTTAAATTGATAGCAATATATTGAGCAATCGGGCTGGTCGCTAGGCTGATACCGGCTAAGAAGGCACCGATTTCGGCGGATAAGCCTAGTTTTTCTGATAGCTCGGCCATGCCGAGACACCAGCCCAGTGCCAGTAAGAAAATATACTCATGGAAGCGATCAAACTTACTGATCAGTGGTTGCAGTACATAGCGCACGCAACCCCAAGCAAACAGTGCGATTAAGGGCAGGGCGGCGAGGGTAAGCGCAAATTGTTTAAAGTCTACTTTGCCGACATCGCCGCTGAGTAATATCATCAGACAAAGAATGGCGAGAAAATCTTGCAATAATAGTAAACCAATGAGCAGTTCACCACTGTGGCGATGATGCAATACGGTTGTTGGCAATAATTTAATACTGATGATTGTGCTGGAAAACATCATCGCCATACCAATAATCAGTGATTCAGTTGCACTGTAGTTAAATAATACACCAATACCATAACCACAGCCGGCAAAAATGAGTGAGCTGAAAATAGCCACAGGTGTTACTTGCTTGATAACAGAAAACAGCGCTTTAGGCTGCATATCAAGCCCAAGTAAAAATAATAAAAAGATAATACCAATATGGGATATATCGGTAATCAATGATACATCGCTCATTAGCCCCGCACCATAGGGCCCCATAATAGCCCCCAAAACAATATAGGCTACGAGCAGTGGCTGGCGAGTGTAGAGAGCCAATGAGGCAATCACTGCGGCGCCGGTAAAAATTAAAAAGAATGATTGGAATATGGAGGCTTCCATGAATTATTGGTACCATTGAATAATTGATAATACGATAAGTAGGCGCATTATAAGTTGTAAATGTGGCTGGTGAACAGATTCGCGCATGTAATCGCACTGCGATAGCCGCAAATTAAAGTGCTAGTATAACAGCAAAAGTGCTATTGCGAGAGTGGTGGGTGCTTTAGCCAGAAAGCGTTTAAGCGCTTTCTGTCAATAACGGGCTTAGGCTTTACGTCTAAACAAGGGCAGTGGTTGATCAGCGGCGGTTTGATAGGATTCAGTAAAGTCATTAAGAGATGCTAGTGCAGCGGTTAAATCAATATCATCGCTAAGCTCAAAACTGCTGAATCCACAGCGTTTTAAATAGCACAGCTGGTCGCGAATCACATTGCCTATTGCACGGATATCACCCTCGTATTGAAAGCGCTCTCGCAGCAAGCGGGCAATAGAGAATCCTCTGCCGTCCATAAATACCGGGAATTCAATGGCGATAACCGGTTGTGATTTCAGGTTGTCGGCGTACTCAGCCGGTGTAATATCATTGGCAATCCACACCCCGATGTTATCTCTTTGTGAAAGAGTATCAGTCTGGGCCTGCCATACATTCAACGGTACGAGCACCGCCCCATCAGGAATAACAACGCTATCGGGGGTATCAGTATTTGCAAGCGTTTGCCATTTGTTGTCGATAACCGCGCCATCTTTAATTAGCTTGGCGCTTGTGGGGCTAGTTGGCTTTGACATAAACACGCTCCTTAAAAGGGGGTAGACCGATGCGTTGGTAAGTATCGATAAACAGTTCATCCTCATGGCGGTTTTCCACAAAGACATCAATCAATGTGTTGATAACATTTGGCATATCTTGCGCATCAAATGCAGGGCCAAGCACTTTACCCAGCGAGGCAGTCGCTGATTGCTCGCTAGCGTTACCCCCTAATTGTACTTGGTAAAACTCTTCGCCTTTTTTATCGACACCGAGAATACCAATATGGCCTAAATGGTGATGACCACAGGCATTCATACAACCTGAAATATTAATGCTGAGATCGCCTAAATCGTATACATAATCTAAATCGTCAAATTGGCGCTGAATAGTTTCTGCAATAGGGATGGATTTTGCGTTGGCCAGCGAGCAGAAATCTCCACCGGGGCAGCAAATCATATCGGTTAATGTACCGATATTAGGGGTTGCAAAGCCTGCATCTTTTGCTGCTTTCCACAGTGCAAACAAATCGTTTTTATTGACGTCACCGAGTACTATATTCTGGCTGTGAGTCGTGCGCGCTTCACCAAAACTGTATTGGTCGGCAAGCGTGGCAATCGTTTCTAGTTGCGTATCGGTAATGTCTCCAGGTGCTACACCGGTAGGTTTTAATGAAAGCGTGACCGCCGCATAACCGGGTACTTTATGCGGGTGAGTGTTGCGGCTTAGCCATTTGCCAAAGGCAATGCTCGATGCCGCTTGTGTGTCAAGCTGTGCTTGCGCTTCATCGTCATTAACAGTGGCATAATTCGGTGTCGTAAAAAAGCTGCGCGCGCGCGCGATTTCTTCTTCGGTCAATGTTGTCGGGCCATCTTTGACGTGTGCCCACTCGGCCTCTACTTTTTCTTTAAAGGCGTCGCTACCTAGTGCCTTAACTAAAATCTTAATGCGCGCTTTGTATTTATTGTCGCGTCGGCCCAGTAGGTTATAAATACGTAAAATGGCTTCAAGGTATGTCAGTAAGTGTTTTTCAGGTAAGAATTCACGAATAACAGTGCCGATAACCGGTGTGCGGCCAAGCCCGCCGCCGACATAAACTCTGTAGCCAAGCTCACCGTCACTATTGCGGTAAACACGTAGGCCAATATCGTGCACCTGCACCGCCGCACGGTCATTGTCAGATCCTGTAACAGCAATTTTAAATTTGCGCGGTAAAAAGGCAAATTCAGGGTGAAAACTAGACCATTGACGAATAATTTCACAGTAGGGGCGCGGGTCGACATCTTCATCAACCGCAAACCCGGCAAATTGATCAGAGGTGGTATTGCGAATACAGTTACCGCTGGATTGCGTCGCATGCATCTCAACCTCGGCCAGTTCTTTCAAAATATCGGGCACCTCGGCGAGGTCTGGCCAGTTAAACTGGATATTTTGCCGGGTACTGACATGGCAGTAGCCTTTGTCGTAGTGGCGTGCAATATGTGCCAGCCGGCGCAACTGCGTGCTGTTGATCATCCCGTAGGGTACATTGACACGCAGCATGGGCGCTAGGCGCTGTACGTAGAGCCCATTTTGTAATCGCAGAGGCAAAAACTCCCCTTCGCTGAGGTCACCGCTCAAATAGCGTTGAGTTTGATCGCGAAACTGCGCGATTCTCTCTTGAATAATCTGGTGGTCGTATTGGTCGTATTGATACATAGTTATCGCTATCAAAAAATAAAAGAGTTTAGGCTTAAGTAGAGCGTTCGTTTAAGGTGCGCAGAATACACCAAAATACCGTTAATCGCGAGAGTTACACTAGTCGATTTCAACGTAAGGTTATGCCGTCAGGGTATAACGGGTTGCCGTTACCATAAGCATAACGATAAGCATCAAAACTATATAAAAATATAAACTATATGCGCTTTGCCGGTGTTTTTACTAACGCCTGCACATGGCTGGCCATTGCGGTGAAATAAGCCCAATGGCTTCTACTTCGACGCGATGATTATGTTGGCGCCACAAATGATAATCATTTGTTTTTATGGGAAAAAAATACTTGAGTTAGAGAAACGCCCTATGCTATATAAGGTCTTGGCAAAGCGTGGTGTCTTGCCATTACGATAGATCCGCTTATCTATTTTTAGATGTAACAGGCAGGGCTGCTTAAAAATAGAGATAAAGCGCACATGATAAACATAAAAATAACATTTAATTATCGGAATCTATAATTATGAATGACCACACTGAAATGCAAGAAGAAGGTGATAGCTTATCTGATGCCATTGCCGCAGTTGCTTTAATTATTGTCTTTGTTGCCGCCTGTATTTTCTGGGTAAGCAGCCAGTAGTTACACCGAGGGTTTAGGTCGGTGAATCGCGAGTACTCTGAGGTCGTCGCCTCTCTTACTCGGGGTTGTTTGCACTGTCCTATCCGTCTATACACTGAAACCCGAATAGCTCACTGAGTCATTGGTGTATGCAAAATTCCATTGTGCCGATGTATATGTATAAAGTACCTGTGAATGTTGCCAGCGCCAGCAATAGGTTACGTTATGGAAAAAGACTTTCATTTGCACAATAGCTTTGCTTTCTGGTTGAGTCGTTTAACCAGTGTGATGCAAGAAAACTTTAATCGTCGCCTTGAAGAATTTCAGGTGTCATGGCCTCAGTGGATGCTGCTGAATGCGCTTGATAATGATATGGGACACACGCCTGCACAGATCGCGGTTTGTCTAGGTATCGACCGATCAGCGATTACTCGCCTTGTCGACCGTTTAGAAAATAAGTCGCTGGTGATTCGCGAGCACGATAAGCTTGATAGACGCTCGGTTAATATTTTTATGACACCGCAAGGTAAGCGAGTTATTGGGCAACTAAATGCACTGGCGTATGAGCACCAGCAGCACTTTTTAAGTCAGCTGCACAGCTCTGAGTGTCGCGCGCTAAAAGGTGAGCTGCAAAAAATGCTGCGCGCCGGTGGGCTCGATAGTGCTACACAGTGGCGTTTGCTATAGTCTGGGTCTGTATGACCAGCTTGTGTAGACTAGGTTGTATAGGTGCTAAATTTTTGTCTGGGTAGTGGTGGTGTCAGGGTAGTGATAGTGTCTAGATAGTGTAGAGGTAGCCGTGTCTAACCTGCACGATTGCATTGTGATTTTATTGTATGCCATTGCGGGTGAGTACTGTGTTAACAATAAACGCTACCAGCAAGACAAAAAACACGGTAAACACAATGCCCGAGATGATATAGGTGTAGATATTGCCGTGTTTAAAATCCTTTTCTCGGTTGCGGTCGGTTTGTACGCCAAAAGCAGCGGCTATTGTGCTGATGATTATATGTAAAATTCCCAATTTTTGTGATGGTCTTTCATTGGATTTATTCATAGTTAACCCCACCGATTACTCGCCTTATCCTAACAGCTTTTATCGATAACCGGCTAGCCTTAAACGTCATTAATGTGTGCTTATAATACAATGTCGCTTAATGATGGCTATCACACGCCAGCGTCCCTATAGCGCGCACAACTATGTTATTATCGCGCCTATTTTTTAACATTTGATACCTATCTATTGACCCTACCCTACGGAATTGCGTTATGTATGAATCGCCTACATTGGTATTGGCCGGTGTTTTACTGCTCGGTGCACTGATTCAATGGTTTAGCTGGTGGGTTAAGCTGCCCGCTATTTTAGGACTATTGGTTGCTGGGGTAGTTTTGGGGCCGGTTACAGGCTTTTTAGACCCCGATTTACTGCTCGGTGAACAATTATTTACATTTGTATCACTCGGTGTTGCTATTGTACTGTTTGAAGGCGCATTGACATTGCGTTTTAGCGATATTCGCGGGCACGGTTCCAGTGTAACCAATTTAGTGACGTGGGGGGCGGTGGTGAGCTGGCTGGTCATGGGTGCTGGGGTGTATTTTGCCACTGAACTTAGCGCCTCTATTGCCCTGTTATTTGCCGCACTAGTGGTCGTGACCGGGCCTACTGTTATTGTGCCGTTGCTGCGCACGGTACGCCCCAACCAAAATGTGAGTAATATCTTGCGCTGGGAAGGTATTCTCATTGACCCGTTAGGGGCTTTATTTGCCGTTTTTATGTTTGAGTGGCTGGCATTTGGTGCCGGTAGCCATTCAGTGTTGGTGTTTGTCAAAGAGCTAATGGTGGGTATTGTTTTTGGTTGTGTGGCAGCGGCGTTTGTCGCCTACATCATGCGCCGCCACTTATTGCCTGAATATTTACAAAATGTCTTTATTCTCGGCATGGTATTAACCGTATTTGCAGGCTCTAATTACTTTGGCGAAGAGGCGGGCCTCGTGGCCGTTACGGTGATGGGGGTTTGGCTTGCCAACACCAAGCTCGATATTCAAGAAGTGCTGAGCTTTAAAGAAACCTTGTCAGTGATTATTATCACCGTATTGTTCATTTTCCTGGCTGCGAGAATCCAATTTAGTGAGTTGGCGGCCATTGCGCCAATGGCAATCCCGGTGTTATTAGTCGTGCTACTGGCCCGGCCACTGGTGATTGCGCTATGCACCATAGGTTCAAGCCTCACTTGGCGAGAAAAAGCGCTGATCGCCTGGATTGCCCCACGTGGTATTGTGGCAGCGGCGGTATCTTCGCTATTTGCGATTAAACTCTCGGCGTTAAACTACCCTGGTGCAGAACTATTGCCCGCCCTGACATTTATGGTGATTGTCGTTACCGTATTGCTGCAAAGTATTACCGCCAGACCTCTGGCACGCTGGCTTGGAGTCGCTGAGGAAGAACCTCGTGGTGTACTAATCATTGGTGCTAATGCCTTTGCTCGCGAGCTTGGCAAGGCGCTGCAAGGTCTGGGTTTTCGGGTCAAGTTAGCCAGTATGACATGGGCGGATATTCAGGCGGTTAAAATGGATGGCCTCAGTGGCTATTTGGGTAACCCGGTCTCTGTTCATGCCGATCAGAATCTCGATCTTGTCGGTATTGGTTATGCCGTGGCGATCTCTAGGCGGCCAGAGCTTAATGCGCTGGCGAGTATGAAATACCGCAATGAACTAGGGCGTCAAGCGGTATTTTCACTGGGTGATAACACCGCTGATGGCGAGGCGCGCACCGATGACCCGGTGACGGCAAATTTGCGCACGCCACGGTTGTTTGGCAGTGATATTACACTCGATAGCTTACTTGAGACTAAAGCACAAGGCGGTGCTATTAAAGTGACTGCCATTACTGAGACGTTCAGCGAGCAGCACTATCAGGAACACTACGGTGAGCGTGCGACTATTTTGGCGGTTGTTGATGAAAAACAGCGCATTTACTGGGCCGTTGCGGATAAACCTACAGAACTTAGGTGTGGCTGTTCTGTGGTGGCACTCGTGAGTGACTTGCCTGTCGCTGAGCCACTAACCGCGTAGGCCTATACCCCTACTTTATTTAAGGTGGAGTCTGGCGGAGGTTCGTGGCACTATAGACTTACTTGAGCTTGGGGGCCATTAGTGGCATTGCCAAGTGGAGCAATTAACAGGGTAGATGTACGCGTATTATGGTTACTATTACAGAGTCAGCACAAGAGTATTTAGCCGAATTATTGGCCGGCCAAGAGAGTGAGGGTATAGGCATTCGCATGTTTGTCTCGAACCCCGGCACGCCACAGGCAGAAACCTGTATTGCCTACTGTCGTCCAGATGAACAAGAAGAGGATGATGAAAAGGTCGATTATGATAAGTTTCCCGCTTATTTTGAAGCGAGAAGCCTGCCTTTTTTAGTCGATGCAAAAGTGGATTACGCATCGGACCGGATGGGCGGGCAGTTGACGATTAGGGCGCCTAATTCAAAAATGCCTCAGGTAAATGATGATAGCCCTCTTGAAGATCGCGTCAATTATGTACTCTATAACGATATTAACCCCGGTCTGGCCTCTCACGGAGGGCAGGTGAGTCTGGTTGAAATAAGCGATGATCAGTATGCGATCTTAACGTTTGGTGGTGGTTGCCAAGGGTGTAGCGCAGTTGATCTTACGCTAAAAGAAGGGGTAGAGAAGACACTGGTTGAAAAAATTCCTGAAATTAAGGGTGTCAAAGATATGACAGATCACACCGATACCAGTAATGCCTACTATTAACTCAGCCACTGAGTAGTTTATCGATTAATAAAGGGGCTTCAGGCCTCTTTATGGTTTGCCTCGGCGATATCTATACCACCTCTTCAATCATAACCTTTCTCAATCATGTCGATGGGCTAAATTAATTTCTCCCATTGCACGATTATTGCCATACTGGCGCCATTATTCAATATGAGTGTTTTAGTAGAGGAATCGTTATGTCTCGTTTTACTATTTTTGGTCGCCCTGACTGTGGGTATTGTGTACGTGCCAAGCAGCTACTACAGGCTAAGGGTTACGATATGCGCTGGGTGGATATTCAGGCTGAAGGCATCAGTAAAGCTGATTTAGAGCGTACTGTGGGCAAACCAGTACTTACTGTACCGCAAATTTTTCACGGCACTGATCATATCGGTGGTTTTACAGAGCTTGACAGTTATATTAAGACACTAGAAGCTGCTTGATATCATGGCTGATACTCATACCCTCTGGCAGGGGGTGTTTGGGTCTTTTTAGCACTAGCGCATAAGTGCATTAAAAGACTGTGTTCATCATTGATTTGGCGTTTTGGTAGTGCATTTCTAATTGGGTCTGAGACAGGCCCGTCGCGTTATTCGGCCCTTGTGGTGCGTCGCTTTCGGCTGTAGCGACAGTTTGTGTGTGGCTAATAGGGTAAAAATCAAACCTTTTCCCCATGGGGTAGCCGTCAACCGGTAGACAGAGCACCGTCGTTGTATCGTCTTGTGGCAATCCAAGTGAGGGCAGTAAGGCGCTTAATCGATGGCTTATGCGCTGTATAAACTCCGTCTTTCCTAATCGCTCAAGGGGCTGTATAAATAGATACTGCTGTTGTGAGTGATCTTCTTTGCTGACCTTTAGCGAGGCAATATAATGGCGGTGGTCGTCGTGATCTAGACTGTGGGCCAGCGAACTTTCCCTATTGCTGTTGTTGTGTTGATCGATGGGTTTTCGGGGCATATCTGATTCATTTACAATGTGTATACTATCAGTGTATCAGCTGATGCAAATTGTGGTACTTTTTAGAAGGTAAAACACTGTAAAAAACGGAAAAATGCTGTTTTTACAGTGCTTTACTGTTTCAGCCTGTTACAGCTTAGTCGCTGCTTATCCGGGGTAGTGACCCTGTGGTACATAGTACAGGTCTACCGGAGGGCTTAGTGGGGTATTAGCGTTGTGGCAGTACGTCTTTAAGCTTGTCGGCCATGGCTCGCACTGCATTTTCAGTGGTTTCCCAGTCGATACAGGCATCAGTAATAGAAACCCCGTATTCCAGCTGCGAGCGATCCGCCGGCACTTTTTGATTACCTGCACCAATATTACTCTCCACCATTAAGCCAATAATAGACTTGTTACCTTCAAGGATTTGATTGGTGATATTCTCAAGCACTAAAGGTTGTAACTCATGATTTTTATTGGAGTTTGCGTGGCTGCAATCCACCATGATATTTTCACAGACACCCTGTTCGCGAAGCTCCTGCTCGCATACGGCAATACTGACTGAGTCATAGTTGGGCTTACCGCCACCACCACGTAAAACGACATGCCCGTAAGGGTTGCCCTGGGTATGGATAATAGCTACTTGCCCTTCATTATTGATGCCGAGAAAGCGGTGTGGGCTAGACACTGACTGCAAGGCATTAATGGCCACGGTTAAACTGCCATCGGTGCCATTTTTAAATCCTACCGCCGAGGATAGCCCACTGGCCATTTCACGGTGTGTTTGCGATTCGGTTGTGCGTGCGCCAACGGCCGACCAAGTAATAAGGTCTTGCATATACTGTGGCGATATAGGATCGAGCGCCTCGGTTGCTGTCGGTAGACCAAGCTCGGCGATATCGTGCAACAGTTTGCGGCCAATATGTAGGCCTTCTTCTATTTTAAACGAGTCATTGAGGTAGGGGTCATTTATCAGGCCTTTCCAGCCAACGGTGGTGCGTGGCTTTTCAAAATAGACACGCATGACGATAGCAATAGTATCTTGCACTTCATCTGACAATGCTTTTAATCGGTGGGCATAATCCATAGCCGCTTCAATATCGTGGATAGAGCAGGGGCCGATAACCATCATTAAGCGGTGATCTTTGCGATCGAGGATATTATTCACAGTCTGGCGGCCTTCGGAGATGACCTGTAGGGCTTTGTCACTGACTGGTATCGATTGCTTAAGCACGGCTGGAGAGACTAACACCTCTTGTGAAATGACGTTGACATTCTCAATAGCTAACTTCGACATGTTTGGTTCCATAGGGGGTTTTAACGGGTAATAAGCGATATTGTACTGTACTTTTAAATGAATAGGTTATTCATTTTTAGTTTTTTGTGATCAAAGCGCAGGTACCGATAGCCATCTAATAAAGTTGTTTTGACGTATATAACAAAAGTGATTAATGAATTTAATAACATGTTAAAAAGGTAGATTGTGAACACAGTACTGACACATTTTGGTCATCATTTGAATGTAGTGGTTGTGGGTGCCTCTGGTGGTATTGGACGTGCGCTTGTCAATCAGTTGCTCGAAGATCACAGTGTTGATCGCGTTTATGGTTTAAGCCGTACACCTGTGAGTGTTTCTCATCACAAGTGGCGCTCGTTAACATTTTGTTATCAGCGCGAGCACACTATTATTGATGCTGCTGCATTGGTGGACCAACCCATTCATATAGTCTTGGTAGCTACGGGATTACTGCATAGTGAAACGGATAATATTAGCCCTGAAAAAAGCTACCGGCAGCTGGATGCACAGGCAGTGATGCAACATTTTTTAATCAATACTCTTGGCCCTGGATTAATTGCAAAATATTTTCTGCCCCTGATGGCTCGTCATCGGCGGTGTTATTTTGGCGCTTTGTCTGCACGGGTAGGGAGTATTAGTGATAATCGTTTAGGTGGTTGGCACAGTTATCGCGCATCTAAAGCCGCTTTGAATATGTTGCTGCGCAATTTGGCGATTGAGTCACAACGTCTGTTCCCCGAGTTGATTATTACCGGTCTGCATCCTGGTACTGTGGCGACTGCATTATCGAAGCCCTTTCAGCGTAATGTAGCACAGCATCAATTATTTTCTGTCGATTTTTCAGCGACACGGTTACTGAATGTGATTAATCATTTAAATAGTGATGATAGTGGTAAATGTTTTGCTTGGGATGGGCAAGAAATTCTACCCTAATGTAAAAGTGATTACTTTTTTATTGAGAATATTGTGCAAATATTTCAAAGACTTTTATACCCATTAAAGTTCAACAAAAAGAGGCAGCAGCGGGAAGTACAGCGCCAGCTTAATCGGTGTGTTCTCGTGGGTAAATAGTGTTCGGTATTGGTTGAGCTGCGGGCTGTAAAGTGCTGTTTCTGTTTCAATGAAGTGCTCAAGTGTTTGCCCGCTATTGGGCTCACTGCTTTTGTAATCGATAATCCAGCGGGTGGTGGTACCATTATCGCGGGTGATAAACGTTCTATCAATAATATATTCAAACTGATGCTCTGCACTACTTTGCCACAATGAAAACTCGCATTGACTTTGTGTGTGTGTGTTGTCTAATAACCAGCGCCCGGTTGTATCGTTGATAGTATTGTTAATTGCCTTGGCCACTTTAGCCAGCGCACTATCTTGTAGCGATAGCCCGAGCCCTTGTTGTTGCAACTGAATTTTCCAGTAGGCTTTTTGCTGTAATAAACGCGTCTTGTTCCAGTGTTCAATACCTGTTTCGGTGATGCTTTGTAACGCCTGGTGGATAACTGTACCCATATAGCGAGAGTAGCGTTGCTGCAATTCATCGGGTCGCGCTATGTTATCACTTTGGCTGCTGTTCTCATCACTGTTAGTTAACGCAGTGAGTGATTGCATATGACGGTAGCGCGCAAGTAGGGGGTTAGCCGGCAGCGGTGGTGCTTGCCATGGGCTTTTTTGTCTGACAATGACATTGGGATGCATTAGATTAACCGGCTCATCACTGGCCTTGCTATTATCATTCTCAATAGTAATAATGGTTGCGCTATCTTGCACACTGGGCCACAGGCTACTGAGCAGTGCACTTTTCTCTGGTGGTTTTATCGCTTGGTATTCAAGCATTGTTGATGGCATTGATGGCGAGGTTGTAGATTGAAGGGGCGAGTGAGTATCAATAGTTCCATAGGCAAGCAAATGCAACTGCCGTATCGCTCGGGTACAGCCTACATAAAGCAGTCGGTCGGCTTCTAGACGCAACTTTTCATCGATCTGTTGCTGAATAAATTGATAAATACTGTCTTTGCTGGCGCCGCTTGGGCTAATAGGGCTGATTAGTAATTGATGGTAATGATAGCGATCTGCCGGTGAATCAGTTGCAGCGGCTAAGCGCTCTAACCATAACAATAATTCACTATCATTGCTTTTTGAGCGTTTGTCTAAACCTGGAATAATCACTGTATCAAACTCTAGCCCTTTTGACTTGTGAATCGTCATGATTTGTACGGCGTTTTCGGCCTGTGTCGTAGGCTTGGCGTAGAGTTGATTAACCGCTTGCTGAAAGTGCGACCACTGATCGATATGGCCGCCGCTATCATGGTGCTCTAGCAATTCAAAATAGCGCAGAACATTGTCGCGATCACTCGACTTTAATAACAGGGCAGGTCCCCCTAACGCCAGCCACAAACCTTCTACCCAGTCGCGTAGACTTTTGCGTTTGCGCTGGCTAAACGCCTGTGTAATATGACCGCTAAAGCGCATTAACTGTTCGCTGCCTTGTGCCGAAAGTTGATGCGTGTATTCGTTGATAATACGCTCAATTAATAAGGGCCAATGGGTATGTTGAGAATCATCATCAGCGTCAATAGCACTGAAATAAAAGAGATCCTGCATATCTAAACCACACCAAGGCGCGCGTAGCAGTGATAACCAAGCGATGCGATCGTGAGGGTATAATAGGGCGCGGGTTAGTGAGAGCAGGTCAACGATGGGCATGCGCGATGCGAGGGCATCGATATCGTTAGCCTTATAGGGAATACCTTCTTGTTGCAGGGTACTGACTATATCGCGAATGTGAGTGCGACTGCGCACCAGTATTGCAATATCGGCATTGGGGTTGTCTGCCCATGTTGTGCGAATAAGTGCTGCTACTTTGTCGGCCTCATGGTGGCGTTTAGTGGGCTTTTGCTCGCCGGCAAATAGCCAGATATTAACCGGGTTATTTTTTGCCTCACTCGATGGTTGTGTGTGCTTTATAGTGGGTTTAAAGGCGATAGCTTGACGATATTTTACAGCGCCCTGATGGCTGTTATCCGCCTTTGGAAAAACATCGCTGAATACACGATTAACCCAATCGACAATAGCACCTTGAGAGCGAAAGTTAACCGCTAAATCCAGCGCGGTTAATGGGATATCACCAATGCCGTGTTGGCGGGCGTGCAAAAAGATACCGACATTGGCATCGCGAAAACTATAACAAGACTGCATAGCATCACCGACTAAAAACAGTGTGCGCCCATCACCTGTTTGCCAACCGGCACTGAGTTTTGTTAATAGTTCTAACTGTGGCGATGAGGTATCTTGAAATTCATCAATTAAAATATGTTGAATGCGGTAATCGAGCTTGAGGGCAAGCTCGCTCGGGTTATCGGCCTCGCCGAGCGCTTTTAATGCCGCCTGAGTCACTTCGATATAATCAGCTTTGCCCAATTGTTGAAATGCAAGCTGCAATTGGGCTGATAGCATTACTAAAATAGTCGTTAGGCTATCGAGGGTTTCCCATTGTTGTTCACTGTAACTGACACTGGGAAGGGTGCGTATTTGATGTAGCTTGTTGTCTAGCTCCGGTATATCCCGGCAGCGACCAAGCAAATCAATCAAGGCTTGCTTGCGTGCAGTAGCGATTGCCTTTGCGGGTTTATCCAGACTTTTATCACTCGCAGCTACAAAGCCGATGGCTTTTGTAATCCCTTTGTCTTTGCGCCATTGGCCACTTTTGGTTAACAGGCATTCGGCAATCGCGCACCATTGTTGCCGGTTGCTGTGACAAGGCTCAGGTAATGCGGTCATGCCTGCACAGACAGTGATGATAGAGGCGCTATTAGAGGCGGTTAAATTTGTGGCTGCGTAATCCAGTAGTAGTGCTAAATCACTGCCTAATGGTGTGAGTTGGTGGTGTGTCTGCTGTAGATGATCATTGACGATATCCTCAAGAATGGCCTCTAGCAGCTCGCGTTTGTCTTTGGTGGCATACAATAAACCCATCCATTGGTCGCGCTTTGCCAACAGTTGTATAAACAAGCGCTCCAGAGTATCCAGACGATTATTCATGTGGCGTACAAGGCGTGATAAATCAGCTTGCAGTGGCGAGAGCGACTCTAGTTGTGCGAGTGTTTCGCGCGTGGCTATCTCATAGGCAATGGCAGGGTTATCGAGCATGTCAGGGATAGCACCTAGCCCGCTTTCTAATGGCATTTGCTGACTTAGCTGGCGGCACAAACCATCAATAGTCGTAATGCGCAATCGGTTAGGCAGTGTAAATAGTTGCCATTGCTGGGCGGCATCTCTGGCGACAACCGCGCGTGCCAACGCCCACGTTTGTTGCTCATAGCTATCGCTAGGCGGTGTATCGTGGTTTTTTGCGTGGGTTAACGCGGCCATAATCCGAGATTTCATCTCGCCGGCCGCTTTGCGGGTGAAAGTAATGGCTAATAAATTTTCAGGTTGTTCACAGCTGGCTAATAAGGCCAGTACCCGTTGTGTTAGCAGCCCAGTCTTACCCGAGCCCGCCGGTGCACTCACTGCAAATGATTGGGTAATATCTAAGGCTTGTTGGCGAACAGCGCTATCGCTGGGTGCCTGAGCCATTGTTACTGTTGAATCTGCCATTGATTAGTGAGCCGTCTTGGTACTAGTGGTGGTGATATTATGATCGTGTAGCCACTGGCGAATATCGTCAGCTTCATTAAAGCGATTTAGGGGGAGTAATTCTGCTGCATAGTTGATTGTTTGGCTATCGCGATAGTGAATGCGGCAATCACCCTGTTGGTATTGCTGAAGTAATTCTGTAATAACTCGGCCCCAGTGGTGTAGGGCATCCTCCCATGTTAACGGCAGTGATTGTTTATTGGCCTCGATAGCGGCGACACCCGCTATGGGGTGGCGGCCATCGCTGAGCCCTTTAAAGGTTTGCGCTTTTACATTGATTTGCGCAAAGCTGATCCCTGCGACAGGTTGTGTATAAGTCAGTGCGTATAGTGGCAGTTGAGGTTCTTTTAAACGCTCGCCCTTCCAGGCACTAAGACTGGTCTCGCCGGTTTTGTAATCGATAATAAGATAGCTGCCATCGGCGAGCTGATCGACCCGGTCAATGCGCAAGGTAAAACCGTTATTGGCAATGTTAACCGTGCGCTCTTCTTCTATGGCGACCACCGTAAACGGAGGCCGTTGTTGTTCGACCGCTAGCCACTGGGCGAGTAACTGGCACTGGCGCTCAATTTCCAATTGGCACAGCTGAGTACCCAAGTGATCGGGCTTTTGCTGTTGTATTGCTTTAATGGCATCGGTGACGGCGCGCTTAATTAATAACTCTAGTGCTTGCTCATCAGTCGCCAGCAGCGTCGCGTGATCTTTAAGCGTATGCCAAAGGCTCGCTAAGGCATGGTGCATACTATTGCCTTGCTCGATAGCTGAGAACCCGGTGTTAGGTTGCGGTGGCCTTTTAGCCCCTAAGCGGTGAATAGCAAAACTGTCAAATGGGTTGCCAGCTTGATCTTTAATCACATTGGCGCCGCCTTTTAGCCCACCCTGGGTTGATAGTGCAGGCCCTTGTGTACAATCGATCGACTCCAGTGACTGTTGTTGTGCGAGTATATTGTAATAACTGGTTAGTGTTTGATGTTGGGCGCTGGCATCGCCTTGAGGTTGTGTGCTTTCACTATCGCTATAGTTTTTTGCAGGTAGCAACAGCGATGATATTACCGTATCGCTCGCCACCAATGGGATATCTGTAATTAGAGGGCTGGGCAATAACTCTTGTTCGTTCACCTCATCAGCACAAGGCGAGCTCATGACAATATGTGGTGCACAATGGCGATAGTTTTCAGTTAATGACTGTGCAAACGCCAACTCTCGAAAGTGATCGGCGTGTGGCATATTATACTCGCGTTGTAATTGTGTGGGCAGCAGTGGGTTAGGTGCCGGTGTGGGTGGCCATGCCTGTTGGTGCAGCCCGAGAATCCAGCAGTGAGAAAAATGTAACCCAGCGCCTTCTAATATGCCTAAAATCTGTATTGGCGAATCAGGCACTTGCGCCTGAAAGGGCATATGGTTAGCCATATGACCTAATTGATACAACGCTTGATCCAGACTGATGGGTTGCAACAGGTCATCAAGGCCTGCAACGCTTTCCAGTAATTGGTACCACAGTTGGGTTTGTTGATACTCCTGACTATCGGGGCGGCGCTGCCCTGGCCAGCCTAGGGCGTCGAGTTGTTTTAAAAAGACATCAACCCAGGTTGAGGGCAATTGTTGGTGGTGGGTTCTGCGTGTAATGCGTGCAAATTGCTCAAGATAATGAAAGACAGAACCAGTACTGGCCGAGGCAGATTCACATCGCTGGGCCCAATAGCGTAGGTCACTGGCACTGATTGTCAGTTTGCCTAAGCGCTCTAAATGGGTCATTAATTGAGTGCGCTCAGCCAACTGTTGCCGATCATCCCCCCAAAACGGTGAAAACAACACGCGGTGTAATGCGTTTAAAGGCCACTGTGTATGGTTAAGTTGCAACAGCGCTAACGTATCCGTTATGAGCGGTGTGCTACCTAGCGGTGTGCCGGCTGAAAAATTAAATGGCAGTGTGTAGCGCTCGGTATGATTGAGCAGCGAATGCGCCTCGAACACATCCACAAATGCACGCTCTACCTCGTGCCGACACTGACCAAGGTTGGGTACGATAATACCGATACGGGTATCGCTGTCGTTGGCGAGTATTTCTCTGGCCCATGTGGCTGCCGCTTGCATCTCGGTTTGAGGTGTGGGCAAGTGGATGCGTTGCAGTGTGTGTGGTGGGTAGTGTGCGTGCTCGGGCGTGTATAAATGTGTTGTGGCTTTATGTAATTGTTGCTCAATTAGCGGAGGGATATCATCAAAACCTACCAGTGCAATATTGGGTTCTACGTTCAGGCTGCCTGTGACAAACGCATCGCCGATGATCGCGTAGGCGTGGGCGCGGGGCATTAATCCGTGAGCGGCCAGTTGTTGTAAAAAGCGCTCGGCCCACTGTGTAAACAAAGGGGCACTACTGTGGTGTTCACTGCGGTACTGATCGAGCACTGACAGTGGTAGGCCCCATAAATGGAGCGTATTGAGTGCGCTGGCAGCTTGCGTGGCCACACTGTCGGGCTGTAGCAGCCCGCTGTCGGCGGTGATTTTATGCCATAAAATACGCTCTTTATCTGCGCTGGCAATAGCATGGGTGATGTCTTGATACCCTTGGCCTAGCAGTGTTTGCCACTGCTTTTCAAGCCACGGCTCTAGTGCGTAAACTCGAGGTGGCTGCCAGACATTATGGCCTTGTGACACTTGATAGTGCCCCCAGGCTTGAATGATTTTACTGCGCAGGCGGTTGTTGGGCGTGAGAATAAGGTGCTGCTGTTGGCAGGGGGCGAGTAGAGTTTCAATACGAAAAAGCGATTGCAGCATAGGGTGTCGGTGCCAGTTCGATGTCGGGCTGTTATTGGATTGTTGCTGGGCGATTGTCACGGCTATTGTAACAGGCAGATAGGGGTTGGTCACAACGGGTTAAATGATGTGGACGCAATATCCACACCTCATTGCTACTTTAGGTGAACTGGCAGCCTGTATTAAGACGGCGAATAGGGCATATCAATATATGTAACATCGCCAAGACCCCAGTGAGCCAGCGTATTGTGAAGGTCACTGGCTGCTTGCGTGCGCGCTGTAAAGTAGCTTTTGCAGATGGGTTGTGTGCAGGTTGATGGCAGTAGAGCCAGCGCCTCTAACCAATAGCCTACACGGCGTGCAATTGCTTCACCTGAATCGACCCAGTGGGGCACCCTGTGCAGTACCTGTTGTAGTTCTTGTGTGAGTAACGGGAAATGAGTACAGGCTAAAACAACCGTATCTAGCGCATGCTCATTTACAAAAGGTGCCACAATAGGGGTTATCGTATTGATATCCACCGCCTCCTGGCGAAGCTTTTGTTCTGCCAGTGCGACCAATTCACTAGAGCCTATCGCAATTACACGACAGTCAGGGGCAAAGTCGTCGATCAACTGTTGCGTATAGTCGCGCTTAACCGTACCTGGTGTGGCCAACAGGCCAATCACCTTAGTTTTACTGACCTTGGCTGCTGGTTTAATGGCCGGCACAACCCCGATAACCGGTTGGGTAAAGTGGCTGCGAATACGTGGCAAAGCCAGGGTGCTGGCGGTATTGCACGCGATAACAATAATGTCGGCTTGTGTGAGTAACTGCAATTGGCGCAGCACCCTATCAACCCTATCAACTAACGCGGATTCAGATTTTGGACCATAGGGAAACGCGGCATTATCGCTGGCATACATGAATGCGCAGTGGGGGTGCTGTTTACGTATTTGTTCAAGAATACTTAAACCACCGACACCTGAGTCAAAAATTAATATGCGAGGGGGCTGATGCGCCATTACTATTATAGCCTTAAATTAAATCATCAATTGCGTGCAGATATTTCGTATCTTCCTGATCGAAATAGACTTTACCTTGCGCACGGTAGGAGCGATGCAGGTATACTCGCCCTTGGTATTGCTGCCCTGACTCATACAAACATTGCCCTAGGCGTAAATTGACAAACGGGTTGTCGCTAATATTGGGGCAGCACAGTGCCGAGCGCAGCGCCTCTATTGCCTGCTTGTATTTTTTCAGTTTGAAGTAGGTATCCCCTATGGCGGTCAATGCCCAGCCACTTTCCTCATAATCGTGTTGAGGTTTAGGTAGTTTCACCCAAGCTTGATAGAATAGGCGCAATGCAGCCGTGTAGTTCTGCTCGTCATACTGCTTATAGCCTTGCTGGCAAAACGTTTTAACGTCGTTGCGAATATCGGGTGTTAATTGATTCATAGGCAGGTAAAGCTCGTCGGGCTGCATAATAACAAATTCGGAGTATGAATACAGCTAATGTCCTTGATCATTGATTTTATTGTTGAACGCCAGTGGGAGATTGTAATTGCATGTGCCAGCTTTTTACTAGGGGCTATTATCATTAGTGTGCTGATTAACCGACGAGCACGAGCCCAAGCTGAGAATTACCTCACACAAATTGATCAATTTCACAATGCAGAACAACAAGCAAGCTTGCGTATTGATGTTTTACAATCCCAGCTTGAGCAGGCACAAGAGCAACTGCGCGATACCCGCGAGCGCCATATTGTCGCTGAAAAGCAGTTTTCGTCGGCCAGTGCCCAGCTTGCGCAATTAGCGCCACTAGAGCAGACACTGACGGCACGCGATGAGCAAATCAACCGGCTGAGTATCGATAACGCGACGCTCACAACGCAACTGGGGCAACTTGAAACACACCTCGATGAGCAAAAGCAGCAGCTTAAAGAAGCGCGGGTACAGTTAGGTCAGGAGTTTGAAAACTTAGCCAACCGCATCTTTGAACGTAAACAGCAACAATTTAACCAACAAAGCCAGCAAAGCCTTGCGCAATCTATAGACCCCCTTAAGCAACAGATTGGCGATTTTAAAAAGCAAGTAGAAAGCGCCTACCAAAAAGAGAATGCAGAGCGCAATCAACTGATAGGCAAAATTAATGAGCTACAACAACAAACCCAAAAAATTGGCGAGGATGCTATTAATTTAGCGCTGGCACTCAAAGGTGATAACAAAGCCCAAGGTAACTGGGGCGAGGTTGTACTAGAGCGGCTGCTTGAAGAGTCTGGCCTGCAAAAGGGCCGCGAGTATGAAACACAAGTAGGGTTCACCAATGAAGAAGGTCGGCGCCAGCAGCCCGATGTGATCATTCACCTGCCCGAGGCCAAAGACCTTGTGATCGATGCTAAAGTATCGTTGTTGCACTATGAAGCGTTTTATAACACCGATGATGAAATACAAAAACAACAGGCACTAAAAGCGCACCTAGCCTCTATGCGCCAGCATGTAAAATCTTTGAGTGCGAAAAACTACGAACAGCTGCCAGGTATTAACAGTCTCGATTTTGTGTTTATTTTTGTGCCCATTGAGGCGGCCTTTATGCTGGCACTGCAAGAAGATCCGACACTCTTTCGCGACGCCTACGACCAGCAGATTGTATTGGTAAGCCCCACCACATTGATGGCGACACTGCGCACAGTGGCCAACATATGGCGCTACCATAAGCAGCATAAAAATGCTGAAATCATCGCCAATAAAGCCGGCGGCTTATACGACCAATTTGTACTGATCGTACAGGCGCTCGATGAGCTTGGCAACCAGCTGGATAAAACACAACAAAGTTATCAGCTGACACGCAAGCGCCTGCTCAGTGGGCGTGGCAACTTATTAAACCGGGTTGAACAGCTGCGTAAACTGGGTGCTAAAACCAAAAAGACATTGCCGGCTAATTTAATCGACCCTACCGAAACATCCCCTAACGACAACGTGGAGCCCATAGAATGACCATCATAGTTGCCATTGTCGGCATGAGTATCATTGCTGTATTAGCCGCTATTGCGCTTAAATTGCAGTTACAAGTCCGTGCGTTAGAGCAACGTAAACAGCAAGCCCTCGAAGAGCAAGCCCTCGAACAAGAACAACAGCGCGCGCGGATTAATAAAAGTATTCAGGTATTAGCCCAAGGTATTGTTGAGAAGCAACTCACCATGACCGAAGGTGCAATTCGTATCAGTGTATTGCTCGATAGCCTCGCGGTTGATTCGGCAACTCGCGAGCGCTTCAGTGTTTTTTTTCAGCTCGCCCAAGCAACCAGCCATATCCCTATCTTAGAGCGGTGGGCGCAGTTATCTAGCAGTGAAAAGCGGCGCTTTGACAGTGAACGTAGCACCATCGAAGGCCAGTATGGCGACTTTATTGTTGATGCGGCTAAACGCATTCAAGGTGAAGTATTTTAAGGCTGATGTTTGGCCTTATGACGCACTGGCGTATGCATTACACGCCTCTATATTGTCGATTGCTATAGAGAGCGGTCGGCATTTTTTAGCGTGCCGCCAGCGACCTGGCGGCAGTATTATGCACGTTTAATTCGCCGACAAGGATAATATTGTTGTTATCCATTGCGGAAATTTAGCGTAATAGTCCCTTGGAAAACTATGCCCCATATCGGGGTAAACAATATTGTTCGCGATTGCCTTGGGGGTCGATGGTGGTGGTGCACTGGCCGTCGCGGTTGTATTCGTAGGTGGTGGTGTCGCCTTCGGGTTGGCGGATGCTCAAGGGCAAGCCTTGATCGTTAAAGCGGTAGGTGGTGCGCCCACCCCGGGTGTCGGTCACATGGCTGGTATGGTGCTGGGGGGGCATTCGAAGCGGTAGTCGTAGGTGGGCTGGCCGTTGATCGCATCGCCCCAGTTGCGTAAACAGCGCGCCTGCGGGCCGAGTTGGTCCCATTCGAAGTAGAAGCGGTAACCGGATTTAAAGGGTGCGCTGGGCAATGACGTGGGCGTGTAATTAGATGTAGTACTTACGCCTCTATAACTATTCCTTAGCCATTATATCTATATTTTCAAAAAAATCTTTCGCCGTATAAAGAATCAATTGGTCGTCCAATGCCTTTTTGTTCCATTGCTCAAGGTTCAATTGTCGCTCAATCTCATTGGCTATAGATTGATGAAATAAGCCGAGTGAATAGGGATAGCCACTGTTATCTGGATTAGCTAAAAAATTCTGCGCAAGCTCTTTGTGGTTTTTTAACGTTAAAGGAAGATCAAAATCTCCCATAACACCAAACGCATTAAAAACACTATATATAGTCCTTAATATATCATAGAACTTATCCATTTCTGACGCTTTTATCAGCTTAGCGATTATATTAACCGGAAAATCAATATATAGAAAACAGTAAGGTGATTGGCGAAAGACATAAGCGCACAACTTAGGGCCAGACCAGTTATATTCTTGACTGTAACCTTGAGTTTTCCCTAACTGGACATAGATATTTTCTATATCAAAGAAAACTTCTTCTCCTACCTCATGAATGACTTTAAGTTCTTTTTCAAATTCAAGCTTATAAAAACCAGGATCTTCTTTAATGTCAAATAAATTTAGCACTCGCTTAATTTTTTTATAAAAAAGGCCAAGCTCTATTTCTGGCAATAGAAAGGTTACAGAAAAATCTATTTTCATTAATTTTCAACCACCTTTAAAAAGCTACACGCCAACTATCTCCTTAGTAACATTATATAAAGCTCTAATAGCAATATAAATACAGCCTCCAATTACAATAGTCTTTGTTTTTTAGGGAGCTCAACTGGTTTATTATTGTCTTGCTCTTAAAGAATAATTTTCCTACATAAAAATAAGTAATGTTTTTATCAATAAGATGTGTGTTGACTTTATGCACGTCCTTAATTATACAGGTTAATTGCTTTATAATATATTATTTCTTGGTTATAAATTTATCGTGCCATTAACTCGAGAAAATCAAACATCTCTTGGTTTTTGTATAAGCAGTACTGATTTTCAAATATTATTTTATCCCAGTCATTAATGTCCAGTTGGTCTTCGATATTGGCGGTGACGGACTTATGAAACAAGCCTAATAGGCAAGGGTGATTGTTGTTGTTTGGATTGGCTATAAAATTTTTAACAATTGTATTGTGATCTTTTAATGAAAAGGGCAAATTAAAATCGCCTATGGTAGAAAATGCATTGAAATTGGTATGAATTTCTAATAACATATTGTAAAATTCTGCTATATTTGACATTTTAAGCAGCTTAGCTATAGAGTTAATGTTAAAGTCAATGTAAAAAAATAAATAAGGGGGCTCATGGTAGCTTATACAATATTGCAAAGAATCATTCCAGTTATATTCTTGGCTAAACCCTTGCCAGCCTCTTAGTATTTTATCGTTAACTTCGTAAAGTGGTTCTTCGTCATCTTCATCTATTACATTTCTATCATTATCAAATTCAACCCTGAAAATCCCCGGGGATTCCTCAAGTTTCAATCGTTTCATTAAGCGATTAAATTTTTTATAAAAAAGGCTTATATCCATTTCTGGAAGTAGAAAAAGAACCGTTAAATTTGGCTTCATTAGTATACGGCCTCTGTTTCAAATCCAGAGCGTGCATATTTTTCTCGAACCATCTCATAATCTTTATGGTTTGCATCAAGTTTAGCTCTTGGTTTTTTCGTAGCGTCAAACAACTTCTCTTGAATATCCTTTAATGACCTTCGCTGCATCCCTTTTTTACTATATTGTTTCTTATTACTGCTTTTAGCTTCACCTATCTGCCTTTCACCAACAACATCGACCTCCTGATCTGCTCCACATTTTGTGCATTTATATTTTGCACTAGCACTTAAAAGATTCATTTTTTTTAAATTGTCCCTTATTGCTTTGTTTTCAAATTCATAACCACGCATAACCTCTTTCATACTTGATTTGTTCTTCATGCCATTAATTAATTTTTCATTCTCTTTGATGGCCTCATTTATTGACGGCATTTTTATGGAAATCCATGAATGATTACAATTATTACGTTCTTTTTTATTTTCTGCGCTATGAGAATGTGTTGATTTGCTCGTTATACCCTGCTGGCTAGCCAGTTTTTGGGTATCGTTGACACCACCGGTAATGGTTTTTTGGTCGCCCACTTTGATCGGTATAACTGGGGGCTCGCTGTTGCCGGTGAGTTTACCGGCTTTTTTAAGCCGTGCGTAGTTGAGCATGGACTCTAAGGTCTGCATCGGAAACGGCCCTAAAAAATCACTCTTGTTGAGCATGCGGGCGGTGTTCGCGGTTTTGGTGACCCCTTGGCCCACCCAGCGCGCCACATTGGCAATGCCGCCGCTGGCAAAAAACAGCAACACTTCTAGGCCGATGGCAAAACCCGCTTGGCCGGCGAGTTTGAATTTGTCGGTGTGGGGGATGCTCTCAAGCAACCCGTCGAGGTAGCAGTACAGGGCATAGCCAATGTCGGGGGTGGAGAGGACGAGCTGGAGCAGTTCGTAGGCCTCTTGGAGGGCGCGCTTAACGCCGTCAATGCCGTTGGCGACACTGAGGCCTGCTTTAACAGCCCCGTTAATAATGGCTTCGGTATCCCCGGCGGCGAGGTGGCCAGCAAAGGTCAGGCTCGCGTCGATGGCGCCGTCGACGAGGGTGATCACGAGGCTGCCCATATCACCGAGGGCTTTGAGGAGCTGTGTGGCCCCTTCGTGGACGCCGGTAAAAAACGCCCCCATGCGAATCAGGTTGCGCCCGGTTAAGGAGTAGCTGTAAAAGACTTCGTTGTAGATGCCAAAGCGCTCCCAGCGGGCTTTGAGTACGCTGCCTAAGCCGCCAATAATGGCGTCGCGCTCGTACAGGGCGGTGCCTTGTTTGTGGGTGTTGTAGGCGATGTCGCTGGCCCAGATGCGGTGGCGAGGGTCGGCAATGTTCTCGCCGGTTTTAGGGCGGTAGCGGTAGACTTTAAGGTCGCTGATGGTGATGGCTTGGCGAATGGGCCCGGCGTCGTTGCCAAAGCGTACGCTGCCTACGCGGCTGGGGTCGAGGTGAAAGCGTGAGTAGAGCTCGCGCAGGGTACGCTCCATGCCATCACTGCTCCAGCTCCAGCGGTCGATCAGTAGTTGATCGAGGGTGTCGTCGCGCAGGGATTGTCGGTTGAGTAACAGCCAGGGGCCGGCGGGGTAGTTGCGGTGGGTAAAGACCCATTCGTCAAAGCCGCTAGCAGCGAGTGAAGCGCGGTAGATCACGGGGTCGTGCCCGTTGGGGCGATTGAGCGGGACGGTAATCAGGCGGGTCACAAGGTCTCTTCCTTTTGCTGTTGTGGGTCATCTCGTCTGGGGCTCGGCTGTTCCTAGGTTGGCCGAGCACGG
>Ga0193960_1000186_pt1 | contig 25627 bp, 18 predicted proteins | sample FB_3_MG_FD_140338 | JGI IMG/M metagenome (GOLD analysis project Ga0193960, IMG submission 140338) | Microbial mat bacterial communities from the Broadkill River, Lewes, Delaware, United States - FB_3_MG | ecosystem: Environmental > Aquatic > Freshwater > River > Microbial mats | place: USA... | reverse complement strand
AGGCGAATCTGATAAGGCGTGATGCGTTTGCCGCTGTTTTTCAGTGCTGCGACGGCCTGCTTTACATCTTCAAAGCTAATCACGCTGGGTCTGGCCATGGTTCTGTCCTGATTTTAGTTTCAAGTTTAGTGGCAAATTAAACTACATAATAAACCAAGAATAAAAACTGTTTTTTGGTTTATTTATAAGGCGTGATAATGGATGATTATCACGCCTTATATTGTGGTTTGAGGGAGAAAAAGATGAAAAATGGGGCGGTTAATGCCCCGGAGTGCATGAAGGTTGTGTATTAGCTGATGGAAATCGGGATTTATCTTCTCATTTATCGAGAATCATTAAACCAACGTCCTTTAGCAGCGAATGTGTCGGGAAGCTTGTCTTTGTTGATCTTTAATTCAAACACTGTTTGGCCATGGTTGTACCGAAGATAACGGTTGCTACAGCTTGGACACTCAATGCTGAAGCTCTGATTTTCTTGGCCACGAAGTGGTGATTGGGTTTTGCAAATTGGACAAACTTGGAGTGCTTTGATTTCTTCCAGTCTCAACTCGACTTCTCTGGCTTGTGAGCGTGCGTTGCTGTTTTCCAGTTCTTCGATCAGTTGTCTGGTTGATGCGTCTGGCAGGTCTTCGAATATCTGAATTGAAGGAGGTGTATTTTCACTGATGGAAATACTACTATTTGAAAGAAGCCCCGAAGATATTTGCGAGCTAAGCCATTGAGTCGGCTTGTTTGGTATTTTCTCGATGGGTTTGCCATAGGGTTCTACCAATATTCGAATGAATATATGGTCGATCAGCCAACCCAGTCGTTCAATGGAATACAAGTCAAGAGGCGATAAGGGTATCTGCTGGTTATCAGCCAGTGGGTGTTCCGTTGAAATTTGCTCAATTGAGGGCCATGCGATCTGGGTGTTCTGATTCTGATTTATATCGTCGGGCAAATCACGGAAGCTGATTGTTGGTGTCAGATGAAGCAAGATGTTTGCAGTGGCTGTTGTGTCGTCTGTACATGAAAGTATCCAATCCAGCCCTTGTTGTTGCAGTATGAATCGCCTTCCAGCCCACGAATACTCCAGTTCGTTTGTATAGTGTCCACGTTGCTCGGCTGGCAGGTATGGCTGTAACGCATGTTGTAGTGCCAGACCTGTAAATTGGCTGTAGTACTCTGCCAGTTGTTGTTGCTGGGTAAAGCGCTCAGCCGGTGAAAGTTTGGCCCGTTGCTGATGTTGATTGAGTTGATCCCAGAGGACGGCCACAAAACGATAGTGGGCATCGTGATTAAGGATGTTGGTACGGTGTAATACGCCACCGATTTGCGCGTTGCGGTTGATCAGTAGATACAGACCACTTTGCTTCAGGTTATGAATGCTGTGATGCATGGCCCGCAACGTGGCAAGGGTTTCTTCCAGTAACGTCAGTGTTTCCAGTGTGGCTTCTTCATCGAAAGTTTGTCCCCAAAGATCACAGACTTTATGGGCCAAGCGATGGTGAATATCCGGGTTGTCGTAAAATTTTAGTGCCTCATCCAGTGTGTCATTCAGTTGCTCGACTGTGCGGATACGCTGGCTTAGATGAGTATCGAGCTTATCCAGCAGACGCGCATACACTCGGTTCTCGTAGATGTGGAAGTCATCTTCACTAAAACGGGCTTTTACTTTTTTGGGAACAACGCCACTCAGGGTTTGGCGTTGCCAGCATTCAGAGTGAGATGCCAGATGCACAAGTGCGCCTTTGGCCAGTCGTTTGGCGCGGGCAACGTCGGTAATTTCCTCTTCGTAACGAATATCCAGGCGAGGGCGATGGGAAATTTGATGCAGGTGGCCTTTTTCCAGAATGATCTGCAGCTCTTTTTCCAGTGGCAACAGGTGAGAATCAGCATCAACAACTGCAGAAGGCAGCATGGGAGACATCAACTTGCCACCATGTACCAGCTGTTTGCTAATGGTAGTGATCGCATTTTCAAACAGGCTGATGTCCTGTTGCCGGTTTTTATCTGGCATCAAAAACAGATGAGAGGTCTGACTCAGGCAACAACGCTCTGAACCATCGCTAACCAGCAGTTCGCCCTGATGAATCTCCGAGTGCCCGTTCAGGCTCTCGGTATGCTTTCCTTGCCAGATATAACGCCCGGATTCGACCTGCGATGGCAGATCGGGACGTTCTGTTTTGGTGAATCGATCAAACCACATCAGCCACCGCGCTCCTTGCGTTGACGATCAGACTCAAGTAGTTGCAGAGACTTGTCTGGCTCACCTTCAAGTTTGGTATTACTCCAGAAGTCCACCAGGGTGTCACTGAGTTTGCCCACATCGTCGGCATTTACGTCGTAGCGGCCAGTCACTTTGCCATTACGCATCACTCGGGTAGACAGCAGGTGGTCGAGCGCTTCACCTTCACTGGCTCCACCGGCCAGCATGACTGGAATAAAACGCTTGGCCTGACGTTCGAAACGGTTACCCCAGCCGAGGTCAAAGGTGTCGGCAAGTTGGGTGGTGATTTCATGATCTGCCAACTGTTTGAGAAGCTCCTGTACCTGAGGCGTGTGCTGTTGGCTTGCTTGCTGAAAAGCTTTCTGCAGGGATCGGAATGAAAAGCTTGCTGAATCGTATTTGGTGATTTTGAATCGATTGTCCTGCTTTGGCAGCGTCATCACATGGGCACGGTCGTAGGTCTTATCCGCTAGCTCGTTGGTGGTTTCGTCGTGGTTAGCGGTGCCGATAAACCACACGTTACGTGGCACCAGAATCTGGCGGCCTTCTTTCAATCCTTTCGGAGCATTGGGCAGTGCGGTTTCGGCCAAGCTGATCAAACGCTCGCCATGGTTGTTTTTCTCCAATGCTGACAGGAACTCCGAGAAATATTGCTCGGGGCGTGACAGATTCATCTCATCGAGCAGAACCACGTTGCAGGTATCACTCCAGCGTGGCGTCTGCGCCTGATACAAGGCTTGCAGGCAATCTTTTTCGTAGAACTTTCGTTCGAACGCATTGTAGTGGCCCAGCAGATCATCACGATCACGCCAACCAGCCTGAACGGCAATATCGGTACAGAATCCACCCATGGCTTTGGCGAAAGCCTTGGCCAAGCTTGTCTTACCTGTGCCGCTGATACCCTGGAATACGTGCAATTGACTCATAGCCAAGCCGCCCAGCAACACTCGAATATCTTCCAGTGGGTAGTAGAGTTTGACGCGCTCGGCCTGGGCAATGCGGTGTTGTAACTCTTCAGCAAAGGTGGACAAATCCGGGATGTCTTCGTGCTCCATAGTGGCCCGGAAATCCTTGCCAGTATCCATGCCAGACATTGCCGGGAATGGCGTCTGGGTCTTGTGAGCATCGGTCAACTGGTTGATGCGGCTTTCAAGGTCGTCGATATGAACCTGTAAGGTATTTTTATGCTGGGTCAGAAGTCGGTTTTCCTGCTCTTTGGTGGAAAGCTCGATTGCCGTAATACGTTTGTGGTCTGCTTCTGTTTGAGCTTGTAAGAGCTGAGGGCGTAGCTGGGACAGTTCCATTTCCAAATCAGACACGCGACCGCGCAGGAACTCGTTGGTTTCTTGCAGTTCGGCAGTGTCGGATTCGTTCAGCTGACGTTCTAACTGACGATTTTTATTTTTGAGCTTGTCCAGTTGCTGCAAAAACTCCTTGGCTGTTTGGGAGCCAAGCGCGGCTTCCAGATCCTTGAAGTCAGCCAGCTGCCCTTTGAGGTTGTCGATTTTTTCCCAGTTTTCATCCAACTTAGCGTTTAGCTTGTTAAGTTCGCTGGCGTGAGATTTGCGTTCACGCTCCATTTCTCCTTCGACCAGTGCATCAAGGTTGTTTTTGGCCTGGCGAAGGTCTTCCCATTCTTCGTCGAGGTTTTGGTGTTTGGTGGACAGGCTGGATTCAATTTCCTGGTGCCGACGTTCAATTTTCTGCACTTTAAATTCATTTTTTAGATCCAGATCGGTTTTATAAGCTTTCTTCTCTTGCTCTAACGTTTGTTTGTCCTTTTCGAACAGGGTCTTTTCCTTGTTCAAAGCAGATCTATCGGCTTCTAACTGAAAGATTCGCTTATCCAATGAAGTATCTTTTTCTTCCAAGGCCTGGACCCGTTTTTGTTCGGCTTCGGTGAGGTTGATCTTGGCTTTCTCAATGCTCAGTTCTAACTCACCCTTCTGCTTTTGAATATTCGAAATAGTGGTGTTAAATGCGGCTGTTTCCTTGCTCTGTTGCTCTTTGAGTTTATTTAGAGATTCGCGGTTTTGCTGTTCGAACCCAGCCTCTGCGTTTAACTCGCGCTCGCTGATTTTTCGCTCGCGTTGGGTCAATTCACCTTGTTGCTTGGCTTGCACAGCCTGTTGTCGCTCAAGTTCTGTTTGTTGTTCCGAGAATTTGGCTTTGGCATCAGCAAGCTCCTGAGCGAGTTTTGTTTGCTCTTGTTCTTTGTTTTCGGCTTCTTGCCATTTGTGATTGCAGGTATCCCAGCGAGCACTGTACTCCTGCTCCAGATTTTGCTGGTACTTGCTAAGCTCTTTGCAGACGTCGGCAAAGCGCTGAATCCACTTGCCAAACTCACTCGCCTTATCATCGGGAATAGCTTTGATCAGGGCTTTCAGATATTCCTGATCAACATTAATGTCCAGTGTGCTATTGGTGCTTTGATAGATATTACTGGCGTTTTCAAAGGATGCTGTCCACATGGAGAACTGCTTTTCGAGGTTCATCGAAGGCGTTGGCTTCGGAGCGGTTGCTGTATTTCTCTGTTGCGGAGGGGTTGGACGATTTCGTTTCTTAGCCATTGATCCATTCCTTGAACTGTTCGGTAAATTTCAGCGTGTAGTCGATATGTTGCTGCGCAATTTCCGGGGTTATATCTGTGTACTGTTTGCCGGTGTAACGGCTATTGCCGTGGCTGGTCTGATTGCGTAAATTCGCCAGATCGAGCAGTTTGCGAAGTTGTAGCTGTTGGTTGGTGAGCTGTTTAAACGGGTGGTTGTCGTGGCCCAGCGACCCTAAGGCAGCGGCAAATACCAGGCCTTTTAAAGAGCTGGAAGGTGTGCGCAAGGTACTGATGGCTGCCTTCAGGCTTTGTCGTGACAAAGGCTCGACCACTTCAGGTGTAAAGGCGGGTAAGGCCAATGCGGTCAGCAGCTTTTTATTCAGTACATGATCGTTTTTATTGTGCTTGGGTAATGCCCCTATGTCGGCAGGAAAGGTTTTGATCAGCCATTGCATCAGGACTTCGAGCAATTTCTGGCTTTCGGTGATTGCTGCTTCCAAATCATGTTTATGGTTCTGGCCTTGTTCGAGTGTTTCTTTACAGGTGAGCAACACCGAAATGGCTGCGGCGATATCCGGTTCTTTTTGTGCCCATGGATAGTTCAGTAGAACATGTAACTGAGCTTGCTCCTTCAAGCTCTGTAGCCACTCGGTGGTTGTCTGTTCATCTGGCTCAGCTTGCCCAACCAGCTTCGCAAGCTGTTTGGTCAGGTGGTTATTGTTTTCCAGTAGTTGGGGAAAGGCATCGTTCAGCCACCATGCTTCATCACGAATATCAAAAGGGTCTCTGATACTCCATAGTCGTGAGTCGTGGGTGGGCGTCACCCAAGCCAGAATCCAGGCGGGTTCTGGTTGCTCCGATTGAAAACGGAGACCCGATAACTTGATCTGTTCAGGTATCTGGCTGCTGGCGTACAGCTGCCTGGCTGCCCGGTAATCAGCTCGGTAATTCTGCCAAGCATTCAGCGCATCTTTAGTATCTGGCTGAACGCAGTGCGCAGATGGTGGGCGAGGTTTAAAGGGTTTCAGGGCATAACCGGTCTTACGATCCTGAACAAATTTCGGATATTTTCCCTCAGGGTTACTGGCTTCGATCACCTTGAGTTTGTTGTCAATTCGAGGCCATAGCTTGCCGGTCACTGCATCCTGAAACAGATAACCACTGGCCAGCTGCTCGGTTTGATCATCTTCTTCATTGATTGCTTTAATGCCGTTATTCGTGAGCTCGGTTGCTTGGGCATTAATCCAACCACGACTGAGCAGCTGAGCCTGAATCAGCTTGATCAGGTTGGTGTGTAAGCCTGTCAGCTGGGCAATGTCTTCGGCGTCGTGGGTTTTGGCCCGAATCAGGCGCAGCACGGCTTTCTGAAACAGGTTCATCGTGGGCTGTTTTACTTCCGGGTACAGCACTCGGTGAACCAATACCGGCCATAACACTGCTTGCACCTGGTCGTTTTTACCGGGTGGACGACGTCCGTATTTCAGGTAGGTTGAAGAATCAACGAAGGCTGCCATGGTCACCTCCACACAGTTGATGAAAGGCTTGCAAAGCAGGGACGCCTTCTTTTGCATCGGGGTTAGTGGCCAGCTGAGCGTCGCCCACACAGATCAGCATCTGACGTTGGCGGCTCATGGCTACGTTCATACGGTTAGGCAGACGTAAGAAGCCAAACATACGATTGAGCTGAGCTTCGTGGCTTTCTGCTGTGGATTGCTCCGGTTCGTTATCGTTGGGGTGTTTTGCTGGTTTGGGCTTGTGCCAGGTACGTACACAGGAGAGCAGCACAACATCGAACTCCTTGCCCTGGAAGGCATCGACGGAGCCAACGCGTAGTCCTTCCTCAACATCAATCGTCCCGTCGCTTTTGGGTTTGAAAGCGGATTTAAATCGTTGATGTGGTTCGTAGCCATCGGCGCTTTTAATGAAGAGTGGTGTGTTATCAATGAGAGTGCTGGCTAGTTTTTTCAATATCAGGTCGCGTTGAGCGGCATAAAAAGTGATGACACCAACTGAAAGACGGTTATCTCCTGAGTGGGAGTTGATTTCAGCTTCAAACAAGGCTTTGACTTCTGCGGCGATACATTCAGCTTCTGCCTCGCGAATCCGGCTGGTGCCTCGTTTGGTCGATTTACCCTCTGATGCATGTACATCAATCCATTGGCAAACCTTGTTCTCGTAGTCTGTTTGGCGATTACCAAGGGCTTTCAGAAACTCGGGCTTAAAGGCAAAGTCACTCTCTGGGCGACCGGATTTCACCTTGTCCATACCAATGGATTCGTAGAACTGCTGACTGACAAAATCCCCCAGTATTGGATGCATACGGAACTGGGTGTCGAGCATCACTACGCGCATGACACGAATGGTTTCATTTGGCTGCTGGAGTTTGGTCAGCAGTGTACGCATGCGCTTAAACATACTGGTGCGATAGGCGTCAAGTTGCTGTTCTGTCAACTGGTGCTCTTCCTGAAGCTGGTCTTCGATATCTGGCTCTAGCATATGTGGAAGCTGGCGATCATCACCAACCAGAATGATCCGGCGCCTGGCCATGGACATAGGGATGAACAGATCCAGTGGGTTAGCGCGAGCGGCTTCGTCAATAATGACGGTGTCAAAGTCAATTTCCGAACTATCCAGCCCAGCGATAGCTTTCAGGCTAGCCATCTTGTTTCCAGCAGCCTGTTGGCAGGTTGCGCCGACGACCATGGCGTATTCTTCTGTTGTAGCCAAAGCGGTCTGGCGATCTGTTTCGATACTGCTTGCCAGTTCCTGTAGCGCCCAAGCAACGCCTTGTTTGTGTTGTTGCATCTGCTGATCAAGAGCGCTTTCGATTTGGTCGATCAACTTTAGCCCTGCGTCATCCAGAGCCTGTTTCAGCTCCGGTGGGCGGTAGTCGGGAAGATGCTGATCCAGTAGCTGATTTTGCAAATCTTCGAGTAATTGGAGTAAGCCGTCGTCTGCCTGTTGCGTTTCAGCGGCCTGCTCCAGTAAATCCCGGTCTTCGTTCTGGAAGTGGTAGAGCTGGCGCTTCAGCTCTCGCAACAGGTCATCTGCACGAAGGGAGCCGTCATCAGCAAAGCTGGTGGGTGTAATTCTTAACCCTCGGATAAACCGCAGCGTGGTTTGGTTTTGTTCGATATTGCTGGTTTTAGGGGCTTTTATTTGCTGCTCTGCAACATAGTCTTCAAATTCGCTGATCAGCCGGGATGGCAATCTGACTCGATGCTGCTCCAGTTGTTGTAGCTGCTTAAGTAGCAGGCTCAGTTGTCCGGCATATTGAGCAGCGGAATACTGACTTACCCGCAACAGCACCAGACTGGCGTTGAGTTCATCCAGTTGCTTTAGCAGCGGCTGTTGTTGGTATTGCTGGTCAATTTGCTCATTCAGGTATTGAGCCTGAGCATCGATCCAGCGACCAAAACCGCTTTCTTCCTCGGCGCTGCCTTTTTTACCGCCAACTCGTGTTGCGGGCAGGTTAAAGACCTGGCTGCGATCCAGGGCGTTATCGACTGCATCGTGTTGAAAGCTGCTGACCAGTACCTGGCCACTGAGGTTTTGTTCCTCAAACTCTTCTGCCAGTCGGCGTTGAAGCGCGGCGATTACCTGGGTTTTCCCTGTGCCAGGCGGGCCAATAATGATCGCGACATCTGGTGTGTTCAACGCGGTTTCCAGAGCAAGCAGTTGCTTGTCGGTGGGTTTGCCGCCCTTAAAGGTTTCTTTGGCGTAGGGTGTCAGTCCTCTGATTTTGCGACGACGATCTGAAGGGATGGAGACGCCTTCCAGTAAAGACTTGAGTTGAGGCATACGCCTGCCAGAATCGATCGCCTGGCGAGCAACCATACGACGCTTGGCAATGGTGCGCTGACCCGCAAGAGAGATATATAGCCAGCCACCTTTGGCTTTTTCACTTTTTGACTCGTCTTCATCTGACTGTTCGAAGCGAGGTTTTTTACCATTAAGAGGCGTGAATATAAGATGATCCTCTTCAAACCGTATTTCACCACGAGCATTTTCTTGCTGAGTGTCGGCTTTACTTTCGGTGCTCAGCTCTTCAGCCCAATCTGGCGCCTGATGTGATAAGTCCACTTGTTCGGATTTCTGGAAGTCGAGTGATTGCCAGCGTTCTTTGAATTCTTTAAAAGCATCGCTGGACTTGGGCCAGATGCGCCAGCGATTGGTGCGTCCATCTTCAAAGGCATCTGCATGGGTAAAGCGCAACGCTTTCAGGGCTTCTGCCTGTTTCAGGGCGTTGGTCCACTCCTTGTCGTTGTACAGGTTCCATAGCTCCAGATAGCTACCGTTGTCTCGCAGTGCAGCATCCAATGTCGCCTTATAGCTTGGGCTACTCAAAGCGGCCGTAGCACTGGCATCTTGAAAAGTGAAACTGCCTGTGAGCAGGGAAAAGTCACTGTCGCGACGAGGGTGTCGGGTAATTCGACGGATCAAATGACGGCCGTCTTTTTCAGCCTCCACGTCAGCACGCCAGCCTTTGCCCAACAATTGAAAGCCTTTCCCTGTACCAGAGTTGCTAAAGCGGGCAATAGCGAGCCAGTGTTCTTCAGTAGCGTCGGGAGACTGACTCGTTACCACAAAGTGCTCTTGTAGCCACTGACACGCCAATTCGATGTTGTTTTCTTTGATTTCCTGCTTTGTGAACAAATCATCGGAGATCAGGCCGTCGACACCCAATTGCAGATCCAGCTGAGTGACCTCTACGGGCGCCAGATACTGCAGCTGCAAAGTGTTTTTCTCTACCTGGGCCAATATCCAGCGAGTCTGGTCGCGCAGTGTCAGTCTGGTTAAAAAAGGTCTGGTTTGAGCGGAGCAGGATACCTGAATATGCTCCACCTCCTGCTTGAGCATCCAGCTATCGTGGTAGGAAATCAGGCTAACAGGCTGGTTTTCTTTAAGCTCGGAAAGGTCTTCGCTTGAGCTCAGATTAATCAGATCGCTGGCAAAATAAGGGAATTCATGTATTTGCATAAATCACCACCGAAATTGCCAAAAAACGTGGGTTTCGTCCGGGTTGCCTAGGTGAATGCAGTAAGGCTCCTGATTCTTTCCACGGGTTTCTGATTTCAGAGGGATCTTTCTCTTGAACTCTTTGATGTTGTCGTCACCACGGGATATGTGTAGAGGATCAACAGGCGTGATAACCAGCTTCGTTTCTGAATATTCAAGCTGAATATGGTCGCTGGGAACTCTGTCGTAACTGAAAGACGGCATCAGGCGCTTCAGTTCTTTCTGGTCGCCGGGTTGCAGGCAGACCCGTCTTCCTGTGGCAATCTGGTTACCATCTAGCTCCGGGTATTTATCCTGCTTTTCGGTTTCTGAAACCCTGATGAACTCCTCGAACAACACCAGTTCCGGGTCGACTGGTGATTCACAGAAGAAACATATGACGTCATCCATACACTCAGTGTCTGAAGGCAGTATCGTGTGGCCGTTGCATTCCTTGCACTGAAACAAATGCTCATCGACTTCCGTCAATGCTTCTAACCATTCCGCCATAGACGGGCGTGACAACGGGATGCCCTTACCTACGCCAAAGGTTTGTTGGAATAAATCCGGTAGTTTGCTGTTGTCGATCAGTTGAATCGGCAGGTTTCCGGAACTCGTGTTATCCGGAATGTCCGGGTCATTGATCCAGGGATGCTCACCACGAAGCGCTTCGTCTTCCAGCTCTGGTTCGCCGTCGTTGATCATGTCTCCTTTGAAAGGATGGTTGTGAGTCAGCAACTGGTAGGCGATTACTGCAAAGCTCCAGCAGTCAGTGAGGCTGGATAGCATGGCGTCGCCACGTACGACTTCTGGTGCGCCATAATCCGGTGTGTGTACCGTTAACCCTGAGTGGGATTCATAGCTGATGTTGTCACAATCAATCAGCCAGGTTTCTGCATGGTTCGGGTCATCTGGAACAAAGATGTTATCGGGAGAAATATCACCGTACAGCATGCCCCGGCTATGTAGCTGGTTCAGCGTACGAGCCAGTTGGCAGAGAATACGAATCCGACGGCGTAGCCCACCTTGATCCAGATAGTCCTGAATGTGAGGAGCCGGGTTTTCTTCGGATCGTTGTTCGTTGGCTTCGATATAGCTATCAAGGACTGATTTTAATGGAACCAATCCATCCATTAGCTCCATGGCATAGGCCATGCGCGGTTCTTTCATCAGGATCAGAGGCCGCGCCAGTTTCAGATCGGCGATGTCCTGACGTATTAGCCAGTCAATATGGCTGCGCCATTTCTTTCTCGCGTTCTCATCCTTATTGGTGAAACCCTTGATGAGTACTAGAGGCAGTTCAGTGGTGTAAACCGCACCCTGACCGCCTTCAGCCAATTTTTTCTTGAGTGGATACTTTGCGCCATCCACATCTTCCAGAATTGGCAATTTCTTCTGTTTGGCGCTTTGTCTGCTCATGATCTATTCAGTCCTGAATATGCCCGCAATGCTTTTGTCGTCCCCATGTTTTGGGGTGCTCCATTCGTTTAGCTCTTTGGTCAGCCAGCGTTTGCAGCGGCGTTTGTTACTGCGCTTTAACTGCTGAAAAATCGCATCAAAAAACCCTTCCAGATGCTCTGGAATCAGGTCATCTGAGATGCCATCTGTCATCAGCAGTACGCCGTCACCGGGCTGGGCAAGGGTGAAGTCAACGGTTGTCCAGTCGTGGTCTTTGGCCTTGGAGAGAGTTTGCGTCTGGTTGCCAAAGCCATCTTTCAAAGGGGTAATAACCTTGAGCTGCCCTTGGCTTCTGACAAGCAGCAGCCCATCACCAATCTGAGCGGCCATGCCACTGCCATCTGTGTTGACATAGGCCCAGAGGCAGGTTGTCTCAAACGCTGAACGGCCATCACCAAAGCGGCTTCGCCAGGCATATTGCATCTGCTGGCTGAGCTGCAAGGGTGTTGAGTTGAATCCAGCGTGCCGCTTTAGCGAGCGTCGAACACTCTGGACGCAGTAGTGAGAACCGATATGGCTCAGTGGTCGGCTGCCCAATCCATCGGCGACAGAAATACACCAGCCCTTTTGGAAGCCGCGCACGAGCACGGCATCCTGATTAGGGGTATTTTCGGTGAGGTGAGTCGGGCCGATGACTGAGCTGCCAGTTGCAGCCAGTTTCATCAGAAATCCAGCTCTTCGTATTCGTCGTCTTCGGTATTGTTTGATGCGGGTGGCAAGACCAGAGGAGTGGCTTGATTCGGTGTAGTTGAGCGGCTGCGTGTTGTCACACTCATGGTGACGGCTTTAAAGAAGCGGTGAATATCTCGAGCGTTTTCAGCCTTGAAAACAGAGGCTTCCAGGTCGTTGGCAAAGTCGCCCAGTAATGAAAGGTCGGCATCCGAGCCAATGCCCATAGCAAAGCGGGTTGCCTTGCTGGAGCGTTCACCACTCATGAGTTTTTCAAAAGGCGCTCGAATATCGTCAGTGGGGTGACCATCTGACACCAGAATGACAACGGGCTTGTAGGCCCGAGATGGGATTTGATCTTTATCTTCGATCAAATCGGCTGCTAGTTTGAAAGCCGCACCCATAGGAGTGCCGCCAGTGGCAGGAAGTTGATCGAAAGACTCAATTTGATGAGCGGGAGTCAGGGGCAGATGAATATCTGCAGTGCCGCCGAAGGTGATTACACAAACCTGAAGCTCTGCGCGTATACGGCTTTCGCTGGCAAATGTGCTGATCATATCCTTCAGTGCGTTGTTCAGAACTTCGATTTTGCCGCCAACTGACATGCTTCCGCTGGTATCGGCGAGTACGATCACAGGTAGAGGGCGGGCGGATTGTGATTGGAATCGTTTCAGTGTGGCCATATATCTTTCCTTAATATAGTGAGAATGGAATTGACGCTTTTGGGCTGATATCAATTATCTTTGAGCGTATAACGCCCCAACCCAAACGTGGCTTCTTTACCGATATGTATCCACTGTCCGGCTTCCAGCAGCTCGCCAAAGGGAGCCAGGTTTCCCGTCAGGGTCAACTTACCGACAAAGCCTCCGATGGGAATCAATCTGTCTTGCCGTCTGGAGTGGCGTTGCTGATCCCGCCATTTCATATCGGTTTCAATCACCAGTTTTGAGGCTTCCTGCTTGAGCGCTCCAAAATTCAGGTTGGAGCAACCTGGTTGGTGAGTGTCAGTGAGTAACTGATAGCGACGAGCCAATGCCATCAGCAGCAATTCTGCAGTGATGTCATCCAACAGGATTCGTTTTCCTTGCTTGAGTAAGCGTAAAGGGGTCACGAACTGAAGTGTGATGCGATTGAGACTGGCCCAGTCAACGTCAGAATGAACGTGCTGGGTAGATGGCATGTTTTGAATGGTTTGACCGGGCAGATAAACCGGGTTTGGCTCGCCCTCAGCGTAAACCGCTCTAAGCTGGCAGGGCGTTTGCGAGCGTCGCAAGCCGGAGGCCAGAGCTTGTTCCCACGCCAGAATAATCAGCGGGATTTGGCTAATGGCGTACCCAAACAGCACCATGCCAAAACTGAAATGATCACCTTTCCCCAGATCAAGCCGGGACGCGGCTGCCTCTTCCATGACATACGGTCGTGGTGGATTGTGAAACTGCTTGCGTCGTTGATGATCAGCAGCAGGCGTTTCAAAGATCAGGCTGTAAGGGCAGGTGCTTTTCAGAGGGCAGGCAGTGCATTCTCGCTGACGGGTCATGCACGACAGTTTACGTAGCTGATTACCGAAGACTCCCCGGAACATGGAGCCTGAAAACTCAGGAAGATTGAGTTTCTCAAGGCATTCGACCTCAAATCTAAGACGTACCACCTTGAGTGCATGAGTGTTATTGCTGGTCAGGGGCAGGTTCAAATGTGGACTCCTTGTCAAAAATCATGCTTGCAGTCTGGATGTGGCTATTAGATCGGATGTTGGATCTTTTTCAATTCTTGCCAGGTTTGGAAGCTGTGGCGTCATTGGTGGATTATCGGATAGGATGCTTATAACACTGTGTTATGCAGTTATCCGCCATTATTTTTTCTCGGTCTTACCGGGATTGCAAAAGACACCGACCTTTTAGGAAGCTGGAAATGGACATTCGATTACAACAAGCAGCTTGTAAGCACCCTCATAACAGGCTCGGTCGAGCTTCTACAGTGCAAGTACTTCCTTCAATTTTGGGCTCTATTATCCGCCCTGACTTTTCCTGAACAGCATGGATATCAATATGAAAATGGAGTTAATCCAGGCCGACTTTAATATCGTTACGCCGATGTTTCTGGGGGAAGCTGATGGCCAGTGTGCCAGCCAGATTCGTCCTCCAGCCATTAAGGGCGCACTGCGCTTCTGGTGGCGAGCATTGAACTGGGCACCTATTCGTAGGGGGTACAGAACGGATGCCGAAGCGCTGGTGGAATTGCATAAACAGGAAGCCGGTTTGTTTGGCCGTTCGGCCAAAACCGGCCCGGATGGTAAAAAACAAATCGGCGGGCAGGGGTGTTTTTTGCTGCGAGTACACAAGCAAAACGTAAAGGTGATAGGCAAGGAAAATAACTTCGCCAAAAGCCCGCAATTACAGTACTTGCTGGGTATTGGGCTGTTCAAAGGAAAACTCCAGCGCGACTACCTGAATGACGGTGGTTCTTTTGTTGTTGGGCTTGCTCTAAAGCCGAGTATCACAGACGAACAGCGTCAGCAGGTGCTGAACACTCTCAAATGTTTTGGCTTGCTGGGCTGTTTGGGTAGTCGGGCCCGTAAGGGGTTTGGATCGGTATCCATGACCGCTCTTTCCATCATTAAAAATGGTAAGGAAGACGCTCTGGCTCTGCCGACAAATAAAGCGGAATACAAAACCGAACTGCGATCACTGCTAGGTGACTGCTTCAAGGCTGAGCTTCCTAATGCGCATGACGCGCCAATAACTGCAATTACTGCTGATAGTCGTATGCAGATTGCTAATGGTCGACGGGATGCTGGTGAACAGGATGCGTTGAGTTTGCTGGCGAAGCATGGTTATGAGATGGGGCGGTATCGAGGTTACGGCAAGGACGGTAAAACCTTTGGGAAAGATGTTAAACCGGAGTTCGAGCAGGATCATGATTGGGCCTATGACGTAGCCAAGGGCAGTCGCAAGAACGATTTGCCAAAGCGTGCTGTTTTTGGTCTGCCGCATCCTTATTTTCTCAGTGGAATCGGTAAAAACGTTGCGGTGGATGTCGTGGGTCTTGATAACAAAACTGCCCGCCGTGCATCGCCCTTATTTGCCCATGTTCATTCGCTGCCCGACGGCAACTGTCTGCTGGTTCAGTCGTTATTTAAAGGACTGTTCTTACCGGATAGATCTCAGGTGAAAGTGAATGCGAAAGGTGGAGGGCGCTTTGAATTGACAGGCAAAGCGGTTACGGAAAGTGTGGACTGGAAAGTGATTGAAACTTTTATGGACCGTTTTAATGATAAGGACATGATTCATGGCGGATAACAAGCTGTATTTTCACTTTACCCTTGGGCCAGTACAGGCCTTTGTGGCACAGGCGCGTCGGACGCGAGATTTCTGGGCTGGGTCGTTTCTGCTGTCGTGGGTGGCCTCAGTGGCGATGCAGGAAGTCAAGGCACAAGGTGGGGAAGTAAAATTTCCACTGCCAGATGACAGCTACCTGGACTACTTGACTGGTGCAGCAACCGACTGGGAAAACGCCCCGAAGCAGGGCAGCATCCCAAATCGCTTCAAAGCACTAAAAGCCAAAGTGCCAGCGGACTTTGATCCTGAAAAAGTGACAAAGGCTGTACGGGAAGCCTGGTGGGAACTGGCCGAACTGATCTGGGAGGAAGATTTCAACTGGGCAGATTCCAACAGTCAAACCCGTGAAATCTGGCAGCGCCAGGTCACTGGTTTCTGGGATATGAGCTGGGTACTGACAGAAGACGAAGAGGCTTCTAACTTGCTTGATCGCCGCAAAAACTGGCGTTCCTATATGGCCCCGGAAGAACCGGGTGTCAGTTGTATGATGATGGACGGCTGGCAGGAACTGTCGGGTATGGCGTGGCCTGGTGCGGAGCTGAATACCTTTTGGAAAGATTTGCGTAAACGCAATGTAATTGGCTTGAAAACCGATCTGCGCGAACAAGAATATCTGTGTGCTATTGGCTGGATCAAACGTCGCTTTGTCCGCTACTTTAAAGAGTTGGAAGGCATTGATATGGGGAGCTGGACATTGAACGGCTGGCAGGTGCCGGTCAATGTGCCATCAGTTAATTATCTAGCGGCTGCGCCGTGGTTGGCGAAGGTCATTGAAGCAGTTCATGAACGTGAAGGTGAAGGTGAAGATAATCATCAAAAGGAGATAACAGATCGGCTCTCGAATATATATGAGAGCGTCAAACGACAAGAAATTTCTTATGAAGGTGCTTTTGAACGTTTGCCTCGTATTCAGCAAGGACTGGACGAAACGAGAATGCCTGGTAAAAATTGGTTTGATATTAATGGACGTTTCTGGTTTCAGGACGAGTTGCAAAATTTGGTTAGCCAGGATCCTGAAAATCAGACCCTTAAAAATCTTTTGCGGGTGTTACAAGAGCTGCAAGGGCAATCGGTTCAACTCGGTCAGCCCTCCGATTTCTATTCCATTTTGCTGATGGACGGCGACTCATTGGGCAGTCAGATGGGCGATGCCAGTAAACAAGAGCCTATCAGTGCAGCTTTGAACAACTTCACCGGTAAGGTCCCAGCAGTAGTGCAGCAGTACAGCGGCTTTTTGGTCTACGCCGGAGGTGATGACGTATTGGCGTTGTTGTCGGTGGACGATGCTTTGGCCTGTGCCGATGCGTTGAGAAAGCTCTATAACGACTGTTTTGTTGAGCAAAACAGAGTACTGAAAGAAAAGTCAAAAACGAAACCGGAGTTAGCTGACGTCAATATCACTTCCAGCCTCTCTGGGGCCTTGATGTATTGTCATTACAAATCCCCACTGGCCCAGAATCTGGCCAAAGCCCACCCGTTATTGGACAAGATTGCCAAAGACGAATGTGGCCGGGATAGTCTGGCCATTCAGGTCTGGAAGCCGGGCGGTTTGCACTGTAGCTGGAGTTCGCCATGGGAGGTGGCAAAAGGTTCTGTTAATCGGGTCAGTGATATTCATCAGTTGGTCAGCACGCTGATTTATGAACGTCAGAGCGACGACCGTATTGCCCGTAAGTTCTTCTACAAGCTCGATGAGCTGATCCAGACCTTGGGACTGGATAAAGAGCAAAGCATCAGTGCTGATCAGGTCGAGTCGCTGTTTCGTGCCGCCTGGTTGCACACCGGCAATAAAATCAAGGACTTGCCTGCTACCCTGCCCAAACAGTTGCTGGATATGAGCCGCACTTGGCAGCGTAAACCTGATAATACCAACCCCAATTCTTTCAACACGATGGATTGCCATCGCTTCAGTGCTGATGCCCTTAAGCTGATTCACTTTTTAGCCACTGAGTTACAACAATCGCCCAAAGGTTATACGCCGCCACAACACACTGCCAATCGCATGGAGCAGGCCCAATGAGCGAAGCCCATAAAACACTGACGATTTATTTTGAACCGGTGGATACCTGGTTTTTCCGTGAGGCGCGCCCGCACGATTCGGTCGGAGCCAGCCGCCTGCAAAGCCAGTTTCCACCGCCTCGCGGCACACTGGCTGGGGCTTTGCGTGCTCGGCTGGGGGATGAATTAGGGATCGATTGGAAAAAGCATGAGGGCAGTGGTGATGGCAGCGAGCAATTCGGTTATACGCTCTCTGACATCGTCGGCAATGGTGAGCATACCGGAGTGTTTGAATTTGGTTCGATGCAACTCTGGCGGAGAAACGAACAGCAAGAAAATGAGCGTTTATACCCGGCTCCTGCATTGTTGTTGAAACCCAAAGTGGCAGATCCTGAGGCTGATAATCAACACTCGACACTGATTCGTTTACAAGCTGGTTCGCCTGTTATATGCGACCTCAGTGAGCGTGATGAAAATGGCACTGGCAAGCTCGCCGGTGTAGTGATGCCCGAACTCCCATCAGGAGTTTCCGCCGGAGCCAAGCCACTGGATGGCCAATGGCTGACAGAGAGCGGGTTAAATAGCTTTCTGACTGGTAAGCCCATTGCTGCGAAAGAGGTCGTCAGTAGCGATGACCTGTTCAACACCGAACCACGTCTGGGCATTGCCCGTAACAACCAAACCGCTAGTGTACTGAAAGGTAAGCTCTACCAAACGGAACACCTGCGCTTTAAGGCTGATCTGGCGCTGTCTCTGACACTAACGTTACCTGCTGAATTGGCTGAAGTGCTCAAAGACAGCATCGAACAGCAGCCAATGCAGCGTTTTGGTGGCGAAGGACGTATGGCAGCTCTCCGTGTTTGGGATGTTTCAGGTTGTGCCGATGAACCCCTCAAGGCAGATAATAAGACTCGCGGACTGGTGTTGATGCTGCAATCCGATGCAGCGCTGAAATCCTGCTTTCTGCCAAATTTTAAGGCGGCCTTTGAATCACAAAAAAACGGCACTTCAAGCCAATACTGGCAAGGTGAGTTGGCTGGTATTTCACTGCGATTAATTTCGGCAGCCATTCCCAAAGCAGTACGTAAAGGTGGTTGGGATCTTCAAAAACGTCGGCCTCGCGCCATGCGAAGCCTGATTCCAGCGGGCAGCTGCTGGCTGGTGGAATTGGCTGATACCAGCCCGGAAGCACTGAAGCATGCCATCACAACACTCAATGGCATAACGCTGGGCGACAACACACTCAACGGCCAGGGCACGCTGATGTGTGGCCTCTGGAATGATCGAATCGACAACAAGGAAGCAACAGCATGACACTGAATTCCCAACTTTATGGCCTGCGTGCCGATACTGCCATTCATGCCGGTACGGGTGAATCCGATGGCAAAGTTGACCTGCCAATCATGCGTGAACAACACAGCGGTTGGCCGGTAGTGTATGGATCGGCGGTCAAAGGTGCATTGCGGGCAGCGGCTGAACTTGTACTGGACAAAGATTCTGATGAGGTGTGGGCGCTGTTTGGCCCAGACACCAAAAATGCCAGCGATCACGCCGGTTGTTTACTGATCAGCGATGCCCGCCTGCTGGCGTTGCCGGTACGCTCATTGACCAGCCAGTATCGACTGGTGACGTGCCCGGATCTGATTTCTCGCTTACAACGCGATGTTGAACGTTTGGGCATGTCTGAACGGATTGAAGGGCTGAATATCCCTGCTGTGGAAGAAGAGCAGATTCTGACTGCTAAGGATGAAAAGCACGAACATCTGTTTTTGGAAGATTTCGCCTATCAGCGTAAAACCTGTGATCTGAGTGCTCTGGCTGCTTTGATGGCGCAGCTAGCGAACCTCGGCGAAAGCGATATTGCCGACAAGCTGGCCGTGGTCAGTAATGATGCGTTCGCCCATGTCTGCCAGTCCGCGATTCCGGTTAATGCTCATATTGCATTGGATTCGGACACTAAAACGGTCACTGGCGGTGCACTCTGGTATGAAGAATCTTTGCCTGCCGACACGCTGTTGTACATCGGTATCAGTGCCTGGAAGCCCCGTCGTCAAGGAACGAGTCTGGCTACCGCAGAACAATGCATCGCGGTGTTGGATCAGCAACTGTTTGGCAAGCGGCCCTATTTGCAATTGGGCGGCAACGAAACCACCGGTATGGGCTGGTGCCGGGTCAGCGCATTGGCAAGCAAGGAGAGTGTGTAATGGCAAAATACAAGAAAAAACCGAAAGAGCGTAATCAGCCCGCTCAAAAAGCAGCTCGGGCCATCTCCAGCCCAAAGAAAAAAGACGATAAACCTAACCATACCCAGAGCATGGAACAGCAGCGAGCAGCGTTTGCGCTCCTCAAGGTCGGTGCTGTGGTCGCAGATAAAGACACCGCCAAACGTTTTAAAGCGTATGCCAACAGCTTGCCAGCCATGATCCAGAGTAGTGGCCTTGGTCAATCGCTGGCGTTTGCCAAAGCAAAAGGCAATGGCAAGGGGCCAGAAGCCGGAGCCTGGCTGGCGATTTACAAGTCATTGGACATCTGGTTACAGCAACAGCATATATGGCCTGACGCTGAGGAAGATAGCGATGTACTGGCTCTGTTGGTACAGGGTGACCAAATGCAATACCGACGTGCCCAGGCCGAAGCCCAGGCTCTGTTGGTCTGGCTGAAACAGTTTGCACGGGCAGAAATTACCGGGGATGACGAATGAATAATTATGTGAATTACCCGCTTTCCGGTGGTTCTATTGAACGACTGCCGGCCTTATCAGAACTGGAAAAATCAGCCAATTATGGATTGTGGTTTAACCGTTTCTTTAATGGTTATGACCAAAACTTTGATGGTTTCTGGGAGCGAAAAGATGACCGTGACAAGAATAAAAAATTGACCGGTGATACTGAGTTTCTGAAAGAGATTACAAGTCGGGGTAAATGCGGTCAGGTCGATGCCATTGAAGATGCAGTCAAACGCCAGATTACGTTGGTTAATGCTCTGGGTGGCCAGAATGCCGGTTTTCAGTGCGACTGGCATTTGGTGACGGGCATGGGCAACGAACATCCGCTGGAAAACGGCTTTACCTGGCATCCGACACTAGGCACGCCTTACATTCCTGGCTCCACCGTCAAAGGCTTGGTACGGGCCTGGATGGAAGAGTTTACCGACCAGTCTGAAGATGAACGCCAGCAGTGGTTTGGCAGCAAGCTCAAGCCTGGTGCCAGCTCAGACGACAATCAGAAAGCCCGTTCGGAAGACAATCAGACTGGTGGATTAATTTTCTTCGATGCCTTACCCATTAACGAACCACAACTGGCCATCGATATCATGACCCCGCATATGGGCAAGTGGTACGAAAAGGGCGACGATGCTGGTCAGGTGATGAACGCCGACACCCTGCCTGGCGACTGGCACGCCCCGGTGCCTGTACCGTTTCTGGTCAGTCGAAACACCCAATTGATGTTTTCCGTGGCACTACGCCCCGGCTCCAGCATTGAAATCGCTCCAGTAATGAAAGTCCTTGAAGATGCACTGGCCTGGCTCGGTGTGGGCAGTAAAACTGCCATCGGTTATGGGCATATGAACCGTGATGATGCGCTATTACAAGCGTTGCGTGATGAGGTTGAAAAAGCTGAATTGACGCCAGAGCAGCTGATTGTCAGAGAGATTGATAGCCTCTTCAAAACTGAGACGACTGAAAATCGCTCAGCACCTTCGCGTCAAAAGCTGATTGAATTAGCTAAAACCGATCTGAGTGATTGGCCGCCGATCGACAAGGATGCTTTATGGAACATTGCCGAAAAGGTGTTTGCCTTGCATAGCGGGGATAAACCAACCGCCAAAGAAAAGAAAGCCAAAACCCCGCCATTAAAACAGCGCCTCAGCAAAGCCCTGGGGCGTTAACCATCCTACTCCACCCGCTTCGGCGGGTGGCACCCATTATTCGGTATCCATCATTCATAGCGCTATACGCTTCAGACCTGCCCCTCACCTCACAAAATACGCTGCCGGTACCGCACCCACTCAAAAGCAGGGCGGGTTAAAGGCTGGAGTGAAACCGGCAGTTGTTCAAACGATGGTTCAAGTGGCTGGTTGCTGCGTAGCAGATGAATACCACTTTCCAGGTTGGTGCTGATTGTCAGAGTTTTGGGACGTGCCTGTTGCGGGTTCTTTGCTTTGGGGATCTCGTAATACTGAATCTGCCAGTTCAAGGTGAGTTCGGTCGTTGCTTTGGGTGATTGGCCAGATTCCCCCTGATGGAGAAAGCGGGTGGTGAATGCGCCGGGCTGATCCGGGTTTGTCTGAATAATTTGCTGAATGTTCAGGTGTGAGTGGTCATAGCTGTTGAGGCTGGTCTTGTGAACGCTGATGTCGTGCTCGGTTGGTATTCCAACGCTGATCGAGTGGTAATGCTCTTCAAACTGGCGGGTGCGTCTCAGGTGCCTGGATAGCTGCCATTGCTGCTCCAGCCAACGCAGATTCGCGGCACTGATTTCATAGTAATAGAACGTCTCCAGCTCAGCCGAGTAAGACGGATGAATGATAATCGGGCTGTGATCACCGTAGTGTTGGGACATGTGCTCGATCATTTGGTCGCCTTCCGCCAGCGCCGTTTTCAGATCGACCTGAGTCAGGTCATGGTTGTTCTCTGGCTTTAAAAAACAGGGGAAGGCTTTCAGCTCTGCGGTGAAATTGGTGGCCCGGTTCACGGCACAGGTGTTACACCCTCGCGAGCAGGTACATTGCTGAAGTTCGACGCGCAGATCGGTATCCCGATATTGGTACTCGGATCGACGGTAATTGTTGTCGATCAATGTCAGCGACGAGGAAAGACGGTCATGGACGGCTTGCAAGCGATAGAAGTATGGATAGAGCTTGCCGAGGTCTGGCGTCAGCATCAGTTCCAGGAATTTGATGCTGGTTGCACCAACCGCCAACGCAAAGTCGAACAGCGCTGACAGGGCTGAATCAGAGGTGTTGAGGTCTTTTAATAACACCACATTCAGTTTGAACGGCAATCCCAATTGTTGGAGCCGATGCAAGTTGGCCTGCACTTTCTCGAACTCCTGGCGCAGCGGCTGCTGGGGCTTGGCCATGTTCTGAACGATGTTGGCGTAGGCGATGGAATCCACGCTGTGTAGGGAAATATTAAAGCGCAGGCGGTTGGGATAGCGGGTCAGTTTATTCAATAGCGTATCGGTAATTGCAACACCGTTGGTGACGATGGTGATGTCCGGGCAATAACCAATCTTCTGCATGTAGTCCATGCAAGCAAGCAGTCGAGAAGGGTTCAGCAGTGGCTCGCCACCCGTGAAGGTAAAGTCCTGATAGTCCAGCTCGGCCAGTTGATCCAGAACCCGAAATAACTGCGCGTCGGATGACGCTTGTCGTCGGGTTTGCATATCCATGCCTTCTTCATGGCAGAAAAAACAGTGGTAATTGCATTTTTCGGTGAGCGAAAAGCGCACTGAACGCTGATAATGAACCTGTTTGCTGAAATGTCCCGGTTGATCGGGGTGCGCGCTGTAACCCAGCCGTTCCAGTATCGCCTGAGGCCAGGGAGCCGCCTCAAACGCCAGTACAATGCGCTGGTTATGCAGCTCACCCTGCTGTTTTTCCAGTTTGACCAGCTCATTTAACAACGTGTTGCTGAGGTATTCCAGAACAACAACCCGGACGCCGTCGGTTATGGTCGTTATGGTATGTTTCATCATTGAGCATCCTTGTTTGAATGTGCCATAGGAATGGAAATGGCGCAGTCTAGGTGAGGTTTCCCTGAGTATCCAGTCGCGTTTTTTCTCTCTGTCCGCCAGGTTTGGTAGGCCCGATTCCAGGGGTTGTCTGCCCCATACTCCTCTCATCGTTTGATTTCTTTCCCCCGGAGGTGCCTTGATGGCCAAACAGCCTTTTCATTTTCGCAACGCATTTGATGCCCGCAATGCTCATAACTTCTATGAGGTGTTTGAGTCCGCTGGCATTGCCATCTCTCCAGTTGCTCGCCAGCGGATTGAAGAAAAGATGCATGCAATCAACAGCTATCAGCCTGTCATCGGTGTGATGGGGAAAACCGGGGTTGGCAAGTCGAGCCTGTGCAACGCCCTGTTCGGGGACAATGTGTGCAAGGTCAGTGATGTTGAAGCCTGTACCCGTGAGCAGCAGTCGGTCACGCTGGATACTGGTGGGCATGGCATCCGGCTGGTGGATGTGCCGGGTGTGGGGGAGAGCCGCGAGCGTGACGATGAATATCGTGAGCTGTATCGCACCCTGATTCCTGAAACCGACGCCCTGTTCTGGGTACTCAAGGGCGATGACCGGGCGTTCTCGACCGATGAGAATTTTTACAAGTACATCGTCAAGCCCTATATCGACAAGGGCAAGCCCTTCTTTGTGGTGCTGAATCAGGTCGATAAAATCGAACCGTATCGGGAGTGGGATCACGAGCGGCATTGTCCCGGCCTCAGACAAGGCCACAATATCGAGCAGAAGCGCCGCTATGTGGCGGATGCCTTCGGCTTGCCCCCAAGCCAGGTGCTGGCTGTCTCGGCGGATGAGCGTTACGGTTTGGTTGAGTTGGTCGATGAACTGATTCATACGCTGCCCAACGACAAGAAGTACATCGTGATTGATCAGGTCAAAGAGAAAAACCTCTCCCAACAAGCCAAACAGGAAGCCGAGCGTGGTTTTGTCAATACGGTGGTTGAAGTGATTGGAGATGTGGTAGGGAAAGTGGTTGATGTCGTCGTTGATGTGGTGGTAGACCGGGTGTTTGGGCCTATTCGCAGCCTCTTTTCCCTGTTCTGATCGGACGGGTGAATGTTGCCTCTTCGGGGGCTTTTTTTGTCAACAAGGGATGACCGATGAAATCACCATCACAAGTATTTGAAAACTGGTTCGACGATCTGCCCCCAAGGGTGCAGGGTGAATTTGCCTTGCTGTTCGCAATGGATGTGGTGCAGATGTTTGAGGATGAATCGCTGTGGGGATACGACATCAGTATCCAGCGTCTGAAAGCTCTGTTACTCCGAGCGAGGCAAAGTCGTCATGAGCTGAAAATCATGCGGATTGTGGCCGACTATTTTGATGAACGTATGGAGTGCTGGCAGCCCCACAGTCTGGTGCCTGCCTCAGTGCAGCAATTTATCCAGCAACATCGTCTGCATACCCCGGATGACGACATTCTGCCGGAAGCCGAATTGATGGCCAAATACGAGCGTTTGCAGCTGGAACAAGAGATGATTCTGCACAAAATGAAGCGCCAATTGGAGCGCTGGTATGATCTGGAATCGTATTTTTCAGACGAATACCTCTCCGAGTATATGAATTACTGTGCAGAGAAAAATCTGGCTGAATTGGAAGCCATGAGTAACGTGGATACCAGTAATGTGCATGTGCTGCTGCCTGATCATTAATTACGTAAATTCGTAGGGGTGGCCCTCTGTGGTCGCCCTATAAAATCAACAGGTCGGCCCTTTGCTTATTACGAGTCTGTGTCGCGCCGTGACAATCAATAAAATGATTTTCTTCCAAACCTGGCAGGCCATATCTGAAATTGAAAGATAGTTATTCTTATAACCATCAAAGAATTGATGGCCATCAGGAGTGCTATGCCCCGCTTTATTATTGTGTCTCGTAATGCGATTACTGTGCGTTGGTTGCTGATGCATGTGTGTCAGGTGGATGAGGTGCACTTGTATCTGGACAAACGCCGCCTCAAAGCGGGCGACCGGGTTTATGGCCAACTGGCAGCGGATGCCATTCATGAACTGACAGCCATGGGAGTGCGTTATTGTCATTGGCAACTGGAATTACCAGCCCATTTGCAGGGCACCGTATTAAACGACAACGATGTGCGCGCATTAAAGCCGCAGCTGACGGAGTATCAGCCAGATACATCCCAACGTATTGAACCCTTCTGTAGTGATTGCGAGTAGATCGGAATTTTTGATATGGACAAAGTAAGGGTTTGTCAATACCTATATGGGCTGCCAGGTTTTGGAATAAACGAGATATAAAAAACAGAGTTACTATCGTCATATCAACGAATGATTAAACGTCTTTGAAGGAGGTGAGTCCATGCTGATTCTTTTCGTTATCTACGCTCTGTAAAAGGGTAAAACAATGTATTGTAGTTCGGGTTTTTAATGTCAATGTACGGAGATGTTTCATGTTGATTCTGATCATTATTGCTGCGCTGTAACGGGTTTTATTGGTATTGGATGGATTGCTTTCCTGTTTTTAATTTTCGGAGATATATATGAAAAAGTCATTTGACTACAATAAGCTGTTTTCGGTTCTTTCTGGTGGTGGTGTACAGATTTCTGACGTGCAGCGCAGCCGTATTTCGGCACGACTGGATGAAATTCACAGCTATCAGCCTGTGGTTGGGGTCATGGGCAAAACCGGGGCCGGTAAATCGAGCTT
>Ga0193960_1000185_pt1 | contig 25636 bp, 30 predicted proteins | sample FB_3_MG_FD_140338 | JGI IMG/M metagenome (GOLD analysis project Ga0193960, IMG submission 140338) | Microbial mat bacterial communities from the Broadkill River, Lewes, Delaware, United States - FB_3_MG | ecosystem: Environmental > Aquatic > Freshwater > River > Microbial mats | place: USA... | reverse complement strand
GCCATTGACTGTGAATTGCATAAAGCGACTACATCAACCGTCTTTAATGCTAACACAAACTTTCTACCTTTATCTATTCCTTCTGGGTAATAGTTAGGGTATTTGAATTATAGGAGGAGAAAAAATGAAAACTTTTTTAAGTATTATGTTACTACTTGGTAGTTTTAGTATGCTTGAGGCATATCATGCAGATGGAATGAAAGTGTATAAAAAAGAGTGTATGATCTGTCATGGAAGCCCTTTTAGAATGGCAGAATCTCGTAAACAATATGATTGGGAGCAGATCATGTTCTCCTCAGATACACCTGTTTTAGATCTTCATAAAAATGAGCAAGATGCCAAAGAGCATTTTTTTCAACACTGGAGTGAAAAGAAAAGAGAAGACCTCTTTAAATTCTTTTTAGGCAATGCAAAAGATTCGGGTGCAGTTCCAGGATGTGATGGAAACTACTGTGGACCTTAGAACTAGGAGTCTTTAAGCTCCTCTCTAATCACTAAAAATTCGTCAAGATGACGAAAAAATATATCGATAAGCTTTGGATCAAAATGCTTTCCACGCTCTTGAATAAAAAGATCAAATATCTTTTGATCCTCCCAAGCTTCTTTATAACATCTATCACTCCCTAAAGCATCAAAAACATCTGCTAAAGCAGTAATTCTCCCATAGATATGGATCTCATCTTCTTTTAGTCCTCTAGGGTAACCTGAACCATCCCACTTCTCATGATGTTCATACGCAACTGTAGCCGCACATTTTAACAAAGGGCGCTGTGAATGACATAACATATCATAACCAAGTTTGGAGTGTGTATTCATCAGTTCACGTTCCTGTGCATCAAAACGCCCTGGCTTGTTCAAAACTGCATCAGGAATTGCTACTTTACCTATATCGTGCATTGGAGAAGCTTGTTTTAGCATCTCAGCTTCCTCTTGAGACAAACCATAATAGAGTGCTAATAACTTTGAATACTCTGCAACTCTTTTTACATGGTTTCCGGTCTCTTTAGAACGGCTCTCCCCTATTGCACCCATTGTAAAGACAACCTCTCTTTGTGTTGCAGTTATCTCCTCTTGAAGAGTTTCAACCTCTTTGAGCTTTTTTTGAAGTTCATCATACTCAAGACGTTGACGCTTATCACTTCGCTCCATGATCTTACTATGACGTTTTATATCTTTTATAATCTTATCTGCTGTCTCAGCAAAAGACTCTTTGAGTGCTTCTACTTCTGCTACAAGTTTATCTTCAGATGCCATAAGAATCACCCCTTACTTTGTAACAAGTTGAATATGAAGATCTGCAAAATCCTCTACAAAATCCTCTCCTGCTTCTTCAGCACTCTCATTCTCTTCATCGTAGATCCAGTTTACAATCAACTCACGTCCTTTTCTGTTCTCATCTAAAAGATCAAAAAAATCAAAAAAGAGTTTTGAACTGCTTGAATTAAAGTAGATTATCTCTAAATTCACAGTGATAGTATTGCTTTTATTTTCTTCAAAATACTCTTCAAGCCACTCCATCACTGGCTTATAAAACTCAAAAGTATTTTCAGGGTATGATTTTCCTGTCATTGTGATCGTACCATTGAGATCTAAGATTATCTCAGGTGTATACTGTGTTGCCTTTATATGTAAACTTTCCATCTTTTCTCCTATTTTACTGTTGCTTTAAACTGAAAGTATGACTTTTTATCATTGAGTTCTTCAAAAGTGTATTCTATGTTCTTACATTTTTTTGCAATCTCATAAAATCCGATACCTGCCCCTTTGCCATGAGCATCTTTCCCACTCTTACGTAACTCTCTATAGCGTTTTTTAATATCTTCTGGCTGCATTGCAGCGATCTCTTCTAAACGTGGAGTTATTCTTGCTTGATCTTCTTGGTCTAAAATATTTTGGCTAAAAACATAATATTCACCCTTTTCATTTTTACCAACCACTATAAGACCTTTTGGATCAAACTCCGTGTTTTCCTCTTTTTTAGACTTTGAATAGTTCATCATATTTTGGGAAAGCTCTATAAAGATCGTAAAAAGATTATTTGCTTCACTTAAGCCTAAATTATGCTCTTGACTCTCTTTCTCCAAAGCCTCAGTCATCCCTACTATAAGAGACTGAGTAATAAATCCGCCATACGTTAAAAAAACGATCCCGTCTTCATTCAAGATCTCTTCTAATCTTTTAATATCCATGACACTCCCTTTTTGACTCTACTTTGTTGATAATAACAAATAGTAGTTATATTTTAATTTAAATCTTTACACCTACTACAGTAATATCATCATTTTGATGTTGTTCTCCTTGATACTCTGCTAGTGCTTCAATAAGTTCTTCTTTACGCTTTTCAAAACCTATGCCATAGGTTTTTGCAAGGATTTTCTTCAAGCTTTTTTTACCAAAAGGAAAGCCTTTGTCTCCCCCATTTTGATCAATATAACCATCGGTAGTAACAAAAATTTCCATCCCCTCAAAAGTCTCTAAAATATGCTCTTCAAACTCAAAATCAACACGTGAAGTTTTATATCCTACAGATTGTCGCGAACCTTTTATCGTTTGCAACACTCCCTCTTTATCAAAATAAAAAAGTGGAAGTTGTGCTCCTGCATATTTTACAAAACCCTCTTTTTTGTTAAAATAAAGTATTGCCCCATCAAACCCTGCATTTGAAACACTATCTACACTCTCTTGCTTTAGGAGATGTTTCATACTTCGGTTAAAAACACCAAGCAAGTTTGCTGGACTCACACGTTCATCACTATGTTTGATCTTAGAGACTATCTGTCTCTCTATCGCTTTGACTAGCATTGTTACAAATGCCCCTGGAACTCCATGACCTGTACCATCAATCACCATTAAAAGGTACTCTGAGTCATCACGCAACTCTTCAAAAAGATAGATATCTCCCCCAACAATATCTTTAGGGTTCCAAATAGAGAAAAAGTCACTAAAATAGTTCTGAAAATATTTTTCTTCTGGTATTAAAGAGTGTTGTATCAACGAAGCATACTCTATAGAATCTCTGGTTTGCTGATATAACTGCCCCATCTCTTTTTTTGCATTTTCTAGATCTGTGATATCAGTAAAAACAGCTGAACGGAGATCTTTTTTTCCTGGGAGTTTTGCAACAGTCACAGTAAAAATATAAATTTCATCTTCTTTGAGCATCTGCACTTTATGTGTTTTATGACTATGTAATAAAACATAGTCCGTCCAAGGTACTCCATCTATACGTGCAGAAAGATATTCATTATCATCTGTACGTACAAAACACTCACTAATAGCCTCCACCTTATATTTTTGTATAAACTCTTCTAAAGATCCGCACTCAAAAAATTCTAAAAATGCACGGTTTACATTGATAAGTGAACTTTTATGCTTTGTTACAACTATCTGTTCTTGTGCATCAAGCAGAGTTTGCACAAAAACTTTTTGTTGCATGATCTTGCGATTATAATAAAAAAAGATAGCAAAAAGAGCTAACACAGCTATTGCGATCTTGATGAGTAACGTATAATCAAAACTCTGAGCCACCTCTGTATGTACCCAGTTAGCATAGATCTTATCACGCTCTTGTTGCGTAATGGTTGCAAAACTTTTGTTGACTATTGAGAGAAGTTCAGGGTATTTCTTAGAGATTAGATAGCGATGTTGAAATTCAAAATTCGCCTCACCAGCTATTTTTAAATTGCTCAACCCGAGTTGACTAATATGATATAAAGCAGGAGCAATGTGCCCTACAAAAACATCAGCTTCACCTGTTGCTACTTTTTTGAGTGATTTTGCTATTGAGTCAGTTGCCAAGATCTCTGCATCAGGATAATTTTCTTTTATATAGTTGTAACTTGTATAAAATTTTGGAACACTGATCTTTTTATGCGCTATATCTTTGAGGTCTTTAATATAAGCTATATGTTCATTTGTAATAATCACCATCGGATAGTGTGCGTATGCATCACTTACTTCCCCTAATGCCAACTCCTCTTTGCTTCCTCCTACACCAGGAACGAGGTCTATCTCACCTGCTGTGAACATATCAAGGACATCTTTCCATGAGTTTGCAGGGACATACTGAAACTCTAAACCTGTCACATCACTAACATACTGGAGATAATCTCCCATAATGCCTGACATCTTACTTTTTTCAATAATAGAAAGAGGTTTCCAGTTTACTTCACTATAACGTATCACTGGCTTACTTTGTAGCCATTTTTTCTCTTTATTGTCTAAAGAGAGTTTTACATTTTTACCCTTTTTTGAGAGATCACTTCCTATCCATTTTCCTACGATTGAACGATGTGTTTCATAAGAGACATCTTCAAAAACTTTTGAGATGATACTAGCGAGCATATCCCAATCTTTACGCGCTCCCATATAAACATTTATAGGATCTCGTTTCTCTATAATATTATTGAGCTTTAAAGAACGTAACATGTACTGCTCAATGGTATATGCTGCTGAACCCTCATCTCCTATAAAACCAAAAACTTCACCTGTTTGTACTGCTTGTAAGGCTTCTAGGAGTGTTGCTTTTTGGACTATAATGATCTGTGGATAATTCTCCTCTAGCCATTCAATAAGCGAATACCCCTTTACAGCAGCTATTTTTTTATTATTAAGAGTATTAATATCTTCAACTGTTTCTTGAGATTTGAGTGTATAGAGATATTCTGGGATCTGTAAATAGCTTTGTGTAAACTCTATATACTCTGAACGTGATTTTGAGTAATAGAGTGCAGGTAAAAGGTCTAGCTCTTTTTGTTTCATTTTACTTAGTAGAATAGACCAATCATCTGGATAATATACAAATTCTAAACCTGTTTTTTGAGCAATATATTCTAAATACCCTCGTGCTATCCCTTGATATTCCCCTTCATGATCTATAAAGTCATAAGGGGCCCAATCTTTTTCGACACCAACACGAATAAGTGGATGTGAAACTATCCATTCTTTTTGTGCTTCGCTGAGTAAAACACTCTTTATTTTTTGAGTACCACTAAAAGAGATCCACTTTTGTAAAATATCGTGGTGCTGCTGTACAGATATATCTGCGAGTGCTTTTTCTAAGATCGAATATAAAATCGGACTATCTTTTTTTACAAGAAAGTGTGCAGTAGTTGGAGCAGAAACACTTTGCGCTATAGACTTAAAACCTCCTATCATATTTTCTTTAAGAATATAGTTTACATTTGCTTGCCCTTCGACAAAAGCATCTGCTTGTTTATTATAAACCGCATTGATCATCTCTAAAGTGGTGTTGACCTCTATCACTTTAACATTTTTTAAAAATTTGAGATAAGGATCTAAAACTGCGTAGCCCACTTTTCTTACAAGTGTTTTTCCATTAAGATCTTGAAATTTTGTTATTGTAGCATCGTCACTGCGTACATAGATAAAATCACGTAGTTTGATATGCTCTTTTATAAAATCACCATACTTTTCTCGCTCTTTTTGGTAAAGTGCAGCAGGTAAAAAATCTATCTCTCCCTTTTTAAAACTCTCTAAAATATCACCCCAGTTAGCAACTCTTCTCTGGATCTTTAAACCTGTCTTTTTTTCTATCAGTTGTAAATAGTCTTCTGTTATGCCCCCAAACTTGCCTGTACGATCTTTAAAATTAAATGGTGCCCAATCATCTCCAGCACCTGCTGTTATCTTTGGGTTTGTAGCTATCCACTCTTTCTCTTTTTTTGAGAGATCTAGCGCAAAGCTGTTCATAGTCACTATTAAGATAAAAAAGAGAAAAAAAGCTTTCATCCTACCCCAAGTTTTGTTTATATTATATATTATTATTCTTTATTTTTGATATAGTATCACTATTTTTGTAAAATTACGTCTGTTGCCTGCTCAAAAATAAACCTTGCACCGTTTTCATAGTTTTCAACCTTTAAAGTGGCTTGATACTTTTGCGCTATTTGAGAACTCATATAAAGTCCAATACCTGTTCCTTTCCCCTCCTCTTTTGTCGTGACATTCGGCTGGAAAATAGTTTCAATAATAGCTTCAGGAATCCCCCCTGCATTATCTAAAACACTTAATCTTTTGAGACCTTCTAGCGCTTCAATAACAATCAATATCTTTCTATTTTTAATCGCATGTTCTTCAAATGCGTCTTTTGCATTATTTATAAGATTTAAAAGTAGATGCTTAAATTCATTTTTTGTCCCTACTATCGATAGATCTTTTTCACACTTGATCTCTATATCTATATTACACCGAACGATCTCATCATGCACGAGTAAGAGTACAGAGTTTACTGTCTCACGTAAACTAAAACTCTCTTTCTCTCCTGCAGGTCTGAAAAAAGATCGAAACTCTTGCAATGTCTCTACCATATGATCAAGCTGTTGTAGAGACTTATTTTGGTATTCTAAAAGGTATTCGTCGTTGACTAAACCATCTTCTATATCGTAGCTAAGCATCTGTGCTTGGAGTTTGAGTGTAGTGAGTGGTTGTCCCCATTGGTGGGCAATCGCATCAATCATTTCACCCATAGATGCCAAACGTGATTGATGCATTAAAAGTTTTTCTTTCTCTTGCTGTTTTGCAACCTCTTCTTCAACACGACGTTCTAAATGTTGCTTATAGTTTTCTAACTCTTGATTTAACTCAACAAGATGAAGTTGCTGCCTATCGCTTTGTTTTAATATCTTATCAAAACGCTCTAGTTGTCTTTGGTAATATTCTGCTAAAGCGTTCTCCCCAGAGTTTTGTAAATTGTTGATTATAGCTTCTATGTACTCTTGTTCTCTCATACTTATTCCTCATAAAAAGTTTATTTTAACACTTTTCTTTATAAACTCTTTTATAAGAAAGCTATTTTTTAATTTAATATTCAAATAAAGTATTTTTTCCTACTCTTTATACAAATATATTAGCTATATTGGAGATCACTTGTATTACATTTTGATAATATTTTTATTCATACTCGTTCTTATTGCACTCTTCTACTTTAAAGCTTCAAAGCAAGTCAACATACGTTCACAGGAGGAGAAAAAACGTGAGATAGTAAATCAATATAAACAAAAACTAGAAACAGAATTGATACATGAAAAAGAGAGTGCTACTGCACAAAAAAAGAGAATAAGATTACTACAAGAGTTTAATCAAGAACTTTCTCGCAATATCTTTTTTACGCAAGAAGAGGTGCATCAGATCATAAAAGATCTCTCTTTACATCCTGTAAAATAGTTTTATAAACCATTACCCCACATATGACTTTTATTAAAATATAATCCTATTTTTAGGGATTTTAAAAGGAAATAGAAAATAATTATACGAGTTTTTATACGACTTAAAATGGTACAAACTAATTCCAAGTGGTTCAAAATAAGTTTATTGTCTATTTTATTTATGCTGATTTTCAAGCCATTCCTCCACTTCCTTGACAACATATGTAATCTTACCACCCTCAACTTTTTGATGATATGGTAAAGGGTCGTTAAATCTTCCTCTGTAATTTTGCTGGGAAGTTTTAGAGATATTATATATATCAGCAAACTCTTTTACTGTAATGTTTTTCTTAACTTGAATTTCTTCCATACGAACAACTCTTTGAATTGGATTTGTAAGCATATGATTAAGTTCTATGACTTTATCTAAAATACTTTTTCTGAGCTTCTTTAGCTTGTAATCATAAAAAGTCAGAGCATTAAATGGTATTTCTATCAATTTAATTTCTGATAGAGCCTTAGTTAATGTCAATTCTTCTTTTTTATACTTATTGATAATATCCCCAATTTTATCAAAGTATTCCATGTTTGCTTTATCACACTTTTCATGAGTAACAATTATTTCTCTTTGTTCTTCAAAACCATTTTCATCTATAAATTCTTCAAAGTCTTGATATGGTATGCCACCAAACTCACTTTCAAACTCATAAATAATATAAAAGTTTTCAATAGCCACTATATGATACTGCAACTCAAGCATATCTATATCATTAAGTAAATGCTTTGCTATTTTTTTAATTTTTTCCATATATGAATTTTATCATATTTTGTTAATACATTATTTACCTCTAATAGCCATATAAAATTTTCAGATTAAGCTTGACATAAGTTTAAGTTTTAGTTAATATTTTATTAAGCTTTAATTAAGCTAATTAAAAATGACAGGATTTTATATGAAATTAGATAACGGTGGATTAGAACTTATATTAGATGTAAAACAAGGTTATTCGGCTATCAGCTATATTAGAGCTGTTATATTAAACATTTTTAATCATAAAGATTTTAAAGATGTAAACCTCTTAGGTATTACTCGCCAATTAGATACAGAACATTATGAACTATTCGAGGATGTCCTTCATACTGCAAGAGTTTGTGATATATCAGTATTGAATAGAATTGCCTGCCAATTGTTGGATAATAAGTCGCAACTTCAAAATAAATAAGCCCACTGCTCAAGTGCCAGTACTTTCGTCATTTTGCGAAAAGGTGTAACTGGTTTTACTTTCACATGTGAAATAAAAGCATTTTTTTTAAATCCCAATTATACTCATCTATGATTGGAGGTATAAAAATGACAGCAGTTTTACGAATGGAAAAAAGAAGTTTTGCTGATACTAAAACTAAGAATGGCTTGGTTCGAGGTATCGAGAACGGTTCTCTTGTTGCGATGAAAAAACATAATGAGCGATTAGAAATCAATCATCGCTATGAAATGAAATCCAAGCAAAGAACAAACATCAATGAAGAAAACTCATATAAGAATGTATATTTTAAAAGAATGAGTTTTGAGCAAATTAAGAAAATAAAAGATAAACAGCACCGTTTTAATAATATTGGGGCTTTCGAACTTGTTTATGACTTTCAAGATTTAACAGAAGATGAGATAAAGAACTTTGATGTACTACAGCATAAGGCATTAATAGATGAATTTTTAGAAGAGCAATCTCTTGGAAAAAAATTTGAACTTCTATCTTATGTGTATCATGGAGATGAAAAGAACCCTCACTTTCACTTAGTTTTTTCAGGTTGGAATCAAGAAGAACAATCTTTTAATTTTAATGATGAGTTTAATCCAAAGAAAAAGGGTGAGGCTCTTTTAACTTCTGAAGGTAATCCAGTTTTTTTAAAACATAATCGAGGAAAGAAAAAAGGTGAGTACCTGCTTGATGAGAATGGCAATAAACAAATAAAATATGAAATGGTACGAGAGAATGGAATGCAGAGGCTTCAAGATAAATGGGGTGCATATCTTAAAGATAATAATTTTAGGTATTCACACAAGAAAAAATTTACGAGCCTATTGCAATTCCCCAACTACATTTGGCATAGCTTTAGTTCAGATACACAAAAAAAAGTCTTTTTTATAAGAGAACTTGAAAAAAAGCGGGAACAAAGTAAAGTAGAAAACAATCTTATATTAATAGATGAAATTGAAACTATAATGAAAAATGAGGTTTTAGAGGTCTTAAATATTGCACAGCACATTCAGGACGAACAAACATTCAAGAGAACCAAAAACAAGCGAAAATCGCTTGTAAATAACAAATTTATTTAACAAGGATAATAAGAGTATGGAAATAACAACATTATTAATAATATTAATCATAGCGATAAGCTCATTTTTTGCAGGATGGGTTTCTAAAAACAACAATCTTGAGTTTAACACAAAACAGGTCTTAGAAGAGATTAAAAATCTAATGAAACATCATAAGACCCAGCTTTCAAATGCTTATCAAATTTATAATATGACGGAGCATAAGGAACAGTTAAAAGACAGCAACATAAAAGTTATGGCTGAAATTAAAAAACGTCAATTGGAGCTTCAAGAAATAGATGAAGAGTATAAACAAAAAAAATATTTTATTGCAGAGCAAGAGAGAAAAGCTAAACTTGAACAAGATAGCGATAATAAAGAAATAATCAAAAATTTAAAATCAAGAAGTAGCAGTTTGAAAATTAATAAATAGATAAAAGGGAGATTGCTCAGACCTCTGACCTTCTGAGCAAAATATTACATGAATACAACTATTATAAAGAAAAACAGACAAAACTCAATTAATATTAAAGATATTAAAAAGAAACATAGAACTATCTTGGCAACATATTATGCTCTATATGCAGAGAATAGGCACAGACAAAAAGCTCTCGTTACAGTTACAATAGGCGATGAGCGTATCAGTACGCTGAAAGAGTACCGCCAAGGATTAATGAAAAAACTAAACTCTATTCTTCGTAGAAAAATATATGCAAATCAAAAGGTGCAGTATTTTGCTAACATAGAGCTTGGACGAGACCAAGGAGCATTAACAAAACTATTTAATCCTCATTTGCACATTCAATTTTTTTATGATGATATTGCACCGATTGAAGAAGCAGTCGAATATATGGATTTAAAAATGAAAGCTATAAATAGCGATGTAACAATTCCTGAGAAAGAAGAAGCTAACTATGATTATGCAGTCAAGGAATATAAGCCTGCAAATTTTAATGTTAAATATGAACTAAACAAAAAACAGCTCTATTATAAACAGCCTCTATACAGTTGCTCACGAAAGATTATTCCAAACTATGTAATAAAGTTTTTATATAAATATTTATCAAGCAGGTACTATTCTGTATGGAACACTTTAGAAACATATGAAAGATATGATTACATCTTAGAACAAATAAAAGAAGGTAATATTAAAATAGTAAAAAATATAGATAGACCATCAGACAAATATATAACTGTAAAAAATATGGCTATATATGTAAATCTTCAAAACCGTGCATAACTACACAATAAAGAATAATAATACTACTATATACTCTATCAATAATTTATTTTAATTCCAATTGGGCAATGGTCTGAACCCTTTATGTTTTCTAAAATAAAGGCATCTTTTAAATTATTTTGTAAATCTTCTGAAATAAGAATATAATCTATTCTCCATCCCTCATTTTTTGCTTTTCCATTTGAACGATAAGACCACCAAGTATAAGAATTTTCCTTATCTCCGTGTATATACCTATATGTGTCTATATAGCCTTTTTCAATAAACTTACTAAAACAAGCTCTTTCTATATCCGTAAAACCAGACTTATTATTAATTTTCGTCTTTTTTAAATCTATATCTTTATGTGCGGTATTAAAATCCCCACATATTATTATTGATTTTCCTTGTTTTCTAATATATTCACAATAATCTAAAAAATTTTCATAAAATTTTATCTTTACTTCTAACCGTGTTTTATTTAACTTACCATTAGGGAAATATACATTAAATATAACTAAATTACTATAATCTTGTCTAATTATTCTACCATCATATTCATTATCTATATTTGTACAAAATTCTTCTTTATCTACTTCCATCATAGAATAAGTTGCTGTTCCTGAAAACCCTTTATTGCAACTATTATTGATAGAAATAGAAGAAAACTCTTTATTAAATAATTTATGAGAATATTCCTTTGAAGATAGTTTAGTCTCTTGCAGACACAACACATCCACTTCAAAATCATCTATCCATTTTAGAGATTTTTTTTTCTCAATTGCCCTTAGACCATTTACATTCCAAGATAGTATTTTAATAGATTGATTAAAATTCAATTTCTTTTACAGTCTCAAATAATTTAGGAAAATCATTTTTAGAGATTCTAAAACCACTACCGTGGTCATGTGGCTTCCCTTGATTTTTTCCAGTTCTGTATATTCCAATTCTTATGTCAAATTGTATAGTCCCGTTATTTATATTTTCTATAAGCTTTTCAATAGATGGTTTCATAAGAACAGTAAGCTTTTGATACATAAAGTATTCTTTACCGTCTTCTTTTCTTGTCTTTGCTTCAACAAAACCTATGTTATGTATTTTTTTACTTAAAATATCACTTAATGCAGTATATGTCCAATAAATCTCCGTCTCAATAATATTCGCATCTTTATCAAATATTCTTAAATAAAGTTTTTGTTCATTATCATTACTTTCAAGCTTGAATCCATATTCTCCTTTATAATGACTTATCCTATTTCCAAAAAATGACGTATGGATTACTTTTGACGGATACACTTCGTCATCAACACCAAAATTATCTCTAATATATGTATTAGCTCTCAATGGATAAACTGGTGCTTTTGTAAATAAAGTCATTTTAGACGATGAATTCATTCTTTGTGCTTTAATTTCCAATGAAGCCAAATCAGGGTCAGCTAAATTATCTTCAACTTTTTCTAAAATTTTTTCTTCAAAAGTGTGCCCAATACCAGTATCATGACTTCTACTTGATTCTACCCATACCCCTTTATACTCAACAAGTTTTTCTTGTAAGTATTCTAAACTTTGTTCTAAATCTGTTTTACTCATTTTCTAATCCTTGAAAAAAATCATTGATATCGCATTCCAAATAAATTGAAATACGGTATAATTGCTCTAAATTAAAATGTTTACCTTCGCTACAATTTTCGAGCTTGGAAACAAAACTGTCGTTAGATAAATTTAATGCTTCGTAAGCTAAGTCCAACTGGCTCTTGCCTTTGTCGATACGTTTCTTTTGAACATTTTGAGCAATTTTTTTGTGAAATTGCATAATCATTTTTTCTGAAACACTCAAAAAGGACCTCCTTTTAAATTTGGATTAAGTAAGTTTACGATAAAACCAACTGGTTGCAGTTTCCCTATGGGTAAGAATTAACAATAGAGATGGATAATGATTGATAAAATTAATGAATTAGAAACAATATTAAATAAAAAAATAGATTATGAAAGTCAATACCCTACATATGCCAATGCAAAAGAATGGTTGGATGAATGGGATTTTAAAAAATGTAATATAGATTTATACACACACAAAATCCATGATTACCCAGCTATGTTTATTCCTCAATTAGCAAGAAAGTTAATTACTGAATTTACAGAAGAGGGAGACACTATTTTAGATATTTTTTCTGGTTCAGGCACTACTATTGTTGAATCGAAGATATTAAATAGGAATGGCATAGGTATAGACTTAAATCCTCTTGCAATACTTATAAGTAAAGTAAAAACGACTCAAATCAAAAAAAATACTATCTTGGATTCTTATAAAACCTTTTTGAAAAGCTACGAAAATATAAATAATGATTTTGAAATTAAAACATTCTCGAACATTAATTTTTGGTTCGATACTACTGTTATTGAAGTTTTTTCTAAAATATATAAAATAATAGAACAATTTGAAAATGAAGATATTAAAAACCTTTATAAAATTGCTTTTAGTTCTATTATAAGGAAGTTATCTCACTGTAAGCATAGTGGATTTAAAATGCATAAAGATAAGAAAAAAGAAAAGATAGAATATGATGAAAATTCTATACTAAATTCTTTTCATATATCGTTATCAAAAGTTGCAAAATCGGTTGTAGATTTTTCTAATATTAAGAATGAAAGTACAACTACTATAATAACTGGAGATAGTAGGATTAATGAAACAAAAACTGATGTTGATTTAATTATTACTTCTCCGCCATACGGAGATAGTAAAACAACAGTGGCATATGGACAATTTTCAAAACTACAATCCTTATGGCTTGGATTAATCAGTGAAAATGAAAAAGGTCATGTTGAAAACATTGATAAAGAACTTTTAGGTGGTGTAATAAAACTAATAGGTATAGATGACAAAATAATCTATAAATCTCAATCACTATTTCAAGCAATTACGACAATGAAATATACTCTTGATTTAAATGAAAAAAAGAATGTAGATAGAATACGAGATGTCTTATCTTTCTATATTGATTTAGATAAAGCTATGAAACAACAAACTCAATATCTAAAACTAAACAAGTACTCTGTCTATATTGTTGCTTCAAGAACTGTAAAAAACATTCAACTGAATACAGATATTATAATTGCAGAATTAGGTAGAGAATATGGGTTAGAACTTGAAAGTATTTTTTATAGAGCTATTGTAAATAAACGTATGCCCTACACTGTTTCTGCAACAAATATAAAAGGTGAAACTTGTCCTACTATGGAGAGAGAAAGTATTGTAATTTTGAAAAAGACAAAAATGTTTTAACTAAGCAGTTTCTCGTATCAAGTTCCAATATTTATTGTATGCTTCTTCTACATCATCATATGTGAAAGATAAGTAGTGATTTATTACACCTCGTTGCTTGTGGTTCAAACAGCTATCTGCTAATACACTATCAATTTTTAAATCTTTTATCATTATAGATAACATCAGTCTCCTCATGTCATGGGGCGAAATTCTTTTACCATTAAATGTTTCAATTTCTGCTAATTTAACCAATCTTTGAAACATCTCATATACGGAGCCTTTTTTTAATGTTGGGAAAATCAAACCTGATTTTATTGTTTGTAAATAAGGAATTATTTCATCTGGTATTGGGTATCGATAATCTTCTTTTGTTTTTGTTATTGTCTTAGGAGCTATTATCATTTTCTTACCTAAATAACAGTCTTCTATTCTTATTTGTCTCAGCTCTCCATGTCTATGTGCCGTCATTATTACCATCATTAAAAAATTTCTAAATTCTTCTTTTTGATGATATGCTAATGCTTCATATTCGGGAACAGCCTTATATAGTTTTCTAATAATATCAAGGTTGTTTTCAAATGTTCTTAACTCTAATTTTTCACGGACCGGCATTTTATAAGTATCTAATGTGTCAATTATATTAGTGTGAAGATTACCTTTTTTAATCTCTTCAACAAAAATTGGTCTAACAATTCTTTTAAATTGATTTTTAGTAGATTTTTCAACATGAGCCATATCAACATCATAAATTTTTTTCAAATCTTCATAAGTTATTTTGGATAATTTTTTATGTCCTATTGTATTTTTAATATACCTATTATAAAAATAATCATAGCTCTCAACCGTTCTTGGTCTCCATGTTCCATTCTTGAGACTTGTTTTCTTTCTCTCTTCGTATAAATCATTTAAAGTCTCTTTTGTAGGTACAAATGGATTTCTGCCTTTTGAAATTTCAATTTTTACTTCTGCTAATCTTTCTAATGTAGATTTCTTTGTTTTACATCCATACAATTTAGTAAAATTTTTTACTGGATACTCTCTGCCCTGAAACATAAATCTAACATAATAATTTTTAGTTCCATTTTTAAGAGTTTTAATTGTTACATTCTCTTTTCCCATAACTACTCCTGATATGACAGTATAGCATTATTTTTTATTTTTTATACGAGTTTTTATACGATTTAAAATGTATTGCAATGGTTCAAAGTGGTTCAAAATAAAATTTTGTTTTTGCATAAATCCCGATAATAAGGGATTTCATAAGAAAATGGAGCAATAATATAACTCCTAAAGACCGTTACCCCACATATGCATCTTTTTTCCAATTACTATATCATATCCCTCTAATATATCGAGTGTATTTGGAGCTCGATATTCAAACTTTTCTAAGAGTTCTTGTGTAGCATAAGTATCTAAAATACCTTTTTTTTCCATAATGATTATATGCGCTGTATTGGCTAGTGTTTTATACGATGTTGTTAATAGAAGTTCTGGTTTATGGTGTTTTGAATAGATATCTTTTAAGATAACCATATCGTGATCTCTTGGGAGCGCACGAAAAGGGTGAACGAAATTTGTAATATGTTGGACCTTAGCATCAACAAATCGTTTTAGCTCTAAAGGGTTTTCTAAAGACTCATCATAATAAGCAATACTCAACTCGCCCCCAACACTTTGCATTAAAGCATACAAAGTATCTGTAATTGCATCTATTGAGCTTGTAACTTGTATGTATTGGTTTCCAGGAAGGGGATTAAAAAGCTCTTTAAACTGTTTAAGATCCATACAAAACCTAGTACGCCATATCGTGTAGCTCTCGAAATAGATATGCTTCAACTATCTCATCGATCGTTTTTTGTGTATGTGCTACAAGTACCATCATGTTATACTCCATAAACTGAAATACATTTTCACCATCTTGTTTGACAATAACAGCTTCGCTCATCATATCAAATTTATCCCACTCTTTATTATAAGAGCTCTCTTTAATTTCACCCTCTTCAACAAGAAGCTGTACCCAAATAGTTACATCATTTACAGATGTGATCTGTGCATTTTGCACATTATCACTATCCATTGGTATAAGTAAGTACACGCTAGTCTACCTTTGAGAGATCTAACTTGAGTGCCTCATTGTCCATAATGTCTATATCTCTTCTAAGTACAGTCGATGCTATCTCTTGTGCCTCATCAAGAGAGTGCATTGTATATGTTCCACACTGATACTTATTTAGTTCTGGAATATCCTCTTGAGTTTTTACATTTAATACATCTTTCATAGATTCTTCCCATGCTTTTGCTACTTCTTCCTCATCTGGTGTCCCTAAAAGTGACATATAAAAACCTGTTCTACACCCCATAGGAGAAATATCGATAATCTCTACCTTATTGGAGTTAAGATGTTCACGCATAAATCCTGCAAAGAGGTGTTCTAGTGTATGGATCCCTTTTTCTGAGAGAATCTCTTCATTTGGTTTAACAAAACGAAGGTCAAAAACTGTAATATCATCTCCACTTGGTGTTTTCATTCCTTTTGCACGACGTACAGCAGGTGCAGGCATAATCGTATGATCAACTGTAAAACTATCTAATAACGGCATAATAATTCCTCATTTAAAATAGAGTTATTGTAGCGTTTTTATTTGTAAGAAGATTGAAAAAGAAAAGTTAAATAGTCAAAAATTAAGAAGTTTTAGATTTAGTGAAGGTTGTGTTCAAGGAGCAAAAAGGCTAGGCTAATAGCCTGCCGTTTACTCCTTGAATGCAAGGTTTGCTGAAGATAGAACTTCGCTTAGACTTTAGCTTCTTCGCGACGTTGTAGATACTCCCAGTTCGCATCTACACGCTCTTGCCACTCTTTGATTAAATATTTGTACTCATCTTTAAAGAGGTGTTTAAAACGACCTTGAGCCGCTAAATACTCTTCAACTGGCACGATATTTTTAGGGCGGTAAGTGATATTAAGCTCTTTACCATCAATAATCTCATAAAGTGGCCATACAAGTGAGTCAGTAGAGAGATCAGCAATATGCATAGTATCTTTTGGATCAAACTTCCACTCTGTACAACATTGTGATGCAGCATTGATAAATACAGGACCCTCTACAGCGAAACCGTGCTGGATCTTTTTAACCATATCTTTCCATTTGTTTGGAGATACTTGTGCAACATATGGAGCACCGTGAGCTGCCATAATAGCCATCATATCTTTTTTGTTTTGCTTTTCACCATATGAGTGAGTACCAGCTGGAGTTGTTGTGTTACTTCCACCGATAGGTGTAGAAGATGAACGCTGTCCACCAGTGTTTGCATAAACTTCGTTGTCTAATACAACGTGCATAATGTTATGTCCACGCTCAAAACATCCAGAGATCCACTGAAAACCGATATCATAAGAAGCACCATCACCTGCAAAAGATACAAACTTAGGATTACGCTCAGGTTGTTTAAGGCGATTTTTCTTTTTTAATGCTTTATACATAGCTTCAGCACCTGCAACAGCAGTTGAACCATTTTCAAACCCGATATGGATCCATGAAGCATCCCATGAAGTATATGGATAAACAGCTGTACATACTTCAAGACATCCTGTTGAAGCTGAAAGTACTAAGTCATCATTTGTCGCATTTAAAACTTCACGAACAATGATAGAGTGTGCACAACCAGGACAAAGAAGATTCGCACCTTCAAAACGGTCCGCTGAAGTTGAGAACTCTTTTAAGTTTTTAATTTTTTTCATTTCACTCATGTTGCGCTCCTATAAAAATGAAAGTTTCGGTCCACGAACACCGATAAACTGTTGTAATGGAGTTGTAACTTTACCTGCATCAACATTTGCTTGAAGCTCAGTAAAGAGATCTGTTAAGTGTGCTTTTGTTAAGTCACGACCACCAAGACCATAGATATATCCACTTAATAATGCTTTTGTATCTGTATTGAAAAGAGATCCTGCAATCTCATTAAAGAGCATACCCGCAGCACCATTTGGATTTGATCTATCGAGTGTAGCGATCGCTTTAACATTTTGAAGTGCTTCTGAAATCTGTTTAAATGGGAAAGGACGAATAACACGTAGTCCTAAAACACCTGCTTTGATCCCTTTTTCTCTCATTTCAGCCGCAACTTCACGTGCAGTCTCAACTGATGTACCCATACATACTACTACTACGTCTGCATCATCTACATCGTATTTTTCAACGATATTATATTTACGTCCAGAAAGCTTTTCAAAATCAGCAAAAGCTTGCTCAATTTTTGGAAATACTTTTGTCATAAGATCGTTATGTTGACGTGCTTTATGCTCAAAGTGCCAATCTTCTTCTGTTTGAACACCATGTGTTACAGGATGCTCAAAATCAAGCATATCATTCATAGGTTTATAATCACCCACAAAGTTATACCCTTGATCATCTGTTAAAGTTTTTACACCTTGTGCTGTGTGTGATGTCATAAATCCATCTTGGTGTACCATAGCTGGAAGACGTACATCATGATCTTCTGAAACTTTAAAAGCGATGAAGTTAAGATCATAAGCATCTTGTGGGCAATATGCATCAAACTGAATCCAACCACTATCACGTCCAAGATACATATCAGAATGGTCACCATTTACATTAAGAGGTGCAGCTAAAGCACGGTTAACTACATTTAAAACGATTGGTAAACGCATACCTGATGCTTGGTAAAGTGTTTCAACCATAAGTGCGAAACCTTGAGAAGATGTAGCAGTAGCAACACGTCCACCTGCAGCAGCTGCACCAATACAGCCAGACATAGCAGCATGTTCAGACTCTACCATTACGAATTCACCCTCAACATAGTTGTCAGCTAAAAACTTTGCATAGCCCTCAACGATAGGAGTTGATGGAGTAATAGGATATGCAGCAACAACATCAATTTGACACTGTCTCATTGCCTGTGCAGCAGCAAAGTTTCCATCCCAAACTTCTACTTCTCTTAATTCCATTTTCTTAAATGACATTCTTATTTCTCCTCATCTTTTGCAGGCCAATTTGTAAGCTCTGCCTCTTCATCTGCATGTTCAGGGAACATTAAAAGTGATTTTGGGTTTGTAGGACAAACTTCCACACAAATACCACACCCCTTACAGTGGTCCATATCAATACCGATCATTTTTTTATCTCTTGAGATAATCGAAATATCTGGACAATATACCCAACAAAACTGGCAATCAATACAAAAATCTTTATTGAAAACAGGCTTTTCAATTCTCCAGTCTGCTACACTAGCAACAAAGGAGTTACTTTGTGAATAAGCACGGTCTTCTTGTAGTGTTCCAGCAATATCATCAATCTTTCCATCAAATGAGCGAAGCATAGCTCCGATTTCAAATTCATCCCATCCTGTATTTGCCATCTTTACTCCTTATTTCACTTCGTCATACGCGCGCTGGATAGCTACCATGTTTGCATCGATAATTTTTTGAGGAAGTTTTCCTAAAATTCTTTGCATACTCTCTTTAAAAAACTCTATATCATACATACCGGAAATTTTCATAAATGCACCGAGCATTGGTGTATTTGGGATCGGACGGCCAATCGTTTCCTGAGCAATTGCAATACAATCAAGAGTGTATACTTCTTTATCAGCTAGCTTTGGTTGAGCAGCTTTTAATTCATCTGTACTCATGTGCGTAGTGATAATATACGTAGTATTTTCTTTATGATTTATTGTAACATCAGTAGTAAAAACTAATGCAGGGTCAATTACGAAAACATAATCTGGTTTCATATACTTTTCATGATTCATGATCACTTTATCATCAACGCGGTTGTATGCAGTCATTGCAGCCCCACGCTTTGCTGAACCATAAAACGCGAACGCTTGAACATGTTTACCAGTTGTAGAAATTACATCTGCTAAACCTTTTGCACCTGTAACAGCACCTTGTCCAGCACGACTATGCCATCTAATCTCTAGCATAAATACTCCTTCATTTTCTTATAGAGTTCTCTATAATTCTAAGTGTAGTGTATTTTATGCAACTTGGTCTTAAAGACAGCTTGAAATTATGATCCAAATTGCCATCTCAGCTTATGTGTGTGATATTTTCCTTTCCATCAAATAGGCTATTGCTTCCAAGGCGTCACTGAAAATAACATTTGTATACAATTTTAATTTTTCTTCGTTTTCATAGCCACTTTTCACTCCAATTGAGTTCACTCCTGCATTTCTTGCAGCTTCTAAATCTAAGTGAGTATCTCCTATCATCCAGATCTCTTTATCTTTTATATCAAAAGCCTCTAACGCTTTTAAGATCGGTTCTTGATGAGGCTTAGGATTTTGTACATGCTCCCTGCCTATAAGTACTTTAAAATAGTGCATCACTTCAAAATGCTCCATAAGCACTCTAGAGTAAGCCCCCGTTTTTGTCGTTACGATCCCTAACTCTGCGAATGAACTAGCTTTTTCAATCGCTTTATAGGCATTTTGTAAAAGTACTGTTTTTTGTGTCGAAATTTTTTGATAATGCTCTTTGTATGTTGCAACAAAATCACTAATATTCTCTTTTGCAACCCCAAGCTCAGCATACATGTATTCAAGAGGATGTCCTATGAGTGATTCGATATCTCTATGTTTTGGCTGGAAGTTATAGACACGAAATGAGTTTTCAAAACTCTCTAGGATCGCTTCAGTTGAGTCTATAAGTGTACCATCCAAATCAAATAATATAATCATCTTTACTCCTCTATTTCCCACTCTATATAGTTATGCCAAATACCACTTAAAGTGGGTTCTACATTTTTTATTTTTTTACTTACAGCTGTGATTGTATTTGGAATATATAAAAACAAGTAAGGGTTCTGTTCTACAATAGAAGCAAAGATCTCTCTATTTGCTGCAGAGATCTTATCTTTATCTGTCATTAAGACCGTACGATCTATAAGTGTATCTACTTTTTTACTCTCAAAGCCAATAAAATTAAACCCACCTTTTTTATCATTTGTACTATGCCAGGTCAAAAATGGATCTGGTGTTGCAGCAAGTCTCCAACCTAAAAGTATAGTATCAAACTCATGTGGAAAAACTACCATATTCAAAAATGCCTGCCACTCCATAACTCGTAGTTCAACCTCTACCCCTATCTTTTGAAGTTGATACTGCAGTATTTCAGCAGCATACGGGCGGATAGTGCTTGCATTAGATGTTGCTATCTCAAAATGCAGTTTATTGTTTTCGTTATACCCTGCTTGTGATAAAAGTTCTTTTGCTTTTTGTAAATCTTGTGTAGGTGCTTTTACCTCTTTATTAAAAGATGGTGTTCGTGGTAAAAAAGGACCTTTACACACCTGTGCATGTTCAAAGAAAAGTATCTCTACTAGCTCCTCTCTATCAATTGCCAAAGAGAGAGCTTGACGTACTCTAGGATCTTGAAACTTCTTATTTTTTAAGTTAAAACCCAAATAATCATAACTATGACTAATATCTTCATAGATAGAAAAATTTTTAAAAAATTCTGTGTCAAGATTTCGTTCGTATGCCATTGCTTCTATACTCCCAAGATCTAAAGAACCCGATTTAAGCATTAAAAAGTGTATCATCGGATCAGCGATCACATGAAAAGAGATTCTCTCAATTTTTGGCTTATGGATAAAATAGAACTCATTTGCTCGCAAAATAATATTTTTTGAGTGTTCTAATTGTTCAAGTACGTAAGGTCCTGTACCAATAGGTGCTGTATTAAAAGAGGCACTCATAAGATTTTCTTCATCTTTAAGAAGATGGTATGGCAAGATCCCCATCATCCAAATCTCAAGTGCTTTAAAGTAAGCTTGTGTGTATTTTACTTCAACAGTAAAAGGATCAATGGCTTTAACACTTTTTACAAAACGAAAATTTGCGCTGTAGGGAGAGGAGATCTTATCTGAGATAATTGTTTCATATGTAAAAACCACATCTTTTGCACGCATAGGTTCTCCATCGTGCCAAAAAACATTTTTACGAAGTTTGAAAACTACTGTTGTGTCATCTTCAAAATAAAAATCTTCTGCGAGATCTCCAACAATATTTTTTAAATCTTTATCATACTTGACAAGTCCGTTAAATAGAAATTCTGCGATCTCTGAAGAACTCGAATCAGTTGCTAAAATAGGGTTAAGACGTGCGGGATTTGTAGAGGTTGCTAAATGAAGTGTCGAGCCAAAGAGCTCGACAAAAAACAATAATAAAATAAAAAAACGCACATCTCCCCTTTTTAGATCGCTTTATCGTTGACTAGAAGTTTATTTTTTTCAAACTTAATCTCAAATAGCATCTTATCACCTTTTTCTTTTGCATAAGGCAAAATCATCTGTGTCATTGGAAGTTTTTGATTTAAGTATCCAAGAAAATCTTTTGAGATCTCAAAATGAGACACTGCATGAAAGTTTTCCTCGAGTTTTTGTTTCATATTCATTGCATTCAAACCTGCGCTTGGCTGTATAATCATCTCAGAAGAAAATGCAAAACCTTGCATAGTATTCGCTGATTCAAGAGTAAGTTCTTGCAGTGAAAAATCATCTATATTGAGTTCAAGCCCACGACTGATAAGTTCAAAAATCGTCTCTTGTGTCTCTTTTTGAGTTTGCATCCCTTGTGCATCTCCATTTGAAACAAGTTCATATAGTTTTTCTAAAGTATCTTTATCAACTTTTTCAAGAGCAATATCAAATGAGAACTTTTTCAAGCCATAATTCATAGTAGCTAAAACTGCATCGATCTTCTCAAAAGCGATTGCAAATTTTACCTCTGCTTTCTCTCCCGATGTATCTGAACTCACCATAAACTTTGTATTCTCTAATTTTGCTTGAATATTATTTCCATAATTTTGTGTTGCATCTATAGAAAACTCTTTTATCAGCATTTCAGAACTATATGTAGATCTATTTTTGTACTCTAATTCTGATTCAAAACCTTTAAACTCAAAACTAAAAACACTTCCTTGTGTCGATAACTTTAAAGAGAGAGTATCAGTTGTACCTGTCATGTATTCTGGAGTGAGAAGATTTCCTTTACCTTCAAACTCTGTTCCTTTAAGAATAAAATCCATTTGGGTACCATCTTTAAATGTCTGCTTAGAAGTGATATCTTTCATACTTCCTTCAAAACTATTAGAAAGGTAATTGTATTCTATAAAATAGAGAAATCCTTTCTCGCTTAAGAACTGCTTGAAACTTGCTAGTACTTCAGGACTCTTTTCGTGAAGCATCTGCTCTATCTCTTTTGGAAGTGCTACTATATAGCTCTGTGTTTTTATAGATGTGCTTGGGAGTAAAAAAGGATACTCCACATCACAAGCAAAACGAAAACCTAACAAAGCATCTTGAATACTATACGGAAGTCCTACCCTTAATTCTTCATTTATATAGTCTATAAATAGTTTAGGATCTTTGATTTCAAGCTCATAATGTGCTGTGGTAGTAGCTAGACCTGATTCTTCAGATACACTAGAGAGTTCTATTCCATCAGAAGCCAATGATTCTAAATGTGCTACAACACTGTTTTTAGCAATAAAATGACCAGTAACAGAAAGAGAAACAAGTACTACAATAAGTAAAAGTACTATAAGGGATGTTTTTTTCATAAATACGCCTTTGAAAGTTATTTGGCGGAATTATAGTAAATAAAGTATAAAGGAAAATTAAAAATTGTGAAGAACTGTTTACCAACACCAAAAGGTGCTGATAAAAAGTGTAACGATTAACGTTTAGAGAACTGGCGAGAACGACGTGCTTTACGCTTACCTGGCTTCTTACGTTCAACAACACGTGAATCACGAGTCATCATACCCTCTGGCTTAAGGATCGCTTTAAGCTCTGGGTTGAATTTTACAAGTGCACGAGCAATACCGTGACGTAATGCATCTGCTTGTCCACCAAAACCACCACCTAAAGTAGTAGCTACGATATCAACTGAAGAATCTTGTTTTGTTAATGAAAGTGGTTGTTTTACACGAAGTTTTTTCGCTTCAAGTCCACCTAACCACGCATCAATTGAAAGATCATTGATAGTGATTTTACCTGTTCCTGGAGTTAACCATACTTTTGCTATCGACGACTTACGACGACCTGTTGCATATACTTTTGCCATTATCTCAGTCCTTACTTAGCAAGTTGTGCAGTGTGTGGATGATTCTCACCTGCATATACTTTTAATTTTTTAAGCATTTTAGCGCCTAATTTTGTTTTAGGAAGCATACCACGAGTAGCTAATTTGTAAAGCTTCTCTGGGTTTTTCTCTAAAAGCTCAGTCATTTTTACACTTTTTGTACTACCAAAGTATCCTGAGTGTGAAAAATATTCTTTATTGTTGATTTTTCCAAGACCATTAAATTGAGCCTTAGAAGCGTTGATGATAACTACATAGTCACCACAGTCTTGGTTTGGAGTATAACATGGTTTATTTTTACCACGAAGTATAGTTGCAACTTCTGTAATCATACGACCAAATGTTTTACCTTCTGCATCGATCAAAACCCATTTTTGATCAATCTGTTCTTCAGTTGCAATTTTAGTAAATTTCATCGGAGAACCTTTCATCTTGATTTATTCTTTTGGCGACATCCTGAAATGTTCGTTTAAGTGGCGAAAGTATATCTTTATTTGCTTATATATAGCTTAATTTATGCTTTTTTTAAGTTTTCTATTTACTCTTTTGATAAAAATAGTTTGTTGCTTCTACAAAACCATCTACACTTCCACAATCAAAACGTTTTCCTTGAAACTTATATGCGATCACCTTACCCTCTTTTGCTTGTTCAAGCAAAGCATCTGTGATCTGGATCTCTCCCCCTTTACCAGGTTTAGTATCACGCAAAATATCAAAAATATCTGAAGTTAAAATATATCGCCCTATAATTGCTAAGTTAGAAGGTGCTTCTTGTGGATCTGGTTTCTCTACCATATCACTTACACGAACAGTATGCTCATCTAAAAACTCACCTGCTACTACACCATACTTATTTGTATGTTCAAGGGGGATCTCCTCTACTGCCACTATAGAGCATTGATGTTTTTCATAGAGTTTTACCATCTGTGAGAGTACCCCACTTCCTTCATTATTATCACAAAGATCATCTGCCAAAACCACTGCAAAAGCTTCTTGACCTATAAGAGTTTCTCCACTCAATATAGCATGTCCTAAGCCTTTCATCTCGATCTGACGTGTATAAGAGAACGTACATCTATCAATCACTTCACGTATCTCTGTTAAATAGTGCTCTTTTGAAGTTCCTTTGATCTGGTGTTCAAGTTCGTATGAAATATCAAAGTGATCCTCTATAGCTCTTTTTCCACGCCCTGTAACAATCGCCATAGTATTAAGTCCTGCATCAAGAGCTTCTTCTACACCATACTGCAATAAAGGTTTGGTAAGTACTGGTAACATCTCTTTTGGTATCGCTTTTGTTGCAGGTAAAAAACGTGTACCATAACCTGCTGCAGGAAATAAACACTTCTTGATCATCTCTATCCTCTCATTTTAAAAATGCCATTTTAGCATCTTTTTTTATACCTCAATAATCTCTACCCTATCCTCTAAGAGATAACACAAGTAGCCCTCTACCTCATCTGAGGTAATAGTATGGATCGCTTTTTTATATGACTCTATCTGTTTTATATACTCTTGATGATGTTTTTTTGAACTTTTATAATCGATCACTCTATAGAGTG
>Ga0193960_1000183_pt1 | contig 25792 bp, 21 predicted proteins | sample FB_3_MG_FD_140338 | JGI IMG/M metagenome (GOLD analysis project Ga0193960, IMG submission 140338) | Microbial mat bacterial communities from the Broadkill River, Lewes, Delaware, United States - FB_3_MG | ecosystem: Environmental > Aquatic > Freshwater > River > Microbial mats | place: USA... | reverse complement strand
TATCAATCGCTTAAGTGCAGTAATGCCTAACGAACCCGTAAGCAACGCTGAGATGGAAAACGTATTAGGTCAAGTTGGCGGACAACGCTCGCGTGCAAAATCAATTATTCTTCGTAGCAACCAAATCAAATCTCGTCATTATGGTATTGACCCTGAAACTGGCGAATACAACTATACTAACGCCTCTTTAGCTGCCGAAGCCGTAGAAAAGTTAGTTCCGCACAGTGGTGAGTTGGCCAGCGTTGATACCTTAGTGGCAAGCACTTCAATACCGGATCAAACGTTGCCAAACCATGGGGTTATGGTACACGGTGAATTAAAGAACCCACCTTTAGAAGTTGTATCAACCTCTGGCGTGTGCTTATGTGGCATCACCGCATTAAAATATGCTTACATGGCGATTAAATCAGGCGAAAGCCAAAAAAGCGTTGTTGTTGCCAGTGAGCTTGCTTCCAATGTGATGCATGCTTCAAACTTTAACGCTGAATGTGAACATAAGGTGGCTCAATTAGAAAGTAAGCCAGAAATTGCTTTTGAAAAAGATTTCTTGCGCTGGATGTTATCAGATGGTGCAGGTGCAGCCTTGTTATCAAATGAACCTAGCCCAGAAGGCTTATCACTTCGCGTTGATTGGATTGATGTATTGTCTTTTGCTAACGAATTAGAAGCCTGTATGTATGCAGGGTGTGAAAAACAAGACGGTGAAGTTGTCGGCAATGCCCGTTTCTCAAGTAATGAACGTGCAGAACAATCAATTGCATCAGTTAAGCAAGATGTAAAATTACTTAATGAAAATATTATCAAAACAACCGTCGAAAGAACCTTAGCAAACTCTGTGAAAAAGCGTGGTTTAAATGCAGAAGATTATGACTATTTTGTACCACATTATTCATCAGGCTATTTTCGTGAAAAAGTTTTTGAGGGGTTACAAAATATTGATTTTGAAATTCCTTATGAAAAGTGGTTTACCAATTTAACCACTAAAGGCAATACCGGCTCTGCATCTATTTTTATCATGCTTGAAGAATTATTCAATGAAGGCAACTTAGTCAAAGGTCAAAAACTACTGTGTTATATTCCTGAAAGCGGTCGATTCTCAAGCGCATTTATGCAGTTAACTGTGGTGTAATCATGGAACAGAAAAATGTCCCCCAAGATAACAGCGCAACTTATCAAGGCCAAAAAAAACTGGTCTATGCCGTTGATGAAACAGGTCATTACACTGGGGTGCAATCGACAGGTTGGGAAGTAGAGAGCTTTGCAACGCAAATGGCTGTTGACGACTTACAACAACAAACCGATGAAGCTTTATTGCAAGCTCAGCAAGGTGAAGTATCTCCTCTTGCTTACCACATGCTGCGTTTACGCTTTGATATTGTGTCATTGGCGCAAACAACAGGCTTTTTTCAATGGCAAATAAAACGCCATTTAACACCTAAAATTTTTAACAAGCTTTCTCAAAAAAAGTTAGCCGTTTATTCAGACGTAATGAAACTCACTATTGATGAATTACAAAGCTTACCTAAGCACAATACAACCTCAGAATAATCTTATTAGAAACCAAAACATGACTGACATTATCCTTGATATTGAACATCAACAATCATCACACTGTGAAACCGGTGTTATTTCAACTTTACTACGCAGTAAAGGATTAGATATTTCTGAGCCTATGGCCTTTGGTTTAGCATCTGCAATGAACTTTGTTTATTTACCCATTGTTAAGTTGGGCGGTTTACCATTAGTCGCTTACCGTATGCCACCTAAAACAATTATTAAAACAGTGTGTAAAAAGCTTAAGGTTGAACTGTTTAGCCAAAAGTTTTCCGATCAGCGAAAAGGCATGCAAGCGCTGGATGATGAATTAGCTAAAGGTAATTTAGTTGGTTTGCAAACGTCGGTTTATTGGTTGCCTTATTTCCCTGAAGATATGCGTTTTCATTTTAATGCTCATAACTTAGTTGTTTATGGCAAAACAGCGCAAGGAAACTATTTGATTAGTGACCCTGTTTTTGAGCACTTGGTCGAATGCCCAGCAGAAGATCTACAAAGAGCCCGTTTTGCCAAAGGTGCACTCGCAGCTAAAGGCTTAATGTATGTGATCAGAAGCGTACCTGAAAGCGTTGACTTAACCCCACATATTTATAGCGCAATTAAGAAAACAGCTAAAATGATGAATGGTATTTTCTTACCTTTCTTTGGTAATAAAGGCATCAGACACCTCGCAAAAAAAATTAAGTCGTTAAAAAAAGAAAAGCCAAAATATCAAAAATTATTTCTCGGCAATATTGTCCGCATGCAAGAAGAAATTGGTACTGGCGGTGCAGGTTTTCGTTTTATGTTTGCCAGCTTCCTTGATGAAGCAGCAAAAATCACTGGGAATAAACAACTTGTTGAAGCAGCAAAGCAAGGCACTGAGGTTGGCGATAACTGGCGTGAATTTGCCATGGATGCAGTACTGTTTTGTAAAAAGCGTAAAGAGCTTACCTTAGACGATGTTGCAACTAAGCTAACTAGTTGTGCAGATCAAGAGCAAGCGTTGCGCGAAACACTGTTAACTATTAAGCCTGCTGCTTAACCCTTTTTCGTCAATAAGCTAAATCGATAGGGCTCATCTGATGATGAGCCTTTTTTATGTTTTATTATCCTGTAATGAATGACTGCACTAGCCTTCTTTAACACTGCTGTGACTTATTTGAGTTGCTAATAGCGATAACAAACAATAACCAACAAAATAGTAAAAACCTTGCCCTACAGCCGATAACGTTTCTGTTGACGTGAGTACATCAATTTTAAAAGCAAATAATTGTAATTGTTGACTCGTTGCGGTTTCACCATGGTTGGTCGATAAAACAGCTAAAAATATGGCGACAACAAACACATCTGCCATAGACCATTTTCCAATAGCACTTATAAAACGATAAATTGATTTTTCTACAGCAGTGTTTCTCTTAATATACGCCCAAGTCATTAATAGTGACTTCAATATCGGGATGCACAAAGAAAAGAACAGAATTAAGCTGGCCACCAAGACACGTTCATCTTGATATAACTCTTGAATGGTTCCAATAAGCGAGAGCTGTTTATCAAGTAATCCAGAAGAAACACTCGCATTAGCTACTTGAGCATTCATCGTCATGTTCAAGGAAAACATAGGCAAAATAATACCGGGGACAAACAGTCCTATTGCAAGTACGTTTAATAAAAATCCAAGGTGTTTCTTCATAAGTGATTTTCTTAATTATTCAATAACCTATACTCAGGTGAGTTAATAGTTACTATTAAAGGTGGCAATTATTATCAAATATTTAACAGCGAAATACTAACAACTACTTACTGTTCAAGCATAAAAAATGCAACAAAATACATCATTAACAAGAGCGTGATTACCTTTATTACCCAGTATGTTGTCTTGCACGATTCAATGAAAGAGGCAGCATCAGTCAATCATTTCAGTAAAAAAACACTCAATCGTGTCATTTAACCCTCTTACCTGCTTACTGACAGTGCTCTCATCTACAGTTGGAATAGCAATATTATTTTCAATGAGTTGAGCAGTAAATAGCGCTTTGTGCTCTGGTACAATATACCAAGGTTCTGACTTAGTTAATGTTGTGGGGTTTACCGTAAGTAAAACAGTAATCACTTCACGATCGGCTTTATCAAACGTTAAACAGCGTAATGCGATATTGGCTGCACCGCGCTGAAATTTAATCTTTTGCCCCGGCTTTGTTCGTGTTCCTTCTGGAAAGATAATCAGGTTGTTACCAGCAGCCAGTGATGCTGAACAGTCAGCTAATAAGCCTTGTGGGTCTGCATTACTTATATAACCAGTATTGCGTACTACGCCACGTAGAAATGGGTTTTTAAATAAATGTGCTTTAACAACACAGTCAGCATTGGGCATAATTGAAATGAGTACTACGACATCAATTAACGATGGATGGTTTGCTAAAACAAGTTCACCTTTCAAGGTTTTCAAAGCTTGAGCCTTTTCAAGATCAAACTTAAAAATTCGACAAAGTCCCATAAAAGCGATAAAAAACTTAAAGGTATAGTGAACTGTTCTACGCGCTACTTTTTTCTGAGCATTACTGTCTGAAATAATAATTTTTTGTAATGGGAAAACAAAAACAGTCAGTAACAGCCCACCAATTCCAAACAATGAAAAGCAAAGCCCTGTCGCTAAAATTCGCCAGAGATGATTAATTTTTTTGAGCATGATGAATATAGGATCTTAAAAAATATCTAACAACTCCCCGACAAAAACTGCACTAACGTAATGTAAACGGAGAGAAATCTTTTCGCTATACTAGCATTATTCTGACTAACTATGAGTAGTTTATTTTCCGATGAGTAAAAACGCTCGTTAATCTGCTAACGTTTTTAACTCATTGCAAGACACCTGCATAATTTTTATATCTTCAAGCAAAACTTCTGTGGCCATCACTGTTAAATCAAAGCGATGCTTAGTATTCAGATCATCTATCACTTGATATTGATTGCTACTAGCAAAAGACATAGTTGGGTACTGACAGGCTAAGAGGTAAAAAGTATCTTTCGCCAATAAATCCATAATACCTTGTTGGCTTGCTTTGGCTAAAGACTCTTTAAGGGTCCATATTCTATAGAAATATTCATTACCATACTGAGCAACCATTTGAGCTTCTAAAGTATGATAAAAGTGCTCAGATAGTTTATTTACCTCGCGCTTTTGTTTATATTTTTCAATATCCACACCTAACCGAATTGCCCTAGGAGAAAAAGCAATTAACACTTGCCCAGCACTGTGGCTAATCGAAACTGTCACGGGTAAGCGTTTGTTCCGAATGAAAACCTCTAAGCGCGACTGTTGCTCGTTAAAGCTAACAGCAATTCTTTTAAACGTTAGTGTCTCAACGTCCTTAATCAGGCTTATTGCATCGCGAGATAGCCACATCCAGACAAGTTGTTTTATCAAGGCACGACTAGCAACAAATTCTTTTTTGGCAGACTTTGCCTTGCGATGTGTAAACACTTGGTATTCATCATCGGTGAGTAAAATATTGGCTAATTCATCTGCTTCTATTTGAGTAAGGTTATTGGTATTAATTAGCAAAACAGCAAGTGGAGTATCAACTCCTTTATTATGTAATTGAACCGCCTGCCAGCAAGTTAATTGCTCAATAGGTAAAACATTTGCCATGATTTTATTTACGTTTTGGCAAGTCATGATAATTGTTCAGCCTTTTAACAATATTGGTAACGTGAAAGGAATAAAGAGAAAGTTAGCATAAGTGTTTTAAACAAAAAAAACCACTGCATAGGCAGTGGTTTTTATTAACAATAATCGCACTTAATTCTAGCTAGAAGGGAGTTCCTCTGGCTTAGCCGTATTACTTTCTTCAAGCGCTTGTTGCTTGCGCTTTTTCCTAGTAAATAAGTGACGAATATCTTCAATGATAAGATATAAACAAGGTATTAACCCTAAAGTCACAACAGTCGCGAAAAGTACACCAAACGCTAATGAAACCGCCATTGGAATAACAATTTGTGCCTGCATACTCGTTTCAAAGAAAATGATCGGCGCTAGACCAATGAAAGTCGTAAGAGAGGTTAACAATATCGCTCTAAAGCGTTTTGTACCTGCATGCATCACCGCATCTTTTAAACTTTCGCCTCTGCGCCTAGCGTTATTTACATAATCAACCATCACTAAGGAGTCATTCACCACAACACCCGCAGCCGCTAATATCCCCATCACCGATAGCGCATTTAAGTTCATGCCCAAAATTAAATGACCAAATACTGAGCCTATGATACCAAATGGGATCACGATCATAATCATTACAGCTTGCGAGTATGATTTTAGCGGAATAGCAAGCAAAGAGAAGATAACCATCAATGAAATAGCGAAATCACGTAATTGATTATTTATGCTATCCATTTCTTCTTGAATACTACCAGTCACTTCACTTTTCACTAATGGGAATTGACGCAACAGTTTCGGAATAAAGTTATCACGAATATCATTTGCAACTTTAAATGGTTCCACTTGTTCAGCATCGACACTTGCCCAAACGTTAATGGTACGATTACCATTTTCACGACGAATACGTGTCACGCCATCTGTTAATTTAATCTCAGCTAGCTCTGATAATGGTAATTCTGCGCCATTAGGTGCTTGAATCATGACATCATCAACATGACCAACTGAACTACGCTCCGCTTGCGGGTAGCGAACCATCACTTTAATCTCTTCCGTATCACGAAGAATACGCTGTGCTTCAAGACCATAAAAGCTATAACTAACTTGAGACGCAATATCGGCAAGTGTTAACCCCATTGAGTATGCTAAAGGTTTTAACTCAAACTGCACTTCTTTAGCGCTGGTTTGACGAGAATCATTAACATCCCCCACACCTTTTAATGAGTTAAGCTTTATTTTCAGCTCTTTAGCAGCAGCCAATAACTGTTCATCATTTTGCGACTCTAACCTAAAGGCAATATCACCGTCATCACGGCCACCGCCAAATAAGTTGTCACTTATGGTCAAAGATTTAACACCAGGGTAATTCGGAATTGCATTACGCCATTTATCAGCCAATTCAAACGTATCCATGGCACGCAGCTCAGGGTCAACTAATTTAACCATAACGCGACCTTCGGTTCTGCTGCGCAAGTCAACTTGCATATCAGAAATCATCCCATTACCGTGTTCAGCTTCGATTTCTTGATCAATACGATACAAGACATTTTGAATATTCAAAACGGCAGATAAGGTTGCTTTCTCTGAGGCATCAATATTCATCTCAACTGAAACACGAGGGAAATCATGCGGTATTTTAGGTTGGCCAATAAAGCGTACTAAACCACCTTGGAACAGACCCGCGCTAAGTAGCATGACACTGATAAAGAACATAAGCACGCCATAGCGATACTTAATACAAACAGCTAAAGTTGGACGATATACATTATCGATAAATCTCTTTAAAGAACTGTCAATTACCGCACGTAATCTATCTAACGGATTTTTCGGGTTAAACTTCTTCATTTTCATCTGAGCTAAATGCGCAGGTAAAATCAGTTTTGATTCAATTAATGAGAAAATTAAACAGAACACCACAACAAAGCCAATCGACTTACTAAATGCAGCACCAGGGTCATTATCTAAAACGAAAGGTAAGAACACCGCAATGGTTGTTAATACCCCAAAGGTTGCAGGCATAGCAACACGTTTTACACCACGAATAACGTTATCGATACTGTGGCCTCGCTGCTCTATCTCGTCATGGGCACTTTCACCCATTACAATCGCATCATCGACCACAATACCTAACACCAAAATAAAGGCGAATAGGCTGGTAATGTTAATGGTGACATTAACAAATTCCATCGGCATAACCAGTAATGTTCCTAAGAAACATACAGGTAAACCCATCATTACCCAAAAGGCTAATCGAACACGTAAAAACAAGGATAACATTAAGAAAACCAGTACGGCACCGCTTTTCATGTTATCCATCATCATGTCTAAACGACCTTCAAGGTAGTAAGTCATATCAACCCAGGTCTCTAGTTTTACGCCTTGAGGTAAAGATTCAGATTTTTTCTCAACAAAGTTATTTAATACAGCAGCTACGTCTGTAATGCTTTGATTCTCAGCAGCACCAATAAAGAAAGTTACCGAGTTTTTACCATTGAACTTCGAGTATTGTAAGCCTTCTTCAAAACCATCAATAATGGTTGCTAAGTCGCCTAGCATCACCTTAGTACCATCTTCTAGCGTTACTACAGGTATTTGTTCAAACTCATGTCCACGATAGGCTTGTTCTTCCACACGTAAATTAATATAACCATTTTCTGCCCGAATCTGGCCAGCAGACATATTGCGTGAATGGCCTCTTACAGCATTTGCTACATCTCTAAAGCTTAAGTCATACTCTCTTAACTTATCTTTACTGACTTCAATTGAAATTTCATAACCTAAGCCACTAAAAAACTCAGACACATTCACTAATGGCAGCTGCTGAATTTCATCGTGAATTTTACGACCTAACTCTTTAAGTTCTTTATTGGTTAAATCACCATACAAGCTGATGTACATCACTTCTTGACGGTATTTCTCACGCTCAACTTTGATACGCTCCATACCATCAGGAAAGCTTGGGATAGAGTCTATTGCAGACTTAACCTCTTCCAAAACGAGTTGCGGATCATAGTCAGTATCAACTTCAAACCAACCATTAGAATAACCTCGGTTTGAATAAGTTATTACACGTTTAAGACCTTGCACTGACTCAAGCGCTTCTTCAATCTTAATGGTAATACCTTCTTCAACTTCTTGTGGAGCAGCACCGGGATAAGGTGCTGCATAAGAAATCCAGTTAATTTTAACTTGTGGAAACATTTGTTTGTTGATGGTGTTTATTGTCAAAAAACCACCAACTAAGATGAAAATCATAAGTAAGTTTGCAGCAACGCTGTTGCGCGCAAACCAAGCAATTAAGCCTTTATGGGTATCAATATTATCAATATTTTTTCGATTCAAGTTTTCTTGATCTAACGCTTCATTAGTATGTTTATCAGGCGAAGTCATGGTTACTCTCCTGAATCATTATTCGCAACTTGAGTTTCTGACTCTTTAGTCTCTAACTCATCAGTTTCAGGTGCTTCTTCACCAGCTAACGCCAGCTTCATACCATCAATAGGGTAATCTAATGCTGAAACAATTAATTGGTCGCCATCTGCTAAACCATTGCCGATAATAACGTTGCTACCTTGTTGACGTACAATATCAATAGTTGCGAAATGTAATTTTGACTCGCTATCTAGTAAAGCAACTTTACCATCAACCACTAAGTACCTTGGAATTGAAGCGGCAGACGCAACATTAACACCGATAATATTTGCATTGACATAGCTACCAAAACGAAGCGGCGACGTGCCGTTTGTTGATTGTGCTAACAGGTATGGATCATTAATTTCAGCCACTAAATAACTCATACGGCTTTTATTATCTACCACACCTTCACTACGAGCTATTTGAGCTTGCCATTGAGTATCTTGACCAGCAAATTTACCATTAAGTTGCACATTAGCTTGTTTGCCCTGATTAACCAAAAATTGTAATTGGTTATCAGCAACAGGTAATCGAACTTCAGCTATCGCTGTTCCTAACACATGACCAAGTTTTGTACCTACACCAACAAAAGAGCCTAAACCTATGTCTCTGCTATCAATCATAGCATCATAAGGCGCTCTAATTTCTGTACGTTCTAAGTTACGTTCAGCTCTTAACACTGCAGCTTGTGCCGCTTTAACGCGAGCAAGTTCTTGCGCAAGTTGTGGTTTACGTAAACTTAATTCCGTTGGTGACGTATCAGTAATTTGTTTCCATTCGCGCTCAGCTACTTTACCTTGCGCAACTTCTTTTTCTAGGGCCGCTCTAGCTGAAGCCATATTGGCTTGAGCATCAATAAGAGCTGCTTGGTAGTCACTAGGATCTATACGTGCTAATAATTGGTCTTTCTTTACAAAACCGCCGCGTACGAACGTATCACTCAACTCAACAATTTGGCCGTTAACTTGTGCAACTAATTGCGTTTCATATTTAGGCTTAACAATACCGTGCGAACTCACTTCAAGTGTTAACGGGGCAACACTAATATTTTCAACGGCAACAATCGGAGTATTATCAACTTCAGCTTTTTCTTCTGGTGGTTTTTTCATACTAGAAAAACCGATCATGGCTAAAACGCCGCCAGCTAAAATGATAATTGGAATAATTATTTGTTTTTTACGAGCCACTTTTCAATCCCTAATACTAATAAATTTACAGTAATTGTAATGTAATGCTTCATAGCATAACCAGTTTCTGGTCACATGCATTAACAAAGTTGTAACGCTCTATTACAAAATTCGCACCAATTTCTGCTACAACAAGACAAAACAAGCAAACAAAAATAATATAAATCATAAAAATCAACACGTTAAATAAAAGCATTTTTTGATTTATTTTGAAATAATTTGATTAACATCAAACTTAATTATTTTTTAGCTTGGCATATTTCACCAAAATATCATTCTTTTAGTCAATATTTACGAAATATCTGTTTACTAAACTCTAAAAGACTCCACCGCAAATAAATCATACAATGCAAGGGTTAACATTATCATTCAGGGTTTATTATATGTTCGCTCAATTGAAAGATTTCTTCACAAGCCTTCATCACACAGAACAAGGCAATACAACAATTTCTACTGAGTTAGCTTGTGCTGTATTATTTTGTGAAGTCATGAGAGCAGATAACCACTACTCTATTGAAGAGCAAGAAAAGCTTACCCACTTACTACAAAATCAATTCTCACTTACAAATACCGAAGTGGCTGACATTATTGAACAAGCTATTCAATTAAGTGAGAATGCCAATGATTTTTTTCAGTTTACCAGTCAATTAAATCAACATTTATCACTTGATGAACGAATTCACATTGTCAGTTTACTTTGGCAAATTGCCTATGCAGATGGAGAATTAGCAAGTATCGAAGAGCATATTATCAGGCGTATTGCTGATCTTTTACATTTACGCCACAGTGAATATATAGCAACAAAAATTCAAGCTCAAAATAATCAGCAATAATAAAATATAGGTTTTAAGCATTTAATCTGCCTTTACTCATTTGCCTTTCGATCTATGTTAGATATTACGGTACAATAGCCTCATAGATTTTTTTATTGGCCGTATAATGACTCAAGACACCATCACAAACCAAGCTGAAATAGGCAAATTCAACACCTTAAAAGTTATTGCCATAACTGATAATGGTGCTTTTTTGGACGCTGGTGAGTTAGGCGAAATTTTATTGCCTAATCGTTTCCTTCCTGATGATTGTCAAATTGACAGTTTAGTGACTGTTTTTATTTATTTAGATTCTGCCGATAGACTTATTGCTACTAGTCAAAAGCCCCTTGCGCAAGTTGGTGAGTTTGCTTCATTAAAAGTAGTACAAGTGAATAAAATGGGCGCTTTTTTGGATTGGGGTCTGCCAAAAGATTTGTTGGTTCCTTATAACCAGCAGCATACTAAAATGGAAGTCGGCAAGTATTATTTAGTGCGTGTATTTCTCGATCAGCGAACTGAGCGCATAGCTGCTTCAAGTAAGCTTGATAAATTCATTGATATTTGGCCTGCAGAATATAGTGATGGTGAGCAAGTTTCTTTAACTATTGCTAATAAAACAGATCTTGGCTTTAAAGCGATTGTTAATGATTTACATTGGGGACTATTATATGACAATGAAATTTTCCAACCGCTTCGCGCAGGTCGAAAAATTACGGGCTATATTAAGAAGGTACGTGACGATGGACGCCTTGATTTAATTTTAACTCGTGGCGGAAAAGGAAAAGTTATTGATTTTGCCGATAAGTTTATCGCCTTTTTACAAGACAATGATGGATTCACCCCATTAAATGATAAAAGTAATCCTGAATTAATTAAAAGAACATTAGGCGTAAGTAAAAAAACCTTTAAAGCTACGGTTGGCAATTTATTAAAGAAAGGAAAAATCTCAATAGAGAAAAACGGTATAAAATTATTGTAGTATGAACGTAAAAGTAGTTTTAGCCTTGATACTATTTAGTATCGTATCCAGTAAAGTATGCGCAATTAATGTTACCTATATCGCCGATACTAATAGGTTTACTCCCTTTTGGCAGAATGTACATGATATTGCCCATGCCGCCGCCCAAGATCTCGATATCAATCTGACTATCGTTCAAGGGGAAGGTCACCGACTATTGCAAGATGAAGTTATTGAAAAGATAACCAAATCTGAGAACAAACCCGACATATTAATTTTTATGGCGCATCAACGCAGCGCCTTTAAAAACTTTACCCTATTAGAGCAAGCTAAAATTCCTTTTGTCACCTTGTCGCACTTTTCTTATGACAACAATAATATTCATCAAGAAAAAATTGCTTACCCACAAGAAAAGTTTAAGTATTGGCTTGGAGAGCATTATGATAATCACTTTCAAGGTGCTTATTTATTAATGGACTATTTAATCTCTCGCTCAAAGCAATCAAAACCTAAAAATACTTTAATCAAAGCCTTAGCAATAAACGGTGATTTTGCATCCCAGTCATTAGAAAAATCTGCTGGACTTATCCATAAAATAAATAGCGATGAGCAAACAATCCTAGTCCAAGATATTGTTGCTCAGTGGGACTACGATAAAGCAAAATCCCACTTCAAGAGTCTATATCAAAGACACAAGGGTATTGATATTGTGTTAGCAGCTTCAGATCACATGGCTGTTGCGGCGGTTGAAGGAGCCAAAGAACTCGGTTTAACACCCAATAAGGACATTTTCATCGGTGGATTTGATTGGGAACGAAGAGCTTTTAGAGAGATTAAGCATGAGCAATTAACAGCCTCTGCGGGAGGGCACATTTTCAGTGCTGCTTGGCTATTGGTTAAAGTTTATGATCACTTTCACAATAAAGTTGTTTTTTATCCTGGTGTTCAATCACCCAGTACTGAATTTAGCCTCATTGATATATACAATTTAAATTCAATGGAAGAAATTACCTATCAAAACAATTTTTCTCATTTAAACTTTTATTGTTTTAGTAAAACATTTACTCAAAAGAGTCACTATGACTTCTCGATAAATGATCTAATTGTGCAATTAACCAAACAATCTAATCATAGCTGTAATTAATTCGTATCAAGCAATCATGGATTTTTTACCGATAAAGCCTTGCTATTATATCAGGCTTTATCGGTATTTTTCAGGGTTATATAACTAGAATTAATTAAAGTTAAAAACTACCGCGAATACCTACACTAAAACTTCTTGCTGGTAATGGCGCAACATCTTTTAAAAATGAAGAGTGTACTCTTGCATTCTCATTCAATAAATTTTGCCCTTTGATATAAAGTACCAAGTCATCGCCGATACCATCAACATAATAGTTAAGATGAGCATCAACCATAGTATATTCACCTGTTGAACTTTCTAATTGAGCAATATTATCTTGTTTAAAGTAATGGCTTACACTTAATTCACTATCAAATTGTTCGCCTTGATAGTTGAGCATGCTTGCTAATCGTAAAGGTGGAATTCTCGGTAAATTATTATTCTCACCTTCCTGCACATCAGTTAATTTCGCTCGAATATAATCGCCTAAGAAAGTCACTTTGAACTCATCTGAGATTTGATAAGCCACTTCTGCCTCAAAACCATAAAGTTTCGCATCAGCTTGTACGTAGTGCATTACAGGTAAACCAGATAACTCTTCCTCATGGCCTTCTTCGTGCTCTTCTTCACCATGTTCATGCTCATCATGGTAAACAAAACCTGTATTTTGTTGGAAATAGTAATCTTCGATTTGGTTATAAAATGCACTTAAGACAAAGCCAAAATCTCCAGAGAATTTTCGCCAAGTGAAGTCTAAATTAAATGATGTCTCAACACTTGGCTCCTTATCTGATAACTCTACATGCAGCTCTTCACCTTCTTGCTCAACCATAAACATAGCACCGACTTCATAGGTGTTAGCACCGATATGAGGCCCAAAAGCAAACAGTTCACCAGCACTTGGTGCTCGTTGAGACAAAGCAGCAGATGCTCCAATATTATAACCAGGCTGATAATCCCAAACTAAACCTAATGAAGCACTTAAAGGGGTAAATGATTGATTAGATAAAGAAATAACATCTTTTTCATGTCCATGTTCTTCTTCATGTCCATGTTCTTCTTCATGTTCAAATTCAAAATTATTTACATCAATATCAACATATTCTATTCGCGCACCCAACTGCACTAGAACATCTCCAATATGCTTCTCTTCTAACCAAGCAGCAGCAATATTTTTCGTTAGACTTGGCGGTGTAAATGCCTCTTCACCTTCTGCAGAAAAGTCACTCTGTTTATAGTGCAATGTCCAAGCCCCCTGCCAATCATTAAAGGCTTTATGGTAGATATCAGCACGTGCTTCAAATGTTTCATTATCAAAGCGCGTTCCTACTTGACCATCATCTATTTCTTCATGACTATAATCCGTGTAAGCTAACTTAGTTGCTAGTTTTGAAATAAAAGTTTTTTCAAACTTCAATTCACTGAGCATTTGCAGCCTGTCTTGTTTCATTTTTGCATAAACACCATGTTCTTCTTCATGCTCTTCATGTTCTTCTTCGTGCTCTTCCTCATGTTCTTCATGGTCTTCTTCATGCGCTCCATGGGTATGACCTGGTATGCCATATTCACGTGTCATATTGCCATATGAAAAACCAACAAATCCTTGGTCAAATAAATAACTGCTACCTAAGGTAAAGCCATTAGATTTTGAGGCACTATTTGCTAGCCTATCACTGTGTTCTTCTTCATGCCCATCATCGTGGTCTTCATGTTCACCCTCGTGTTCTTCATCATGTTCATCAAGCTCTGCTTCACCTGCGAGCTTATAATCTTTAGATTCACGCCAGAAAGCATCCGCATGAAAAGCCCAGTTATCAAAGCCGGTTTGTAAATTCACGGCTGCTTGCTGCTCGTTTGAGACATCATTATATTGTAATAACCAATCTGCTATCGATTCATTACTTGTTGGCACACGGTTATCAACGACATTGACTACACCACCAATAGCACCACTGCCATAAAAGAGTGTTGCTGGTCCGCGTAAAACTTCAACTTGTTGTGCGGTACTGGTTTCTGTGGCAACAGCATGATCAGCCCCTAGTCTTGAAGCATCACCAGCATCCAAACCATTCTGTGTAATTAGTACTCTTGGCCCATCTAAGCCTCTAATAATAGGCGAGCTTGCTACGGGTCCATAATAACTAGAGTGCACACCTACTTCATTTTTCAATGTTTCGCCCAAAGTCGACGCTTGTTTCATTTTTAGCTCATCACCACCAATGACATTCACTGGCAATGCAGACTCAATAGCAGATGCATGTAAAACACTACCTTGCACATCTAAAACTTCAATAACAGAAGGTAATAAAGAGATGCTTAAATCTGTAATATTGCTTTGCCCTACTTTTATCATTACAGAATCATGACTGTAGTTTTTAGCACTGGTATGTAATTCAAATATGCCTTCGTCAATATCAGTAAAAACAAAAAAGCCATTATGGTTGGTGGTTTGCTTTTTATCTAATCCTTTTAAGCTCACTTTTGCATTGGCTATAGCATTGCCTTGTTTATCAACAATTTGGCCTGAAATCTCAGCAGATAAAACCTGACTACACCAAAATAATGGCATAGCTGTGATGGCTGTAGCTAAAACAGATTTAGTCGTTTTTAATGAGTGAGCAGAACTTTTTTTAATAGCAGGACTTTCACTCAAACCATTCGTTTGAGCAATTCTTTTTTTAAACATCTTATTTTTCCAAAAATTTTATATAGCAAAGCGGTAACTCAGCCAAACTGAGAACCTAAACATTCTTCGTGATAAAATAATTAGAAACGTGGCGGGGCTCTTAACAGTGGTAGGCCAAAGTAAGGGGACTGCGCGAGCATTAATTCTGTGTTAATCGCTACATTTTGAAATACCTGAACAATCAATAAACTAATTGAGTGATTAGCTTTTACGGTATCTAGACCTTGAGAGCAAAGATAACACTCTTGTTGCTCAAGCTGTGATGTATGCGAGGTGATATGTTCACTATGAGAAAGAAAAGCGCATAAAAACAACACTAGTGCAAATGCACTAATGTAACGGCTTATTCTTTGTCTTTTAGACGGTATGGTCGAGTTTTGCTTAATAGAACACATCATAACTATTGTTATAATATAACACACACTTTATATCATCAATATTATTTCACGAATATTCATTGACTAAAGCTAACAGTAAAGTCTAATCTTAAAGTTGATTACCTATTTTATTTCTGTTTTTTCATTATTTATTGGTAACTTATGACGACTTCATCGCCTACTCCGAAACAATCAAAACTAAAAAAAATATCAAGTTTTTTTCACTACTTAAGCTGTGCTTCCTTGACTGTATTTTGTCTTTCTTATTCCCTGCCCAGTGAAGCAGAAAATTTTAATGCCAAAAGAGCCGGACAAGGATTTACTGGTATTACCCTAGACTTTACTAATGCCCTAAGTAACCCTGCCTTACTTACTGAGTATAAAAGTGACGATGACTTTTATTTTTCCCTCAATCTTGGCATTTTAGTCTCAGATGAATTTAACGTTATAGATAACGGAGGTAATATTGCAGGTGATTTGGCAAGACTTGCTGATAATATTAACCTTGGCTTACCTGCTGAAGACTTAAATGCCGATGTTGATGAAATCATCGCCGGTTTAACAGCTATAGATTCAAAAATGGTTAACGGTCAAAATGGCCTAAGCTTTCAAGTGATAGTGCCAAATAAGTACTTAAGCTTTGGTTTATTTACCAACCAATATGGAAAATACGGCGGCTTAACTCAATATGATAAAACTGATGAACAACTTTTACGCAACGCCATTGACTCAGGTCATTTAAATCTAGATGAGCTGAAATCAACTGCAACAGGCGTTGGTTACTCCATTGCGGAAGCTGGCATTATGCTTGGTGGCGAAGTACTTAAAAGTAAGCACTATGATGTTTCGGCTGGTTTAAAACTAAAATATCAACGCATTGATTTATTGTTTAACTCTAAGAATATAAGTGAGTTTAACGATAACGACTTTGATTTAGGCAATGAAGATAATATCACAGATGATTCAAACGGTAATATTGACTTAGGTTTGTATTTTTCATGGGGTGATGAAAGACAATGGCACGCGGCTGTTGTGTCAAATAACTTAATGTCTCATGAGGTTAAGCATCCAGAGCAGATGATTAGCTTTTTAGTAGAAAATTACAGTATAGCGGGGTTTAGTTACCAAAATGATTGGCTTACTTTAGCCACTGAATTTGATTTAACAGACCGAGAAAGCTTTATTGATATTAAGGCATCAAAATACGCCAGTATTGGCGCTGAATTTCGATTCTATCAAAACTTACAATTAAGACTAGGCTATCGCGCAGATCTCAATGATATTGATGCTGACATTGTTACCACAGGCCTTGGTATATCACCTTGGGATGTTGTGTCTATCGATATTGCAGGTTACATAGGTGACCATGACACATATGGTGCAGCCATTGAGTTTGGTTTAAAAATATAACGAAGCGATTGATTTAATTGTACACAGGTTGCACAGAATCAAGATAAAAAAAGCACACTAAAGTGTGCTTTTTTTATTAGCAGAGAATAACGAATTATTCTGCCTTGAGTTCAAAGAATTTACTAAAAACCTTATAAAGCTCGGTTCCTTGATTCACACTGGCTGAGGCAAAATGCAATATAGGCAAAACGGGATGATCTAACGCCACATAGTGTAAAGGATCACCATCACCATAATTGTCCATACGCAATATTCGTGCAAGCGGCTCACCCGCAGCTAGTGGTTCTCCAAAATTAGCAAGATAATCAACCATGCCTCCCATAGGAGAATACAATGCTTTATAGTCCTTTAAATAACATGCATAACGAGTCATTTCTTGCGGCTGATAGTTAGGGGCATCAATAACACCTTTGTACTGTAAGTAACTTAAAATCCCCATTGCATCTTGGTGTGCAACATCTAGATCAATTTGCTCTTGCGAACCTAACTCAACAGTAAAGCTTTCTTTATTGAAGATTCCTTGTCCCATTTCAAATGTTCGACCTTTCGTTTCAAACGCCTGCTGTAGGTACCACCAAGGACAAAATGTCGCTTCATCCATTGCCCCATCAAAATCATTTGGAATAAGTATGGTATGAGGTATATCAAAATAACTGGCACTGGCTTGCGCGTATTCAGGGCAATATAAATGCTTACTCGATATTGGCCCTGTGTGAAGGTCTAACACTAAATCAGCTTGATGAGCCAATCGTTGAAGCTGGTAAGCAATACGCTGACCTGTCGTTAAACCAAAAATATTGTGCTCAAGCTTTTGCTCAATTTCATCTAACATTAATTGCTTAAATTGTTGCTGAATATCACCATCTGTTGCATCAAGGAATTTATCAGCAAAAGGCGCGATGACTGATTCGTCAAAGTGATACATACGGTTCCAGTTCACCCCGGTAATAGGATCAAAACGTCCTAATGTATATTCGCCATTTTTATGATTACAAGCCACAGGGTTTGCATAAGGGACTAACGTAATATTGCCCTTAATATTGCAGTCTTTTAATAACTCCAAAAGTTGAAAGATAACTGCGTTACCTTGCACTTCAGCACCATGCATATTTGCCTGAATGTAAACACTAGGACCGACAAAACCCTCTGTTTTATACGAATAAACTGGCACCGTTAATTTAGCGCCACTGGCCATTTCACCTACAGGCATAACGGTTTTATTAAAAATATTCTTGCTGATTGACATATTCATATTATTTTCAAAAAAATTAAGATTAAGCTAGATAACTAGCAGCTGGTTTTGCTGGTCTTACTGGTGTCATTTCACCCTGCTCATAAACATATTCAGCGGCAAGCTCATGACACAAGAAAAAAGGCATACTTTCTGTAAAGCCATAAGCACCACAATAACCAAAGACAAGCTTATCTCCCACATCAACATCGCTAGGTAATGATAGATGCCCTAATTTGTCCATACTGGTACATAAAGGTCCATGAATATCAAACGCTTGTTGTTGCTGGTTTGAGTTTCTCAATAACTGAACAGGGAAAGGCTGTTCTGTTATTGCAGGACGTAATAAATGGTTTATACCCGCAGCCAGAACTAATTGCTCTTGCTGATAGTTCACTTTCTTATCAACAACCGGCACTACATAATAGCCACATTCTGCTACGGCAAATCGGCCGAGCTCTAACCATAACTCTTCAACACCTGATTGCGCTTTAATCATCGCAAGATCTTCAATGGTTTGCTGCCAATTTAACTGCTGATCTGTTGCTAAATAATCAATACCTAGGCCTCCCCCCAAATCGAGCACTTTTAATGTCATTTTAATGCTACTTGCCAACTCAACTAGTGGCGTCACCATTTGCGACCATAGTGAAAACATTTTTTCATTGCTAAGCATATTGCCCCATTGAAAAATGTGTAAGCCACAAACATCTAATGCCGGATATTGCTCAAGGGAGACACTTTGCCACTGGGCAACCGAAAGACCAAAAGGCGTTAAGCTATTTCCACCTAGAGGGTTCTTTTCCCCTTCTTGCCACTGTAATTGTACCCTAAGTAAAACCACTGGCTTTACCGTGCCTTGAGCTGTTTCGTTATACTCAGTAACCGCCTCATTTAACCAAGTTAATTGATTTAAACTTTCGACAACAAAGGTCTCAACACCTTGCTTAACAAATGAAGCGAGTTGTCTTTTGGTTTTTGCAGGGCCTGTATTAAGAATACGATTTGCAGGAACACCTTGCGCCAACACTTGATTAAGTTCACCAGAACTTGCCACATCAAAATTAAAACCTGCACCATCGAGTGTTTGCAATATTTTAGATAATGGATTGGCCTTTACCGCGAACCATAATTTAATTACATCTTGCTGTTGTAATCTTTCTAAGTGTGACTGTAAAGCATCTAACTGATAAACAAAGAGTGCCTGTTCATCTTCTGGTGAGCTATGTTGCTCAATTACAGAGGCTAGTTTGCTATCATACCAAGGAGGAGTTGTTGTCATTATCGGCTCAGCTTTTTCAAATAAGGTTTATCTATCAGGGAATGACTACTTAGCCTCATCACTTTAGCAAAGTAGTCATAGTCTCAATGCTTTTATCGTAGAATAGACTCTAACTCTAAGGCTGCATCACTTTGCTCATCACGATATTTAACAATAAGTGCACACGCCATATTTAAGCCTTGCTCTTGCGCCCATTCACTTTGAACAGGACGAGTACCAGGTACAACAATAGCTCCGGCTGGAATTTCAGCGCCTTTCTTACGCATTACATTGTTAACACAGTCATAAACAGGTACTGATTTAGAAAGTGATACGCCTGGCGCTAATACCGCCCCTTTTTTAACAACTATGCCTTCTACCACGACAACACCTGCACTTAAAAAAGCGTCATCTTCAATGATTACAGGGCTAGCGCCAACTGGTTCAAGCACACCACCAATTTGCACAGCTGCAGAAACATGGACGTTCTTACCTACTTGAGCACAAGAGCCAATCAACGCATGACTGTCAACCATAGTACCGCTATCAACAAAAGCTCCCACATTGATATAAGCAGGAGGCATAATAATAACGCCAGGAGCAACATGAGCACCCGCTCGCACTGATGAACCACCTGGTACTAAGCGAACATTATCACTTGGTGAAAATTGACGTGCAGGCAGGTTATTTTTATCAACAAAGCCTTGATAGTTTTCGCTAAAAGCGATGTTTTCACCTGCTTTAAACGCCGCTAGTATGCCTTCTTTTACAGCAACATTAGCATGCCAGTTGCCATTTTCATCTTGTTCTGCTGCACGTAATGTACCCGCTTCTAACTGTGCTAAAACATCTTGCCAGTTCATGTATTTCTCCGGTTCTCAAATAATTAATCAATAAAAAGGTTTAAACGTTTTAAGCAAAACGTTTTGCAGTAGGTGTATTTTTTGTTAGCCATAGTGATATTTGCTGGTCATAGTTCAACAGCTCACTGTTGTCCGTTAACTCTTCATGAGTCAAAGGAGCACGCAAAGTCGGAGTACTGATACATTGCTGATGATGAAGCAATACTTTTGCGGGAATGGGATTCGCAACACTAAAAAGCGCTTGTACGGCATTATCCCATAAAGGGAAGAGCTCTTGATTTTTCTCAGGCGAACCATGTAAGCATTGATTCACATAAGCGAAGGTCGCTTGAGGCCAAACGTTGGCACATACTGAAACCAAACCTTTAACACCCGCGGGTGCCAAATAAGGCATCATGGCATCTTCACCACTAAACAACTCGATATTTGGACAGTATTGACGGTACTGTAAGAACTTATTGATGTCGCCACTTGCTTCTTTCATTGCCCAACAGTTAGGATGATCTTGCAGTGCCTTAACGGTCTTAACAGGAATTTCAACACCACTTCTTGAAGGCACGTTATATAACATGCAAGGAAAATCAGCTGTATCCAGCAATTGGCTAAACCATTGTGTTTGGCCTATTACCCCAGGCTTAGCGTACATTGGAGTACCTAAAAGGTAAGCATCAATAGCTAGTGAATTGCAGCGTTTTACCCACTGTATTTGCTCTGGTAAGTTATAACCGGCAACTGCCACCATTAAAGGGGTATTGAGTTTAAGGTTGCAGACATAATCCACAATAGCAAATTGCTCTTCTTGATTAAGGGCAAGGCCTTCACCAGTGCTACCTAGCAACAAAATACCATTGCCAGCATCAGCCTGAGCTATCGCTAAAGTTTTTACACTATCAAAATCAATAGTATTGTCTTGATTAAACGGGGTAACTAATGCTGTCCATAAAGAACAGGCTTTTGTTCGCTTATGACGAACAGAGGTAGAATTTTCAGTATTCATTACTCTCGAACTCATTAATTGCCTAAATGGCAGTGTTAGTTCGGAGAGATCAGGCGTTTACAATGAAGAGCAGCACACTCACTCGGAGTGCATTTGGCTGATAATGCAAAGGCCAGAAGCTCTCCACTCATTTACCTAACCTACTAGGTAATAGTGACAGTTGCTGGGATTCAGCCCAATATTGCTAGTATGCTATGCACACTTGGCAATAAACAACCGACAAAACCATCATCAAATATGGCTTTATCTCGGCGTTAATCCCCCTCATTATTATTACTGGAGTTTGATCTCCATGTTTTAGTAAACTAAAACAATAATAACTACCTGGTTAACGCTCCTCTTCTGACCCCTTAGACCTGCCTGTTTTTTAGTTCTCAAAAAATCCTAAAGAACAAGCTGTCAAAATAGGGACGACGTTATTAAAGCACTTTTCACCAACCAATTCAATGCGTATTCTTTACTTAATGTACAATGCTTGTGGGCTCTTGGCCTTTTCAGGTAGAATGCTTTCTTCTATCTTATGTGAATTATTTTGTTCACATCTTTAGCATATTTCACATTGTAATTAGGTTTTTATGTCAATAAATCAATCCGGCTTATCAAATACCAGTCAAGTTTTACTTAGAAGCTCACACCTCCTTACAGGCAAAGAGCCTTTGCTAGTTAACATGCCTGAAGATGGGTTTATCGACGAATACCTCTCACTAAATCCACAAAGCCAGATAAGCTGCTATAACACTAACTTTATTGACTACAGTGCGATATCCGCTCGGCATAAAAATAGCGTTAGTTCTCAGTTTGATAGTCAATACCAAACTGAGAAATTGCATGATTTGGCAATCATTACCTTTCCTAAAAGCAAAGCTGAATTACCTTTTACTTTAGCTATGATTGCTAGCTGCTTAACACCTGATGCGACAATACTGTTAGTAGGTGAGAAAAAAGGCGGTATTCAATCGAGTAAAAAGCTTGTTACTGAATACATTGATAATTACCAAAAAATCGACTCAGCTCGTCATTGTATGTTATTCGCTGGCTCAATTGCTGAGCAAGCCCGTACTAGACCATTTAACCTAGATGCGTGGTATAAACAATACCAACTTAGTTTAGGTGATATTAGCTTAATCATAGCTTCATTGCCTGGGGTATTTAGCCAACAGCAATTAGATATCGGCACATCATTATTGTTAAATAACCTACCTCAGCATATGTCGGGTAAAGTGCTCGATTTTGGTTGTGGGGCTGGTGTTATCAGTTGCTTTATTGGCAAGAGACATCCTGATTGTCAACTTTCAATGCTTGATGTCAACGCATTAGCATTAACGTCAGCGAAGAAAACTCTTGAGATAAACGGCTTAACTGGCCGCGTATTTGCTTCCAACAGTTTATCTGAGGTAAATGAGAAATATCAACATATTGTCTCTAACCCTCCATTTCATCAGGGTATAAAAACACATTACCATGCAACAGAGCAGTTTTTATCTGGAATTAAAGCCAATATGCTAGCTAAGTCAAATATCACTATAGTCGCCAACAGTTTCTTGCGTTATCAGCCAATTATGGAGCAATCAATTGGTGTTACTAAACAATTAGAATGTAAACAAGGCTTCACTATTTACCATACTCAATGTTAATAAGTTATTAACATTTAAAATAATCATAAGACTAAATAGGATAAAGGTTGAATTCTTTAGCTTTTTAAACAATTATCATACATAGGTTCAAATTTCTTTGGATGACTTGGTAAGCCCAAAATATGTCGAACATTACAAAAATTAAATCACTGCGTGGCCATTACCTAAATTATATTATTGGCCTGGTCAGCATTGTTTTATTAGTCTCTTTTATCATTTTGATAGATAAGAGTCGTGAGTATGAAAGTCAGTTACTAGAGCAAGAATCACAATCTTGGGCGAAATATATAGCAAAACAAAGTGCCCCTTTTTTACAAGACAGCATAGAAAAAAACCACGGTGAGTTAAAAGAAAAGCTCAAGCAAATCATTTTCACTCCCACTATTAATAGAGTTCATATCTACCGAGTTACCGAAGAACAAGGTGCTGAGTTCTTTACTAGTTACAATAAAAACCACAACTATCCAGCCATTAAAGACAAAATTACTGAGATTGGGAAATTATCAGGTATTCAATATCGAGATGGTTACTTAGAGCTCATGTGGAAAATAACTCAAGACCAAAATGTTATAGGTCATGTTTATTTACAAGCCAGTTTAAATGATACAAATAACCTCATAAAAAAACTAACCTATCTAGCACTTATTTTATTCACGGTTGCCATTATCTTCGCTGCTGTTATTGCTTTTAGATTATATAACAATACTCAAAAACCTATATCTTCGGTAGTTGAAGGGCTTCAGCAAGTTTCACAAAGTAAAAATTATCAGTTAAGAATAGAGCAACAAGCTTTTACTGAATTAGATATTTTGGCACAGAACATCAATATTCTCCTAAATAGAACTGAAAAGCATATTGCTAACTTAGAAGATTCGCATAAGCATGCCATTGAAAAAAATGATGAACTTAAAGAAAAAGTTAATTCAAGAACCGATGCATTAAAAGAGTCAAACCAAGAACTATTATCAACATTAGAAAAACTTCACCAGTTCCAAGGGCAATTAGTTGAAACCGAAAAAATGGCGTCACTTGGTGACATGGTGGCAGGTATTGCTCATGAAGTGAACACTCCAATCGGTCTAGGTGTTACAGCTTCAAGCCTGCTTTCTGATAAATTGAACGAAGTAAAATCAGCATTTGAAAACAAAACGTTAAAATCTAGTCAGTTAAAAAAATTCCTCAATGACGGCGAGGAAAATGTTTCAATCATTTTTAGAAACTTAGAACGAGCAGCAAAATTAATATCAAGCTTTAAGAAGGTAGCTGTTGACCAATCAAGCGCAGAATCCAGAACTTTTAATGTTAAAGAGTTATTGGATGAAATACTGATTACACTGGCAGCAAAATTAAAATCATCTTCGGTGAGTTACCAATTACAATGCCCTGATAATTTAGTTGTTACGAGTAAGCCCGGCCCTATTAACCAAATCCTCATTAATTTAATTTTGAACTCTATTTACCACGCCTTTGAAGGCGTTGAGAATAGACAAATTGAAATAAAAGTCATGAACTTAAGTGACCAATTTCATATGGTTTATAGCGATAATGGCGTCGGGATCAATGATGCTATTAAAGCGAGAATATTTGAACCATTTACCACAACAAAGCGTGGTTCGGGGGGTAGTGGCTTAGGTATGCACTTAGTCTATAACTTAGTAACGCAAGCACTAGATGGCCATATAAACGTAGAAAGCGAGTTAAATGAGGGGGTTAGTTTCGATATTACTTTCCCGGTAAAATTAGAAGCTAATCAACAAAATGATAACTAAAGTGCTGTCCTGATTGTTTTTTTGTAATGACTTAGCTAACATAGTTAATTAATTGTTAATAATGTCCTGTACTTTAAGTTATTAGTTGTGACAAACAAAGCCGGTGTAAATATAAACATGGAAACTTACCAAATTCTCATCGTTGAAGATGAAGATGTAACTCGATTCAATTTACGAAATTTATTTGAAGCAGAAGGCTATCAAGTATATGAAGCAATCGACGGTGAATCCATGGCTCAGCAGCTTGAGCAAAACAATATCAACCTCGTTATTATGGATATAAACCTGCCAGGCAAGAATGGCTTACTACTTGCTCGTGAACTAACCAAGAATCGCGAGTTAGGTTTAATCTTCTTAACGGGCCGAGATAGTGACATTGATAAAGTATTAGGTTTAGAAATTGGTGCTGATGACTATCTCACCAAACCTTTTAACCCTCGTGAGTTAACCATAAGAGCTAGAAATATTCTAAGCAGAATAGGTCAACAAAAGCCTGATGAAGAAACTAAAAGTATCATTACTTTCAATCAGTGGACGCTAGATGGTAACTCTCGCCAAATGACTAGCCCTACTGGTGAAGTCATTGCCATCCCTCGAGGTGAGTATCGCGCCTTAAACTTATTGATTAAAAATGCCGGGAAAATCATCTCTCGTCAGGAACTGATCAAAGAAATGACTGGCAGAGATTTAAGAGCAAATGATAGAACAGTTGATGTAACTATTAGAAGGCTGCGTAAACATTTTGAATCTGTAGAAGATGCCAACGAATTGATCAACACCATACACGGTGAGGGTTACCGCTTTGTTGGTACTTTAGATTAATCTGAAAGTTTCAAATAAAAAGGGTGGCTATTAGCCACCCTTTTTATTTTATTAACC
>Ga0193960_1000180_pt1 | contig 25852 bp, 20 predicted proteins | sample FB_3_MG_FD_140338 | JGI IMG/M metagenome (GOLD analysis project Ga0193960, IMG submission 140338) | Microbial mat bacterial communities from the Broadkill River, Lewes, Delaware, United States - FB_3_MG | ecosystem: Environmental > Aquatic > Freshwater > River > Microbial mats | place: USA... | reverse complement strand
GCACCATTCTTTGTATCACTTTCGCTATCTTTCTTTTGGATACTAGCCTTTAGTTCAGCTACCCACGATGTTGCAGCTGATGGGTTTTATATGCTTGGACTTGATGAAAAAAACCAATCATTCTTCGTAGGTATTAGAAGTACTTTTTATAGAATAGGAATGCTCTTTGGGCAAGGACTAATTGTTATCTTAGCTGGACTCCTTAGCGAACATACTGATTTTAGAAATGCATGGTCAATAACATTCTTACTTCTCGCAGGAATATTTATATTATTTGCCCTATTGCATAAAAGAACACTACCAAAACCTGAATTAGATAGAAAAACAGGTAATGTTTTTGAAGGCTATCTAAATACTTTCAAATCGTTCTTCATGAAAAAGAATATAATTGTAATTCTACTATTTATTCTATTTTATCGTTTTGGAGAAGCACAATTATCCAAATTAGCCTCACCATTTCTACTCGATAGTATTGAAAAAGGAGGTTTAGCTCTATCAACGACTCAAGTGGGATTTGTGTACGGTACAATAGGAGTTATCTGTCTAGTTCTAGGAGGAATAATTGGGGGAATACTAGCTTCCAGACACGGTCTAAGATTTTGGATATGGCCTATGGCTTTGGCTATGAAATTACCTGATTTAGTATATGTATTACTTTCAATCAATCAACCAGATAACTACCTACTAGTCTGTGGAGCCGTAGGACTTGAACAATTCGGTTATGGCTTTGGATTTACTGCATTCATGCTATATCTGATACATATCTCAGATGGAAAATTCAAAACAGCACATTACGCTATTGCAACAGGAATAATGGCATTAGGTATGATGATTCCAGGTATGATATCTGGTTGGATTCAAGAATCTCTAGGTTATACTAATTTCTTTCTATGGGTACTTTTATGTACTATCCCAGGCTTATTACTTATTCCATTTTTGCGTATTCCTAAGAAATAGAATAAGCTTACTTTCTTTTTCATTACAGAGGGTAAGTACTAACAATAACGCTCCTTAATCTGGTCAAAGACAACATCTAAATCAGACAAATCTCCAGCTCTAAGCATAGCAATTCTTAGATCCTTAAAATGAGATAACCCCTTAAACATCTGAGCCATGTGTCTTCTCATATGAAGTATTCCGCGACGCTCATCTAACCACTCAGAAGCCTGTACTATTTGAGAACGAAGTATATCTACTTGCTCAGAAAGCGCAGGTGGAGTCCATAATTCACCCGTATCTAGATAGTGGCGAACCTCTTTAAAAATCCATGGCCTTCCAATACATGCACGTCCAATCATCATTGCATCAACACCATATCTATCAAAGTATTCTTTAGCTTTCTGGGGAGAATCAATATCACCGTTACCAATGATAGGTATATGCATTCGTTGATTATTCTTTACCTCTCCTATTAGTGTCCAATCTGCCTCTCCAGAATACATCTGAGCACGAGTACGACCATGAATAGCAAGGGCTTTAGCACCTGCATCTTGAATTCTCTCAGCAACCTCAAGAATATGTTTTGTATCTTCATCCCATCCCAAACGCGTTTTTGCAGTAACTGGTATATCAACAGCATCAACGACCTTACGAATAATCTCCTCCATTAAAGGAACATTCTGTAGAAGTCCAGCTCCTGCTCCCTTACCAGCAATCTTACGAACAGGACATCCAAAATTAATATCAATGAAATCAGGATTTGCATCAGCAGCAATCTTAGCAGCACCAGCAAGTGCTTCAGGATCTTTACCATAAATCTGAATTGTAACAGGACGTTCATCTTCATCTATAGTTAATTTCTTAAGAGTTCTCTCCACATTACGTACCAAAGCATCTGAAGACACAAACTCAGTGTACATCCAATCAGCTCCATATGACTTACAGCACTTTCTAAATGGAGGATTTGTAACATCTTCCATTGGCGCTAGTACTATTGGTCTCTCTCCGAAATTAACATTTCCTATCTTCATCTTATCTAATTATGGATTATAAATTATGAACTAAAAAAGACGTAAAAACATCATCATTAACTCATAATAACAAAACTAAGGGGCAAAAGTACAGTATTTTAAGTATTTTTGCTAACCTAAAATAAAAAGCTATGAGATTATTCCTTTTATCTATACTTATCACTTTATCCTCTCTACTTAATGCACAATCAATAGATTGGAATAAACACGAGTCACAAGAATCAAAGATTTCTTTCAAAATGCCCAATAAAATTCAAGTACTAAAGAAAGAACTCAACGACATAAAATCACAGGTGTTCCAAACTAAAGACCTTACTTGTGTTTATGGTATAGTAGCATCAAAATTTAAAAACTACAATTTCTCTAGGGAACCTATTAATGATATATACAAAGAGATGAAAGAAGGTAGTCTCTACGAAAGTTCAGCTATCTTAATGAGTGAACACTCTACTATATACAAGAAAATGTTAGTTAAAGAAATAAAATACTCAACGGTACATCAAAAGACTGAATATACATACTACAAAAGATTCATCTTTAGAGGACATTACATCTACCAAATCAGTATAGGAGCAATGAGTAGACATGCTAATGAATTAGAAGCTAAAAAAGAAATCTTCTTTAACACAATAAGTTTTTTAGAATAAAGCTGTAACTTTCCAGATAGTCAATCGTCTTACTATTGAAAATGACTGTCAAAGAATATAACATAAGCGTCGAGAAATTCTCAGACGATATCTATCGCTTCATCCTAAAGTCTATAAAAGACCAAGATGTTGCCCAAGATATCGTACAAGATAGTTTCGTAAAAGTATGGAAGAACAGCGAGAACATCTCATTCGCAAAAGCAAAGTCATATCTTTTCTCAACAGCCTACCACACAATGATTGATTGGACAAGGAAAGAGAAGAAAAAAGAAAGATTTGATGCGATTAATGAAATAGATTATTCTCATACTACTCAATATTCAGACACCAAAGAGATTCTTGACAGAGCCCTAAACACCCTACCTGACTTACAGAAAAACCTTGTTCTATTAAGAGATTACGAAGGTTATTCATATCAAGAAATAGGAGAAATCTGCTCGCTTTCAGAAGCGCAAGTAAAAGTATATATCTTCAGAGCAAGAAAGGCTTTAAAGAAGTATTTAGTAAGTGTAGAAACGATAATTTAAGGAGATGAGTACTATAAATATACATAACTACGAGGAATATATGATTGACTATATGGAAGGCAATCTATCACCATCTCTTCTTAAAGAGATGAAAGAATTCCTTGCGCTTAATCCAGAGATCAAAGAAGAACTAGATGGATTAGATGAAGTTATTTTATTAAAAGAAGATATTTCTTTCAAGGCAAAAGAGTCGCTATATAAAGATATTGATGCCTCTATATTTGAAGATAAATGTATTTCATATATTGAGAATGATCTCAACAAAGAAGAAATAAATAGATATGAACTTGAGGTGTCATTAGATGATGGCAAAAAATCATTATTAAATGATTATAAAAAAACTATTCTTGTTGCTGATAACTCAATCGTATTTAAAAACAGAGAGAACTTAAAGAGACACTTTCCATATCGATTAAAAAAACTTATTCATTTCTCATCGGCTGCTGCTGTCATTTTTGCAATCTCGATGTCTACTCTCATTATACCTAGTGAGATTGTTGGGACACAACAAATGAGCAAAAATACAGAGGTCTTTAATATGCCTAAGGAAGATATTCCTCAAGAAATCATTAATAACCCAGAAGAAGCCTTTAAAGAAAGTGTAGCACAAGTAAAGGTTGAAAAACCTATAAAAAAGAAGAAGAATATTGCTTCTCCTAAACCTGTTATTAAAAAGATCGAGGTTGAACGAATTCCTGTAGGGTTAACCACATCTACAATTCATAATATTGCTATAGCACATAAGATTAAGCTTGTAAATACTATAAGCAATGAGGAGATCATTATACGAGAAAAAGTTACTATCTCAGAAAAAGTCATAAGAGATATGTCTAATGAATTAGCTCTTAATAATAATGCCTCTCAATGGAAAGAGAAAAAAGAAATCAATTCAACTAAAGATAAAAAAAGAGGAATTAGCTCAAATAATATATTCTCTGGAGGACAAAGAAAACTAAAAACATTCCTTGGTAAATACTTCTATAAGAGAGAGATAACTCACTCAAAAAAAGATCAATCTACAGAAAAATAAAAGTTCATTGTAACTTTTAGAATTGTCAAGCGTCCTACCTATAACTAACTATTATTAAGGAAACTTAAATTAAAAAATATGAGAACTATTGCAATATTTTTGATGGCTGCTCTTTTAATGAGCAACACTCTTTACGCGCAGACAGAAGTTGAAAAATCAAATGTAAAGAAAGATACTACTAAGAAAGAAATCATCATAAGAGATGCTTGGAGTAAAGAAAAAAAATCTCATAAGAAGAAGAAAACAACATCTTTTGAGAAGACTAACAAGTACAATCATGAAACAAACATAGGTGTAGGCAGAACAAAACTAGTAATCAAAGAAGGACAAGACACTACAATTATTGGATTAGGTAATCACGAACTGATTATTACAGAGTCAAATAATAGATCTAATGTAAGATGGGAGAATAAAAGAAGAAGAAATAGACATTCATATTTCGCAGGTCACTGGACTGGATTTGAAATAGGTGTTGCTACCTTTAAGGAAAAATCAAGTGACTTCATGGAACTTACTTATCCTAAAACATCTGCAGTAAATATTAATGTATTACAATATAATATTCCTTTAATCGGTCACAGATTTGGACTTGTAACAGGACTTGGACTTTCTTGGTATAACTTCCGCTTTAAAGAAGATATAACTATGATAGAAACAGTTGGTATTGATGCAAGTAACCCTCTTACATTTAAGAAAAAATACACAACACAGATAGATATTGAATCTGCATATAAAACAGACGAGAGAGTTAAGAAGTCTAAATTAACAATGTCATATATCACAGTACCATTACTATTAGAGCTACAATCTTCAAATAGAAGATCATACATTGCAGCAGGTGTTATTGGTGGTCTTAAGTTGGGAGCTCACACAAAAATTAAATTCAATGATGGTGACAAAGAGAAAGACTTTGATGATTTTTACTTATCTCCTTTTAAAGCAGACGCAACAGTTCGTTTTGGTGTAGGAATATTTAGATTATGGGCAACATACAGTTTAATTCCATTATTCGAAGATGATAAACTATATGACAATGCAAATAACGAATACACTAACAAAACACCTATAGCATTCGGTATCTCAATAGGTTTCGACTAGCATCAAATTCATACTTAAAATAGAATAAAAGGATTACTGTCATTACAGTAATCCTTTTTTCTTTGGTATTATAGCCCTTTTCTTGTAAAAGACTAATATAAGACTTAATTTTACCTCTGTTCTAAAAAGAACTAAGCACCAAGTGCTTACATCTATTTAACTTTAAATTATAGTAATATACAAACTTAAACCAATGAGAAAAACAATCCTTATTGCTTGTGCGGTTATAGCTTCTTTAGCTTTCGTTTCATGCAACCAAACAAAAAAAACTAGCGAGTCTAAATACAAGCCTCTAGTAGATCAGTACGCTGAGTATGAATTGAAAACAGACTTAACTAAACTTACTGAGAAAGAAAAACAGATGCTACCTATCTTAATGAAAGCAGCTGATCAAATGGAAAACATTTTCTGGAAAGAAGCCTATGGATGTAAAAAATCTTTGATGGCTAAATTACCAGATGATTTCGCAAAACAATACGCATCTATTAACTATGGCCCATGGGATAGATTAGAAGGAAACGCTCCTTTCGTTGAAGGATTCGGAGCAAAACCTCTTGGTGCTGGTTACTATCCAAAAGACATTACAAAAGCTGAATTTGCTGCTCTTAAAGATGAAGCAAAGAATGGTTGGTACAATGTTCTTAGACGTGACGAAAAAGGTGCACTTAAGGTTGTTCCTTATCACGTTGAGTATGCAAAAGAAGTTAATGAGGCTTCAAAACTTCTTCTAGAAGCTGCTGCACTTGCTGAAGATGCTGGTCTAAAAAAATATCTAACTCTTAGAGCTAAAGCTTTACTTGATGACGATTATTTAGCATCTGACCTAGCTTGGATGGATATGCAGTCTAACACTATTGACTTCGTTGTTGGTCCTATTGAGACTTACGAAGATGCATTAAACGGATACAAAGCTGCTCACTCTGGACAGATTCTTATTAAAGATAAAGTATGGAGTAAGAAACTTTCTGAATATGCTGCTCTTTTACCAAGATTACAAAATTCTCTTCCTGTTCCTGCTAAATACAAGTCTGAAAAAGCTAAATCGAATGCAGACATGAATGCTTATGACGTAATTTACTATGCAGGTGACTGCAACGCAGGTTCTAAGAATATTGCTATCAATCTTCCAAACGACCCAAGAGTTCACGCTGCTAAAGGTTCTAGAAAACTACAACTTAAAAATGCAATGCAAGCTAAGTTTGATATGATTCTTATGCCTATCGCTAAGCAGGTAATGAACCCAGAGCAAATTAAGTATGTTAATTTTGACGCTTTCTTCGAAAACACAATGTTTCATGAAGTGGCTCATGGTTTAGGTCTTAACTATACTGTTAAAGGTAAAAAACCAGTAAGAGATGTTATGGCTGACGCTTACACTTCTATCGAAGAAGGTAAAGCTGATATCATGGGATTATACTTAATCACTAAGCTTCACGAATGGAAAGTTATTACAGACAAAGATCTTATGACTAATTTCGTTACTTTCATGGCTGGTACATTCCGTTCTGTTCGTTTCGGTGCTGCATCTGCTCATGGTAAAGCAAATATGATGCGTTTCAATTATTTCGAAAAAACTGGTGCTTTCACAAGAGATGCTAATGGTATCTATACTGTTGACTTCGAAAAAATGAAGACAGCTATGACTAATATGGTAACTGAAATTTTAACTATACAAGGTGATGGAAACTACGATCTAGCTAAGAAAATGATTAAGGAGAATGGAATTGTTCCTACTCACCTTAAAGCTGACTTAGATAAGATTAATAATGCTGGTATACCTAAAGATATTAGATACAAGCAAGGAATGAAAGTATTAGGATTACAATAATTCCTAAATATAATTATACAAAGGCGAGCCTCACAGCTCGCCTTTTTTATTATTAATGTCTAGTCAAACAATGCAGTACTAAGATACTTTTCAGCTCTATCTGGAAAAATCACAACAATATTACCTTCATCAATACGTTCTGCTACTCTAAAGGCAGCCAGCATTGCTGCTCCAGAACTCATCCCAGCAAATATTCCCTCCTCCTTAATTATTCTTCTACTCATCTCAAAAGCTTCTTCGCTCTCAATCATTTCAGAAACATCTATCACAGATGTATCATAAATCTCAGGAACAATAGCTTCTTTCATATTTTTTAATCCTTGAATATTATGCCCTAGTACAGGATGAGCCTCAACTATCTGTATTTTTTCATTCTTATTCTTTAGGTATTTCCCTACTCCCATTATTGTCCCACTAGTACCCAAAGCAGAGACAAAGTAATCAATATCTCCTCCTGTGTCCTCCCATATTTCTTCTGCTGTTGATTGATAATGAGCTAAATAGTTATTTGTATTTGAGAATTGATTTGGGAAATAATATTTATCAGGATTCTTATCGACCATTTCATGTACTTTTCTGATTGCTCCATCTGTTCCTAATTCTTTAGGAGTTAGTTTAATCTCAACTCCATATGCAGTTAAAATCTGTCGTCTCTCAACAGACACAGCTTCACTCATTACAATTATAAGCTTATATCCCTTTATTACAGCAGCAACGGCCAATCCAATGCCTGTGTTCCCAGAAGTCGGTTCTACAATTACCTTAGAATGACTTAGGACACCAGCATTCTCGGCCTCTTCAATCATTTTAATTGCTATTCTATCCTTTATACTACCTGTAGGATTAAAACCCTCTAATTTAGTATATATGTTCACTTTAGAAGGCTTTGGATTAATCTTATTAATCTTTACCATAGGAGTGTTTCCTATTGTCTCAATAATACTGTTTCTAATCATTTCTTGTATTTAAATTTTATCATAAAAAAAGAGGTCTGTCCAAAACGGACAGACCTCTATAAGTCTTATACTCTGATTAATATATATAACAATCAATATCCGTTTCCAATGAGGTGAAAACGGCAACAACAAATTGCTATATTATTAATATTCATCATTACTTTGCTAATATCTTATTATATCTTTCTGTATTATTTAATACATTAATCGCTGAATCTATCTCAACGTCTTTATGAGTTCTATATCTTATAACCCCCTCGCTAAAATATGCCCTTTGAAGTAATTCATAAGCAATAAGAGTCTTGATTTCTTGATTAAAAACATCTAGATCTTTATCTACTGAATGTGATAATTTCTGCTTAATTGCTTCAAATTCTTTGCTCGCAAGATTATAATAATTTTCTAATTTAGCAACTTCTTCAAGTTTCTTTAGTTTCTCTTCTGATGCTGTATTATACTGAAAACCAGATTCTTTTACATATTCTTTAAAATCTTTATAAAGAGAATCGCTAATAACAAATTTCTCCGGAGCTCCAGTTATATCATGGCTTTGCTTGTACTTAGTTATAAAATCAAATATTAAATTATTTATAACTAACTGCCTAGATATTTCAGCAAAAGTATGTCTACTAACTTTTATATCAGGCGTAATTCCTCCTCCATCAAAAACAATACGCCCATTCTTTGTTTTAAACTCAGAAATAAGTGAATCAGGAACAACTCCAACGCTACCGTCTTCATTTCTATGCGAATAATCAAGAGCCTGTACGCATCGTCCACTTGGAGTGTAATATTTAGCCGTGGTAAGCTTCAATTTCGTGTTATAAGCAAGATTTCTTGTTGTCTGTACTAATCCTTTACCAAATGAACGTTGACCGATTACAACTCCTCTATCAAGATCTTGTACTGCACCAGCAAGAATCTCTGATGCAGATGCAGATCCCCTTCCAATAAGAACTACAAGAGGAATATTAGGCATTATTGGATTACTCTTAGCAGTAATATTGTAGTTCATCTTCTCTATCCTACCTTTGGTACTAACAATCAATTCACCTTTAGGAACAAAAAAGTTAGAAATTACTGCAGCTTGATCTAAAAGTCCACCAGGATTATCTCTAAGATCAATAATCATTTTCTTAGCACCATCAGCCTTCAAATTTATAAGAGCTTTTCTAACCTCTCTAGCTGACTTATCAGTAAACTTTGAGAAATGAATATAGCCAATACTATTTTCCAACATACCATAGTAGGGAACACAAGGTATTGTTATATTAGCACGATGCATCTTCTTTCTTAATACTCCTTTATCACCTGGGCGTTGAATAACTAGTTCAATCTTAGAATTAGGCTTTCCTTTAAGTAACTCACTGATTTCACTTAAAGACTTACCTTTTAATATTTTTCCATTTATAGAAATCAACTCATCCCCAGCTATTAAATCATTTTTATGAGAAGGAGTGCCTTTATAAACCTGTCGAATTATAATTTTATTATCACGCTTAGAAATAACTGAGCCTATTCCACCATATTCCCCCTTAGTAAGAAGTTTTAAATCATCCTTATTCTCTTCAGAATAATAAACAGTATAAGGATCTAGCTCTTGAAGAAGATTCTTAATACTCTTTTCAACAAGTTCTGTAGGCTCAAAGTCATCCACATAGAACATATTTAATTCTCTAAAAAGAGAAGCATATATACTAAGACCTTTACTAATACTGAAATTCCTCTCATCTCTAGTAGTACTGACAAAGACAAGAACTAAAGCTATTGCTATGATGGAATAACTAATCTTATTAAAAAATAATTTCTTCAAACTCATAATTTAGTATGTTTTATGGAACAGGATCGTATCCACTACCGCCCCAAGGATTGCATGACAATATTCTCTTCAGCGCTAACCAAAAGCCTTTAAACGGCCCATGTTTCTTTAATGCCTCAATAGCATATTGAGAGCAGGTTGGTGTGTATCTACAAACATTGGGTTTTATCGGAGATATACACCATTGATAGAATTTAATAGGTATTATTAATATGAAAATTAATATCTTTCTCATTAAACTTTCTTTTCTCCTTGAGCAAATAGCTCTGCCTTTAACTTCTTAAGAAGCCTTATCATTGATGGTTGAATATCAGAAAACTCCTTTATATCATTCGTCATATAAACAAGCATAACATCTAAAGATTTTCCTTCAAGGTCATCAGTGATAATGTGTTTATTCAAACGGTAAGCTTCTTTAATACGTCTTTTTAGATAGTTTCGTTTCACAGCCCTTCTAATCCTCTTCTTGCCAACTGAGATTGCAAACTGAACAGGATACTCTCTTTCTTCATCTGTCAATCTCCAAATCACTCGGAAAGGATACACAAAGAAACTATTACTATCGCTGAATAGTTCACCAATTTGCTTCTTGCTACAAAGACGCTCTTTCTTTCTTAATCTGAAGGATTTATCTAACATATATTGAAGTTTAATAAGTACAAATTTAAATTAATAATATAAAAAAAGGGTATTCAAGCTTTAAATTTGAATACCCTTAACAATATATAACAGTTATATTATTTCTTATTGTACTTTTTGATGTATTGCTCAAGTGCCATAGTCATTGATGGAGCTTGAGGCATTGGAGCTTGTATGTCTAGCTTAAGTCCAGAATCTACAATAGCCTTAGAGGTTGCTGGTCCAAAAGCCGCAATTTTTGTTTCTCCTTGGTTAAACTCGTTAAAATTCTGAAGTAAAGACTTGATTCCAGATGGAGTATAAAAAGCAAGGATATCAAAATCATTTATATTTCCAAGATCTGATAAATCACTACTAACAGTTCTATATAGAATTGCCTTTGTATACTTTAACTTTAGTTGGTCAAGTAATGCAGGAATCGACTGTTTATGAATATCAGCAAGAGGAAGTAAAAACTTCTCATTCTTATTCTTAGTCAATGTCTTTGTTAAATCTTCAATTCTTCTTTCACCATGGAAGATCTTTCTCTTACGGTAAACGATATACTTTTGAAGATAAAAAGCAATTGATTCTGAAATACAGAAATACTTCATATCGTCAGGTACTTCAACCCTTAATTCTTTACAAATTCTAAAGAAGTGATCGATTGCTGTACGACTAGTGAAAATAACAGCAGTGTGGTCAAGAATATTAATTCTTTCCTGTCTGAATTCTTTTGATGACACTCCTTCAACCTGTATGAAAGGTCTGAAAGTAATATCAACATTGTACTTTTCGGCTAAATCAAAATATGGTGATTTTTCCGTCTGAGGCTTAGGTTGTGAAACCAATATACTCTTTATTCTCACAAAGTTAAATTTTAAGTTTGTAAAAAAACCTCTTTATTTACTAAGGATTAACTTAGATATAATTAAAAAAGGCATAATTTCAAGGGCACAAAGGTACAAAATCATATATAAAACGGAAACATGTTTGAGAAATATTATTCTTAAGCCTCTAAAAATAATTAAAACGTATGCGAAACCAGCAACAAACATACCAATTATGTTAATATAATGAACTACCGAATAATTTATAAATGGCAGCACTAAAACAAATGGAATAAGAATCATACCCACTGTCTTACAGACTAGTAGCAAATTAAAGGAATACTCGGATGCCTCATGTGAAGCTTTAAAGATAAAACCTAGTATTCTGACCATTATTATTTTAAATAGACAGAAAGAAAAGACAAGTGTTATTATGTAAAGGAAAGATAAAAAATTAATCTTAGAAATAATCTTATAATAAACACTCAATTCAAAAGTAAAAACAGAAAAAACAAGTAAAGAAAGAGTATTCATTAGTGAATAACAGACCTTATTCCTAGTATTTCTACTGTTTTGAAGCTTCATTGCCTCACTACTCCTATATATCGAATTAAAGACTATAGGAGTTAAACGAGGAAATGTCAGTTTGATCTTTGATATTAATATAAGAATAGCCAACAACACCCCTATAAACCAAGGAGAAACTTGATAGTTACTCTCCTCAGAAGAAATAGGTATAGATACTGAATCACCCTTCTCAACAGTAGTCAAAATAGGCTCATGAAAAGATGTATCCTGCTCATTAACAAGACTATCTTTTAAATGAAAAGCACTACTCTTAATGAGTGTATCTTTACTGTTTCTTGTAAGTATAGGATTTGAAAATTGATCTTGATTCATAGTTAATTACGCTTTACACAAATATATAAATTAATGAGCATCAAGCCAATTATGCCCCTCACCGACTTCTATTGTCAATGGTACTCTTAACTTAACCACATCTTGCATTTCCTCATATAAAATAGCAGAAAGCTTCTCCTTCTCTTCTTTTAAACAATCAAAGATAAGTTCATCATGTACCTGAAGAATCATCTTTGACTTAATGTTCTCAGCCTTCATTCTATCATAAACCTTTATCATTGCTAATTTAATTATATCAGCAGCTGATCCCTGAAGAGGAGCATTTATCGCATTTCTCTCTGCAATCCCTCTCACCATACCATTTCTAGAATTAATATCTTTTAGATATCTCCTACGCATCATTATTGTTTCTACATATTCAGTCTCACGCGCTTTTGCAATACAATTATCCATAAATTTCTTAACATCAGGATATGACTCAAAATATCCATCAATTAATGCTTTAGCCTCTTTCCTTGAAATTTCTAAACCTTCAGCAAGGCCAAAGGCAGATATTCCATATATAATACCAAAATTAGCAGACTTCGCCTGTCTACGCATCTCTGCATCAACATCTGCAATTTCCACTTTATTAATCTTTGCAGCTGTAGCAGTATGAATATCTTCATCATTTTTAAATGCCTGAAGCATATTTTCATCCTCGCTAAGATGAGCCATCAACCTTAACTCTATCTGAGAATAGTCTGCAGCAAGAAGAATATGATTATCGTCACTAGCTACAAAAGCTTTCCTTATTTTCTTCCCTTCTTCTGTTCTAATAGGAATATTCTGTAGATTTGGGTTTACAGAACTTAATCTTCCTGTTGCTGCCTCAGCTTGATTATATGAAGTATGAATCTTCCCTGTCTTAGAATTTATATACGTATGTAAGGGAGCTGCGTAAGTATTTAGTAACTTATTTAAAGAACGGAAGCTAAGAATTTTATTGATTATTTCATGCTTATTCTTAAGCTTTACTAAAACTGGTTCTCCGGTAGCATACTGACCTGTCTTTGTCTTTTTAGCTTTATCATCTAATTTTAACTTATCAAATAATATCTGACCAAGTATTTTATTAGATGCAATATTAAATTCTTCTCCAGCTAAATCGTATATCTCCTTAGAAATACCAAGAATCTTTTCTTTTAGATACTCAGAAAAATCAGCAAGGCTTTGAGTACAAATTTTAACTCCAGCAAATTCCATTTCAGCAAGAACAGAAATAAGTGGCATTTCTATTTCTTCAAAGACTGAATTAGTTCCAATATCTTTTAATTGCTTATCAAGTTCTGATTTAAGCTTATAATAAACTAGCGCTTTCTCGCACAATCTATCACTTCTTCCCTCGTCAACTTCTTCTTCTTCAAATAAAGAAAGTTGAACTTTCTTCTTCTTCTCAGGCAAAGGTAACATTGTGTACTCAAGGATATCTGCAGCAATCGAATTTAGCTTATGATCACCATCAGGTTTTAATATATAGTGAGCTATCTTAACATCAAAGAATTTGCCCGTAAGGTTAATACCATACCATCTCATCCAAAGCATCTCTTTTTTTAAGTCAGATGATATCTTATCAATATTCTCATCCTCAAAAATAGCTTTAAATCCACCAAGTACTTTCTTTAATTCACTTTCATTAGATGGAAGATTTACAAGAAAGCATTTATTATTTTTAAGAGCAAAAGAGATTGAAAGGGGTCTTCCCTTATTAGGATCATCATCAGACAACTCAGTATAGAAAGAAAACTCTTCCTGTATACATAAATCTGCACGTAAATCAGCTAAAAGCGAATAATCCTTTAACTCAAAGAAAGAATGTTCAATTGAATCTAAATTCTTAAGTTCCTTCTGTTCTCCATACTCTCCTAATATTCTCTCAGAAAGCATATGAAACTCAAGTTCTGCAAGCAAATCTTTAAGAGAATCTCTGTTTATATCCTTAATCTTCAGATCAGCAATTTCTGTATCACAAGGTACATTTGTTTCAATTATTACAAGCTCTCTTGATAACTTAACTTGCTCAATATTATTCTCTAAATTTTCCTTCTGCTTTCCTTTTAAATCAGAAATATGTTCGTAAAGTCCATCTATGTCACCATATTTTGATATAAGCTTATTAGCAGTCTTTGGACCTATTCCTGGACAACCAGGAACATTATCAGCCGCATCTCCCATTAAACCAAGAATGTCAATTACTTGATCTACTCGTTCTATTCCAAATGAAGAAAGCACTTCAGGAACCCCCATAAGCTCTACATCTTTCCCAGATTTTTTAGGCTTATACATGAAAATATTCTCAGAAACTAACTGAGCGTAATCCTTATCTGGTGTCATCATGTAAACCGTAAATCCTTCCTTCTCTCCTCTTTTGGCAAGAGTACCAACAACATCATCCGCCTCAAAACCTTCAACTGTTATTTCTGGAATATTAAGTGCTTCTAATAATTTCTTGATATATGGTATTGAAGCACGCAAATCATCAGGCATTGGAGGTCGCTGAGCTTTATACGGCTCGTACCTCTCATGTCTAAAAGTCTTGCCCTTTGGGTCGAAACAAACCGCAATATGAGTTGGTTTTTCTTTCTCTAATATCTCCATCAAAGTATTAGTAAAACCTAATATTGCTGAAGTATTAAGACCTTTACTATTATATCTAGGAGTTTTTATAAATGCAAAATATGCTCTATAAATCAAAGCATAAGCATCTAAAAGGAATAATTTCTTATCTAATTCTGACTTGCTAACCATCTAACTAATATCTTTTTTTTTCTAAAAATGAACTTCATACAAAGATACTATATAAGGGCACATATTAAAACTTGTTCTAAAAAGAAAATGAGATTAGAAAATTTGAATAACTTTGTAGCGAGAAAGAAGTATATACTATGGTGAAGACGAACGAAATAACTCCTTTAGAAGAATGGAATCTTGATATTGATAACAAGACCCCATTTGTAATTGCAGGTCCTTGTAGTGCTGAAACAGAAGAGCAAACTATTGCAACTGCTAAGCAACTAAAAAAAGGTGGTGTCAATATATTCCGTGCTGGGATATGGAAACCACGCACAAGACCAAACTGTTTTGAAGGTGTAGGATCTAAAGGTCTTAAATGGCTTGATAAAGTGAAAGAAGAAACTGGTATGCTTATTTCTACTGAAGTAGCCAGTGTTTCTCACCTTGAAGAAGTACTAAAACATAACATCGATATGATATGGATTGGTGCTCGAACGACTGCTAACCCATTCGCTATTCAAGAAATTGCAGACGCACTTCATGGATATGATATCCCTGTATTTATTAAGAATCCTGTTAATCCTGATTTAGAATTATGGATTGGAGCTATAGAACGCATATCTCAAGCAGGCATAAAAAGAATTGGAGCCATTCATAGAGGTTTCTCTTCATATGCAAATACTAAATACAGAAATATTCCTCAATGGCAAATACCTATTGAATTAAAACAAACAATAAAGGATTTGCCAATTCTGTGTGATCCAAGTCATATTACAGGCGACAGAAAGCTTATTAAAGAGGTCTCTCAAGAAGCATTAGATCTTAATTATGATGGATTAATAATAGAATCACACATTAACCCTACAAAAGCATTAAGTGATTCTAAACAGCAAATAACCCCAAATGAACTATTTACTCTACTAAACGAATTAGTAATAAGAGATATTCAAAGTTCAGATACCAACATAAATACTGTTTTAAGTGAATTAAGACTCCAAATTGATTCTCTTGATAAGAATCTTCTTGAAACACTTGAGCAAAGAATAAAGATTACTGAAGATATTGGCCAATATAAGAAAGATAACAATATAACTATTCTTCAACAAGACAGATGGTCAAGTATATTAAACAAAGCAATTGCAAGGGGACATTCAATGAACCTAAGCGAAGACTTTATAACTAAAATTTTTAAAGCTATTCATCAGGAATCAATAAATAAACAGACACGAATAATGAATAAATAAATGAGTAACCAACAAATGTTTTAACGAAAATACAATTAATTAGTGGAGTTAAAGAAATCAAATACAATTGAAGCCTTTGACTCCCCAATTACCATAACAAGCTCTTCTCTACTTGCAGACCTTATCTTTTTTATCGTTCTAAACTCATTATAGAGCTTTTTCTTTGTTTTTTCTCCTACCCCCTTAATATTATCAAGCTCTGATTCAATAAAGCCCTTAGAACGCTTCTTTCGATGAAAAGTGATAGCAAATCTATGAGATTCATCTCTAAGCTGCTGAATAACCTTAAGCGTTTCTGAATTCTTATCAATATACAAAGGAACACTGTCTCCTGGAAAATATATTTCCTCAAGCCTCTTAGCAATAGATATAATATTAACCTTACCTCTAAGCTTTAGTTTATCCAGTGCATTCAATGCAGAACTCAATTGCCCTTTTCCACCATCAACAATTATTAAATCAGGTAAACCAAGGTCTTTATCTTCTAGGCATCTTTTATACCTTCTATAAAGCACTTCTTCCATTGAAGCAAAATCATTAGGTCCTTCAACAGTCTTTATATTAAAATGTCTATACTCTTTCTTAGCAGGTAATCCATCAATAAACACAACACAAGAAGCAACAGGATACTCACCTTGAATATTTGAATTATCAAAACATTCTATTCTCTTAGGTTCTATGTTTAGTTGTAAATCAGACTTCATTTGATGCATAATTCTATTTAAACGTATATCTGATCGTTTAATTGAATTTTGCTTTACAAACTCATTCTTATAAAAAAGTACATTTCTTTTAGATAGGTCTAGCAACTTCTTTTTATCCCCTATCTTGGGAATTACAAAGCCAGCATCTATACTTAAGTTAATAGGGAAAGGTATAATAATTTCCTTTGATGTACTATTAAACTTATCTCTTATTGCAACTATTGAATAAGCAAGAAGTTCTTCAATTGTCTCATCGAGCTTACATTTGATTTCTGAAGTATAAGACTGTATGATTGCACCATTAACTATCTTAAAGAAATTTACAAAGGCATAATTCTCATGCTTGTCAATATTAAAAACATCAACATCGTGTATAGACTGACTAACAACTATTGATTTTGATTTAAAATCCTCTAGCTTCTTTAACTTCTTCTTTACTTCTTCTGCCTTTTCAAACTGCATATCAGATGAGTAAGAATTCATTAAATCACGCATATACTCATTAACGCTTGAGATATTCCCTTTAAGAATACTTCTAATGTTATTGATCTGTTTTAAATATAATTGCTCATCTATATTCCCAACACATGGGGCATCACATTTCCCAATATGGTACTCTAAACAGACCTTAAACTTTCTTGAATCTATATTTGCTTTAGAAAGTGAATACTTACAGGTTCTAATCTTATATATTTCCTTAAAGAGAGACATAAGTATCTTAGCCAAATATGCAGAAGTATAAGGACCATAATACTCAGAACCATCCTTAACAATCTCTCTCGTAACAAAAACTCTTGGAAAAGGTTCTTTTTTTATACAAATCCATGGATAAGTCTTGTCATCTTTTAACAGTACATTATATCTAGGCTTGTATTTCTTTATTAAATTATTCTCAAGCAATAGCGCGTCTTGCTCTGAATCAACTATTACATATTGTATATCTACTATTTTTCTTACAAGAATTCTCGTCTTTGCACTATCATGAGTTTTGCTGAAATATGATTGAACACGTTTTCTTAAATTCTTTGCTTTACCAATATAAATGATACTCCCTTCCTTATCGAGATATTGATATATCCCAGGAAGATTAGGTATTGATTTAATTATATCACTTAAATTGTTACTCATCATTTATTCAAATAAATCAACAAACTCAAACTTAGAAAACTCAAAAAGACCTCTAGATCCCAACTTTAATTCAGGTATTACAATAAGACTCATAAAAGCAAGTGTCATAAAAGGAGAATCTAATTTGCACCCTAGATTCTTTACCTTTTGCTTAACTCTTTGGTAAGATTTACTAACTGTATTAATATCTTTATTTGACATTAGTCCAGCTATAGGTAATTCTAATATATCTGAAGATTCCCCATCAAAAACAGATAATCCACCTTTAGAATCTACCACCCTATTTACAGCCTCAACAATAGCATCATCAGAAACTCCAATTGAAAGAATATTGTGAGAATCATGACTAACAGAACTGGCAAAAGCACCAGATTTTAGACCAAAGCCTTTAATAAACCCCACTTGTACTGGCTCTGCTTTATACCTATTATGTAGTACTATTTTAAGAATATCATTGTCAACATCAGAAACAACTAAAGACCCTTCAAGTAAAGGTTTAACTAAAATCTTATCTGACACTAAAGAACCATCCTCAATAGATATGACTTTTAACTGTTTTGCTTGGATATTATGCACCTGCAAATCGCTTAAAGTAATCCTTGAAGTATTAAAATTATTAATTAATTTACATGGCGTTCTTTTTATTAACGACACTCCTGATTCATACACAGACTCACCATTAATAACAGTCTTTACCACCTTAAAGTCAGTTAAATTTTTTACCACTACAAAATCAGCACTATCTCCTTCTCTTAATAAACCAACATCTAGATTATAATGCTTAACAGGATTTACACAAGCAACCTTAAGTATATTAAAAATATCTAAGCCCTTTTCAACAGCTCTTTTTACAATTTTATCAATATGCCCTAAATCTAATAAATCCTTTGGATGAGAATCATCAGTACACAACATTACATCATTAGGATACATATCTATTAATTCAAACATATCTTCAAAATCCTTTGATGCACTCCCCTCTCTAATTTGAATTTTTATTCCTGCATTTATTTTATCAATTGAATTTTCAAAAGAGAAAAACTCATGATCTGTTGTCACTCCAACAGATACATATTTATCTAAATCATCTCCAGAAATTCCTGGAGCATGTCCATCAATTGGTAAATTATATTTTTTCGCAACTTCTGTTTTAGCAATACAAGATAAATCATTAGATACGATTCCCTGTACATCCATAAACTCTCCCAAGAAATAATAATTCCCTGTAGAAAATAATTTATCAATGTCTGATGATGTTAATTGACCGCCACAAATTTCAAATGATGTTGCAGGAACACAAGATGGAACTCCGAAATAAAACTTAAAAGATGTATTTCGTGAACTTTCGAACATATATTTAACTCCTTCGACACCACAAACATTTGCTATCTCATGTGGATCAGCGACAACAGCAACACTCCCATTTTTTACAACATTATGTGCAAATTCGTTTGGAGTCATCATTGTGCTCTCTATATGTATATGAGAATCCACAAAACCAGGTATTATGAAATTCTCATATTCCCTATCATTGTGTTCTATGATTGATTTTATCCCATTCTCATTATAGTGAATTTCACCAGAATAAATCCTCTTATTATGAATATCCACTATTTTTCCTAATTGTTTTCTCATCCCCAATCAATATTTTTCCAGTTCCACGTGAAACACCATGCAATATACAAAAAGTATTTAGACAGAAAATGCGATAACTAAATCGCATTTAAAACTATGTTTCACATGGAACATTATAATTATTTTCCCATTAATATTAAAAGCACATTTATATCAGCTGGATTAACTCCAGAAATTCGTGTTGCTTGTCCAATAGTCTTAGGTTGAATTCTAGAAAGCTTTTGTCTTGCTTCTATTGACAGATTAATTAGATTTTCGTAATCAAATTTACCCTCAATGTTTAGATTTTCTAGTCTTCTTAATTTATCTGCAATATGTCTCTCTCTTTCAATATAACCAGAGTACTTAATTAAAATTTCAGCAGCCTCAATAACCTCGAGTCTTCTGTCTTCAGAAATACAATCTACTTCCTTCTTTAAAGCTGGAATATAATCAACTAAATCAACAAGATTAATCTGAGGTCTTAACACAACATCCTTTAATTTCATTCCTTGTTTCAACGAAGATGTACCAAGTTCAATTAATCTTTCGTTAATCTTTGAGGGCTTAAGTGAATATTTCGAACAGAAATTAATAAGGGAATCTCTATATTCAATTTTTGAATTAAGAAGAGAAAGCCTATCTTCTCCAACCAAACCAAGTTTAAAAGCTTTGGGTGTTAGCCTTACATCAGAATCATCTTGGCGCAGAAGGATTCTATATTCAGCTCTAGAAGTAAACATCCTATACGGCTCATCAACTCCCTTAGTAACGAGATCATCAATAAGCACACCTATATATGCTTCATCTCTGCCTAAGACAAATTCATCTTGTTTATATATTGATAGATAAGCATTAATACCAGCCATAAGACCTTGAGCACCAGCCTCTTCATAGCCAGTTGTACCATTTATCTGCCCTGCAAAATAAAGTCCATTGACAAATTTTGTCTCCAAAGTATGATTTAGGTCTGTAGGATCAAAGAAATCATACTCGATAGCATATCCTGGTCTATAAATACGCACATTCTCAAACCCCTTAACTCTTCTTAATGCTTTCAATTGAATATCCCATGGCAAAGACGATGAAAAGCCATTTAAATAACATTCATGAGTTGATTGACCTTCAGGTTCAAGAAAAAGATGATGAGCATCTTTATGAGCAAAAGTATCTAATTTAGTTTCTATACTAGGACAATACCTTGGTCCAATACTTTTAATTGTACCATTAAAAAGCGGAGAATCATCAAAACCTGTTCTTAATATTTCGTGCACTTCAGGATTGGTAAAGGCAATATGCATAGATCTTTGCTTCAAAGAAGAACGAACATTTTTAGTTAAAAATGAAAATTTATAGAAATCTGTCTCCCCTTCCTGCTCTTGCAATTGAGTGTAATCTACACTACGTCCATCAATACGAACTGGAGTTCCTGTTTTCATTCTTCCAACAGTAAAACCAAACTTCTCTAACTGTTCAGAAAGACCGTAAGATGCTGGCTCAGAAACACGACCACCTCCCCAACTAACATCTCCTACATGCATTAGTCCACTTAAAAAGGTTCCATTGGTCAAAATAACCTTCTTAGCAATAATATCAAGACCTAATTGGGTATGTACACCATTAACAGTATTATCTTCTATTAAAAGTGATGTAACAGAGTCCTGCCACATATCAAGATTATCTGTATTCTCTACAATATTTCTCCACTCGTTAGAAAAATGTACTCTATCACATTGAGCTCTTGGACTCCACATTGCAGGTCCTTTAGATCTATTAAGCATTCTAAACTGAATAGTTGATCTATCAGTTACTATACCAGAAAAACCACCCAATGCATCAATTTCTCTTACTATCTGGCCCTTAGCAATCCCACCCATAGCAGGATTACAAGACATTTGAGCAATCTTATTCATATCCATCGTTATCAACAATGTTTTAGAACCAAGATTAGCAGCAGCACAAGCAGCCTCACAGCCAGCATGTCCGGCTCCAACTACAATTATATCATATACAGGTAATAACTCACTCATTTGCAAAATTTTGCTCAAAGTTAGATATTAAATTACGCATTTAGAAGTTCTAAGGAAATATTTTCTTGTCTAGTCATCTCCTCTTGGTCTTCATCTGTTTTATCATCAAATCCTATTAAATGAAGAATTCCATGAATTATGACCCTATTAAGCTCATTATCAAATGATACATCAAAAGTGTTAGCATTATCAAGAACAGTGTCAACACTAATAAAAATGTCACCACTTACAACATCACCCTCACAATAATTAAAAGTAATGATATCTGTAAAATAATTATGATTTAAATACTCTTTATTAATCTCAAGTAAATATTCATCAGAGCAAAAAATATAAGTCAAATCACCTACACTCTTACTATTACGAGTAATCACATTACTAATCCACTTCTCTACTAGATCAAGATTGATATTTGGTTTATCAATTTCTTCAAAATTAAAATCTATCATTCACTTAATTATTAATTATCAAATAACATACTGCATTGAAACTTTTGTAAAATAATAAGCTTTCACCACACAAGCAATCCTTTCAAAAAAATAAAGCAGTATATATATAAATTGCACCTTCTGGATTCAAATAGAGTTTATTATACTATTATAAAAAACAAATGTTTTAATATTAAGTATTAAATAATTACTCAAACAATAGCCATTAAAAATTAAACACGTAAAAATAAATTAACTACAAATAAAATCACTTAGATAACCAACTGCTTGGATTTTGCTTTAAACTATTCTTCCACAATTGGAATTTTAAAACTGTTTTACGGTCAGATGTGTCTGTATAAATAAGCCCCAAGACTTGTCCAGTCTTAACAATTTGGCCCTTACGCACATATACTTTAGCAATATTTGCATATACGGTTAGATAATCGCCATGACGAACCATAATTATATTGTTAAGACCTGGAAAGTTAAATACTTCGCTAATTTTTCCATTAAAAACAACATGACAATCTGAATTCGGATCAGTTGTTATATCAATACCATCATTCCTTACTTTGGTCCTCTTAGCAACTGGATGTTGATGAACTCCAAATCGAGAAGAAATAAAACCAGACTTAGTGGGCCAAGGTAATCTTCCCTTATTTTTAGCGAAATTCTTACTTAGAACTCTATCATTCACAGATCTCCTTTTTTTCTTCTTTGCTTCTAATTTTATTAAATGTTTTATCTTACGATTTAATCTATTTTGAGCCTTAAGTTGTTTAGATAACTTTTGTTTTAGGTTTTTCTGTTTAGAACTTAAAGTACTAATATATTTACTATGCTTATCCTTCTCCCTTGCTAAAGAAAGCTTTTCAGAAATAAGGTTAGCAGCAATAGACTTCTTATTTAGATACTGCTTAGAAAGAAATTCATTCTTAGTAACTAGATCATTTTTTAAGTTTTGTATATCTTGAGCAAGTTTTTCTGTAAAATCAGCATATTGCTTAAGATATTTTATTCTTAAAAAGGCTTGATTAAAATCATAAGATGATAAAATAAATATAAACTTACTATCATTAGATTTATGAAGCCAAGAATTATAGATGATGGAAGCATATTGTATTTTCAGTGACTCAAGTTTTATATTTGAATCATGAATTGACTTTTTGTTTGTTTTTATACTAGAATTAAGAAACATTGATTCTCTCTCAATATTTCTAATCAATTTCTTTCTATTATTAATTTGATTATTTACAAGAACTAGTTTATTAATTGTAATTTTCTTACTCCTAGAACTAGACTTAATAAGTTTATTAAGATATATTATATCTTTCTCAATTTTCTTCTTATTCTCTCTTAATTTCTTAATGGACTGAGAATTTGCAAAAGAAAAAGAGAAAATCAAAAACGTTACTAAAACATATCTTAACAACTTTATCATTACTTTACTGACTTATAATTAGATGGAATCCTAAATGGAAGAGATAATTTATCTTTAAACTGAATACCAGAATACTTAATTGAACACTGTATTTTAGTCTTTATAGTAGTTAAAAGAAAATCTACATTATTATGAAATAAATTACCTGAAAATCTAGAGTAATCAGAGTACTTAACCTTCATTTGCCAGTGTGCCCCGATGTCTTCAACAAGTACATTATTAACCTTAAATGTATTAGGATTTACATATATAATCTGATAATATTGATTAATAGACTTTTTCCTATTAAGGAATCTTTCAATTTTCCTTTTACGCCTTTGTAACTTCCTATCTGATAATGATAAAAAATAATATAAACCATTATCTACTTGAGCATTTACTAAATTATATAAGGGATTCTTGACATTCTTTATTTCACGCTCATAATTAATAAATTCACTGGTTAAAAAACCTTGAATAAGCTTATAATTAATTTCAACTCCCAATTTATCACTAAAAAACTCGTATCCACCTTTAAAGTATTCCTTATGATATCTATCAATATAAAAAACAGAATCCTTTGTTAATAAAAAACGTGCAGCTTCTATACCTAGAGCTGCATTCATAGAAATCCATATTGAACTATCTTTAATTATTCTTATTGAACCCTTATAGGAATTTGTTTTACCTTCATCAATGATAGAAATTTTAACCTTTTTAAGTCGTAATGCTGTATATTGTAAGGTACTATCTTTAACCTTTTTATATAATTTACGCTTTGATATAGGAGGTATAGATGATTCAACCTTAAACACATCTTTAGTAGATCTACATGAGAATATACTCAATAATAGAACTATAAAAACTAAATATTTAAAAACTCTCATATAACTATTTAATCAATTTCTTGTCTTTTATTTTACGTTCTAGTAAAATACTACCTTTTCCATAATTCAATGCCTCTTTCCAAGCTTCTACTGCTTCATTTACTTTATTATTCATATATAAAATATCACCATAATGTTCCATCAAAACTGATGTCTTATCCCTAGTTAATTCCATTACTCTTTCAATATAAAATAAAGCCTCTTTATACTTTTCCCTCATATAAAGAACCCATGCATATGTATCAAGATATGTTGGATTATCAACCTCAATCTCAATACATTTTACTATCATATTTTCTGCTTTATCAAGATCCTTATTAGCAATAGATAAATAATAACTATAATTATTTAATACAACAACATTAGATGGATCAATCTGAATAACCTTATCATACAAAATAAAAGCTTCATCAATTCTTTTTAAGTTATAAAGACATTCTGCTTGGTATGAATAAAATTGAGATAATAAAATATTATTATCTCCTACCAATTTAACACCTAATGATAATACATCTAGAGCATTAGAATAATCTTCAGAAACAAGATAACTAATCCCATTTAAGATATATGGAAGTGGTTCTTCAGGAAAATATTTAATAGCATTTTTACTATCTACTCTCATATTTGCAAAATCCTGTAACTGATTATCTATAAGAATTAATGATTCCCAATGATTATAATTATGCTTATTGATGGATATTATCCTCAACAAAATACTTCTTGCTGAGGAATAGTCACCCTCAGCTTTATATATATCAGCTTGTAAAGATAAAACGGCAATTTCATTTGGATAAGACCTTAATAATTCATTAAGAATACTTACGATTAATGATTTGTCTATTCCTATTTCCTTATAAGAAACAAAAAGTTTTATTAAATATTGAACCTTAAAATCTAATTCAACATTTTTTTTTACAATCGCATTATGTAAGTATTTCTTATAATTAGAAAAATCCTTTACTTCTTTGTAATAGTCAGCAATAAAGAAACAGGCATATCCATTATCTGGATCAACCTTAAGCATTTTTTCAAAAAGAGAAAGAGCTTTTCTTGATTTATCATTATTAATATATATCTCAGCCAATAAGGCAATATATTGAGCATTCTTAGGATATTTATCAATTAATAATGCAATTTCCTTCTCTGCTTGTTTATGCTTATTTTGCTTTGTATATATTTTATATTTCTCAATAGAAACTTGCTCAGTAATTCCTATTATATTTTCTATTCTTTTATAAATCTTAAGGGCATTTTTCCAACTTTCAATAGAAACATATAAACCTGCTTGATAATAAAGAAAGTCAAGTTTATCAGGATTACTTATATACAAATCATCATATATATCACAAGCTTGACTTATCATTGCTTTATGCTTATAAACATTAGCTAACTGTAATTTATACCATATATTATTAGAATTATAATGAACAGCATCTCT
>Ga0193960_1000177_pt1 | contig 26208 bp, 24 predicted proteins | sample FB_3_MG_FD_140338 | JGI IMG/M metagenome (GOLD analysis project Ga0193960, IMG submission 140338) | Microbial mat bacterial communities from the Broadkill River, Lewes, Delaware, United States - FB_3_MG | ecosystem: Environmental > Aquatic > Freshwater > River > Microbial mats | place: USA... | reverse complement strand
GGTAATATTGGTGGCGGTGGCTTTATGACGATCTTTAAAGAGGGTGAGACTGATTTTTTAGATTATAGAGAGGTCGCACCAGAAAAAGCGCATAAAGATATGTACTTAGATAAAAATGGTGAGGTAATACCGTATTTATCACTTTATGGCATATTATCATCGGGTGTTCCGGGCACGGTTGATGGTATGTGGCAAGCCCATAAGAAGTATGGCTCTAAAACTTGGCAATCTTTACTGGCACCAGCAATAAAATTAGCGCAAGAAGGCTTTATTGTTCACCCTGCACTGAAAGCTAATATTAATTGGCGAATTGATAGCTTTAATAGCAAAGGAATTAAGGTTAATTTTGCTAAATACTTCTCATCAGCACAAACAGGTAATATCTTTAAACAACCTGAATTAGCTGAAACACTAAAGCGTATTTCTTCTCATGGCAGAGATGGTTTTTATCGAGGAGAAACGGCAAAAATTATTAGCCAATTTATGAAAGACAATGGTGGAATTATTAATGAGTATGATCTTGCATCATATCAGTCAAAATGGCGTAAGCCTATCGTTAAAAATTGGCGTGACTATACCGTTATCACGGCTCCCCCGCCAAGTTCAGGTGGCATTGCTATACTGCAATGGCTAACTATGTATGATTTAGTTAAAGGTGAGCAGAGCTTTGCACATAATTCATTCGAGTATATGCACTCATTGGCCGAAATAGGAAAGCGGGTTTTTGCTGATAGGGCAGAGTATTTGGGCGATCCTGATTTTATAAATGTGCCAGTAGCCTCACTATTAGATCAAAACTACTTAAGCCAAAGAGCGAAAGAAATATCATTAGATAAAATATCTGTTTCTGAACAAGTTGCACCAGGCTTAGAAGAGAGTCGAGATACTACGCATTTTTCTATCGTTGATAAATGGGGCAATGCTGTTTCTAATACCACCACAATTAATTACACCTTTGGAAGTGGGGTTATAGTTGAAGGTGCAGGCTTTATTCTTAACGATGAAATGGATGACTTTAGTGCTAAGGCAGGTGTAGCAAATGTTTTTGGTGCTATAGGCGGTACTGCGAATGAAATTCAGCCAAATAAGAGAATGCTCTCTTCAATGTCGCCAACGATATTGCTAAAAAACAACCGAGTGAATATTGTTACGGGCTCCCCAGGTGGTACCACAATTATTAGCTCTGTATATCAATCAATTCTTAATAGTGTTGAGTTTAATATGAGTGCTAAGAATGCTGTTAATTCGCCGCGCTTTCATCATCAATTATGGCCTAAAGATGTCATTGAACACTATGCAGGTATAGAGCAAACCACACTAAATGGCTTAAGTGGTAAAGGGTACATTCTGAAACAGAGAGAGTTTGGTGATCTGCAACTAATTTCAACGGTGAATGGGAAATATCAAGCAGCTTCGCAACAAGGCGATGCCTACCGAGGTGTCGCGATTGTAATTAAGTAAAAGCGGTATATTTAAACAGACAATAAAAAAGCACCATCAAAGGTGCTTTTTTATTGATAATTTAACTGTTTAACTAGGTAAACGATTAAAGGTTATGCTTTCTTTGATTTTCTAGCGGCTAAACCAAGTAAAGCTAAACCGAACATTGCGATAGTAGAAGGTTCAGGAACTTCAGTTGCTGTGTACTCAAGAGTTGCTTTTACAAAAGGCGCTGTATTATTTATTGAGCCAAAGCCTACATGAACACCTTGATTGAAATTCACAGCTAGTTGGAACAAATTATCATTCAAAATTGAGGCCATTTGCAGGGCAGTTATATTGAAAGTTCTTGATGTGTGCCAAGCATTAATGCCCATATTGGCGGTTAACTCTGTCCAACCATTTAATCCATTACTAAAAGCGCCGTGAGTGCCTAAATCAAGTGATTCTAAAATAATGTCAAAAGTCTCACCAGATGATAGATTAGAAAAACCAAGATCACCTTGTACTTCTATTATTAAGTTAGCGTCAGTATTAGCCATCCAATCTTCAATAACCCAATCAAAGCCAAAATCTTGAAAATCTACTGTTTGCTCAAGTTGATCTGATTGAACCATTAACCCAGCATTTGCAATGCCACTTACCACTAAAAATAGACTTATAAATGCTGTTTTCAACATCTTCATAACACAGATATCCCTAAAAATTATACAAAAGTAGACATTAAAGCAAGTAGTATGCCCTTTGTGTAATTTGTACGTTTTTCAGTGGCTTGAGTTCTTTTGGCCTTTCTCACAATAAGTATATGTAAAAAAAGCAGACACTGTGCTAAAAGTCTGCTTCAACTTCAAATGTGAGTACTTCTTTACTAATAGGGTGTGTGAAAGATAAACGTTGCGCATGCAAATGAAGCCTTGATGAATGCTTACCGTAAAAACCATCACCGACAATAGGCATGTTAAGCCCTTGAGGGTGTGCACAATGTACCCTTAACTGATGTGTTCTTCCCGAAATTGGGTATAAATAGAGTTTGGTTTGAGAATTACTATGTTCAATAACTTCCCAGTGCGTTTCTGCTTTTTTACCGTATTCATAACAAACCATTTGCCTTGGTCTATCATCAATATCACCGCGCAATGGGAGGGTAATCTTTCCCGATTTCTCTGTCAGTAAGCCATCAATTATCGCGACATAGCGCTTACTGATTTTCTTATCAATAAACTGATGTTGTAGGTGCTTATGGGCTCGTTCATTTAATGCGAGTAACAGTAAACCTGAAGTCGCCATATCTAAACGATGCAACACTAAACTTCCTGTTGCCTGTGGGAACATGTCTCTAATTCGACTATAAACTGAATCTTGAATGCTTTTACCGGGCACTGAAAGGAAATCTGCAGGCTTATTTACTACAACGAGGTGTTCATCACTATAAACAATATCTAAGCTTTTGCCTTCAGCAGGATTTCTTAATAACGGATTCTCTTCAACATCAATCCCCTTAAGCATATGGGTAAGAATTGGCTGACATTTTCCTTGGCATGCAGGGTAAAAGTGAAGATGTTTGCGAATTTCTGATTTTGGTTGTTCTCCCCACCAAAATTCAGCCATGCAAATAGGTGTTAACCTGTGTAAAAACGCATATTGTAATAGTTTAGGCGCGGCGCAATCACCACTACCTGCTGGTGGTTTTTGCTCAATGGTGTCTCTAAATAACTCGATTAAATCTTTACGCTCTCCTTGAATATTGAGTAACTGATATTGCTTAAAATATTCTTTCTGTAATCTTGAAGACAGTTTCTTTCGTGTTTTTTTCAGCGTGTCAATTTCCAAGGTTAACTTGGCTAATTCGAGTTCAATGGCGTTAAGTTGTTGTCCTGAACTTTCTTTCAATGCCAACAATGCTTTTTTATCAGTTACACTTTGCCTTGAAAGCTCAATACTGATACTGCGGTATTCACTTTCAGGTAGACTAGCACTCTCTAACCATAAGCGTTTCTCTTTGCGCTTTTTTTTGTTCGCTCGCATCTTTGATTGCAATTGTTCTATTTGCCCTTGAGTGCGCTTACTTTGCTTGGTAAATAATTGCGTTAATTCTGCAAGTTTTGGGTTTGTTTCTAAGCGAGCAATTTCGCTATTTATATTATTTATCTCTGCTTGTTTTGCTATTTCTTTTGCTGATTTATCATTAACTTGATGAATGGCTGGAACAAAGTTTATTTTATCATTCTCATCATCTTTACAATCATTAGCATTACCAGACAATGCCGATAAATAGCCTAACTCTCCTTTTGGTGTTTTAACAACTAACACACCATACATTCTGCCCTTCTGCTTTGTGGCTAACGGATGAAATATTGCGAGTTTTTTCTGTAACTCTTCACAAGCAATTTCGGCGAGTAAATGTGGCTTATAGCAAAAGGGATAAGTAAATTGCTTGGGCAATAATACAGCTGAGATATCATGAGTATATGGGGTAACACATGAAGGCATACTAATTTGAGACATAAAGCGATTAACAACAATAAAGACAGAAGTGTTTAGAACTTAAATAAACACATAATTATGGAACATATTTTAATGTGTTTTCACCTGCGCTGCATTAGTTTATGCCGCTTTGAGCATTTTAGAGCATTTTTAAGGAGTGCATTGATATTTAACGCGATCAAAATGAGGTTAAAGTTAACTTAACGCTAACCATAGCGCGACTAACATCATTAACACACCTGAAATTTTGTTCAATATTTTCACATTGTTAGCTTGCGTTAATAACTTAGCGATGGTCTTTCCGCCTGTTGCATAAATCATCATGCAAGAAAACTCAGACAGTAAAATAACAGCAATTAATATAGTTAACTGAGGAGCAAGATCTAATTCTGTATTAATGAAAGGAGGTAATAACGATATCATAAATGCCCAACCTTTAGGGTTAGCAATGGCTGTTACAAAGCCTTGAATGAATAATTGCTTGTTCACCACATTTGCAGTTTTTTCAGAAACGGCAGATAAAGCAAGCTTACCCTTTGATTGCCACATACTTACACCAACATAGAGTAAATAACCGGCCCCAATAAACTTTAAAACATTAAAAAGTTGTGGGTACTTTAACATGATAGCAGAGACACCAATCACTGCTGCAATAGCAACAATGGCAACGCCAAGTAGCTCGCCATACATCATCCACAATGTTTTTCGAATACCTACTGACATACCAAGCGTCATTGCTAAAGTCATGCACATACCAGGCGTAATGCTGACTAAAAAGAAAGTCGGTATAAAAAGAGATAATAAAGTGACATCTATCATAGGAAGGGCGGGTGCATAGCTAAAAGTTAAAGCGCTATATTAAACCATTGCCAATTAACAGACCATTGCTAACTGTTGAAAAGAAAAAAAGCAGCTAAGCGCTGCTTTTTTCCTATTTCAATCAAGGTGTACTCTATTTTATAGAACACATTAATGAATTATATTAAAACTCATTAACTGCTAAATGTGTTTGTTTCGCATACTAGCGAAAATACCAAATAAAGCTAAACTCATTAGCAATATTCCAGAAGGCTCAGGAACCTGAGTAATTCTCATCATAACTTGAAATTCGTTAGACTCACCTTCAACCGTAGTTAGACCAATACAGCCATTTGTTGCACCAGGAACTCGGTCACAAATTGTATTGTTTAGCACACTTAAACCAGAACCATTTGTTGTGCTAATTAATCTTAACTCAGTGTTGTAAGTGTATTGTCCAATACCAAATTGTTGGTTTAACGTGCCTTCACCTTGGTCGAAAACTACACCAGCTGGCATGGTAATAACAAAAATATCATTAGAACAAGCAACACCACCACAAATTCCTGCAACGTTTGGCGTTTCTTTGAAGAAAATATCAAAGGCAATAGCAGGCGGTGGCGTTATAGGAAATGGAAATCCTGTAGGTGTTATTTGTAATACGGTACTAAGTACAGTGCTTTCTAAAACACTCGAAGCACCAGGAATAGCAATATTATTATGTACTAACAGAGCCGTTTGAGCTGAATCTCCGTTAGCTAAATTAAAGCCTGTAACATTACCGTTGTTGCCAGAGGAAATGTCTAAAGAACTTTGGGTAACTTGATCACCCCATGCAAGCGTTGTTGGCGCTCCAAAGAAAATATTCGTGTTTGATTCCGTAGGGGTACCAGTACCCGCAGTGTAAACTGTTGGACCTGTAAATGCTGAATCAACAATAAAATCCCATGCAGTAATCGGCGTTGCATTACTTGTAAAAGCAATACTTAGCAATGAAAAAGTGAATGTAACTAAAATCTTTTTAAGCGTGTTCATTTTTTACTCCTTTGCAGTATAAATCTAAAATACACCTTTAATTAGTTATTTCGGATGAATTGCCTGATATAAAAACAGTACGACTAATTAAAATTCTACAACTATAAGCGGTAATCCATTCAGGTTATTAATTGCATAGTTTGCGCCACAATAGTTATTTGTGTGAAAACTAAGGAATTTATTAGTTTTAGGTGCAGAGTATATACTCTAATTGTAAAAAATACTGACAATGAAGAGAGACCCCTTTATAAGCAATGTGAATAAAGGGGTTTAATTTTAATTTCGGTAGGATCTAATAGAGGTTAATTGCCACCACAAATAAAAGCTTGGGTAGAAATAGCACTATGTTCAAGGGCTGAATTGGTTGGTAACTCTTCATTACCAGCAAGTAAATAAATCACTTGCTGGCCTTTTTCAGCTAACTCTAATGCATGTTGATAATTAATTAATATACTCGAGGTAATACTCTGCGGAAACTTCTCTGCATCTCGACGAATGTATTCAATTAAACCAACATTTACTTCTTCATCATAAAATACGGCATCAGCAAACTGCATAGCTCTATGGGCACTCAAGGTCAAATTGTCTGGGTTTCCATCTTTAGTATGAATAAAAGTAATTTCACCTTTAGGCGGAGCGACTTCCTCTTTTAAGCTGGCGATTAATTGCTGCTCAGCATCATGCTGATTACCTGCTAATATAGCTTTACCAATATTGCCACGAAGGGTGTTTTCCCAAAAGGTTCTGCGGTTGCGCAAACCTTTAATGCGTGCTTTTACGTGATCTCTAAACTTCAATGAAAAATCAGCTAAACGACCATAGCCTTCGGGCAATATTTTTTCGATTTGCTCTCTTAACATACGAATAAGTATAGGAGCACTGCCTGAGCTAGATAAAGCAATAATCATCGGTGAACGATCAATTATGGCAGGCGTGATATAGGAACAAAGCTCTGGTTGGTCAACCACGTTAGCTAAAATATTGCTTTGCACCGCTTCATGGTAAATGGCTTCATTTACCGCTTTATCATCGGTTGCTGCAATTGCTAAGGTAATACCGCTTAACTTACCTGCTTCATAATTGTGCTGTAACCAATTGAGTTCGTTTTCATTGATCAATCGGCCAACCGCTTCATTTACGTCGCTAGCCATAATCGTAATATTTGTAGTGGTTTTTAGTAGTAATTCAATTTTACGCGCTGCAACTTCGCCACCACCAACAACCATGGCAGATATTTTCGCGCCATCAAGAAAAACGGGAAAGTACTTCATTAATAAACCTAATTAATTTTGCTTTGCTATTACAATGAAGCAAACATTAACATAGGAAAAAAGCAAAAACCTTAATCTAGTTTGACTTAATTAACATTTAATAATTTTTCACTTACGGCTAAACCATTGTCATCACCGTAAATAAACTGGCCTGGAATAAAATCAACGCCAGCAAAGTTAAGTGGTGCATTCACTTCACCAATGCCTAATTTCTCAGTTTTAATAGGATTACACCCTAACGCTTTAACACCTAAATCTAAAGTGGAAATGGTACCTGCATCACGTATACAGCCATTAATTACAATGCCTTGCCAACCATTAGTTACTGCTTTTTCAGCAAGCATATCTCCTAGCAAGGCATTGGTTAAACTTGCTTTGCCATCAACCACCATGACTTTACCTGTACCATTGGTTGCCACAAGCTCTTTAACTTTTGAGTTATCGTTAAAACACGAAACAGTGACAATTTCACCAAAGAAAATCCTCTTTTTACCAAAGTCTTTAAACAAGGGCTGAACTAAGGTTAATTGATCAGCGTGGTCATCAAACAGGTCAGGAAGCAAATCAAGCATTGGTGTTGTCATCATTTTTCTCATAATGTTGTGAATTAACTCCTACTCTAGCAGTAATGAATGGTAAACTAGCATCAAGCTTATTTATGGCTACTATTTAGCTTTGATATTTATAAACACTGAGAACCGAACATGCCTTGGATACAACTTAGATTAAGTGCCAACGAAGAAACCGCTGAAAAATACTCAAACATGTTATCTGCCTGTGGTGCACAAGCTGTAACCTTTATTGATGCTCAAGACACTCCTATTTATGAACCGCTACCGGGTGATGAAGTGATTTATTGGGCGAATACCGTGGTAATGGGGTTGTACGATGCAAGTCATGATATGGATAAAGTGTTAAATTATTTACGCAGTATTCATCCTGACAAACAAGACATGCAATACAAGCTTGAACAGTTAGAAGATAAAGATTGGGAACGCGAGTGGATGGATAACTTCCACCCAATGAAATTTGGTAATCGCTTATGGATTTGCCCAAGCTGGCGTGATATTCCTGAACCAGATGCCGTGAATGTGATGTTAGATCCCGGCTTAGCCTTTGGTACGGGTACTCACCCAACTACCGCACTGTGCTTAACTTGGTTAGATGGTTTAGACCTTAAAGATAAAACGGTAGTAGATTTTGGCTGTGGTTCTGGCATTTTATCATTAGCTGCATTAAAGCTTGGTGCGAAAAAAGTTATCGGTATTGATATTGACCCACAAGCCTTACAAGCAAGTCTTGCTAATGCAGAGCGAAACAATGTTGCCGACAGACTTGAGTTATTTTTACCAAAAGATCAGCCTAAGTTTAAAGCCGATGTTGTTGTGGCAAATATTTTAGCTGGGCCGCTTCGTGAGTTAGCGCCTACTATTATGGATTACGTTGGTGAAAAGGGCTTGTTGGCGTTGTCAGGTGTATTAGAAGAGCAAGCCGAAACACTACAAGGCATTTACGGTCAATGGTGTGATATGGAGCCCGTTACCGTACAAGAAGAATGGGTAAGATTAAACGGGCAACGAAAATAAGCAATTAGCTTAGCTCAGGTTAACTTATCAAGTAACTGAGACTTACCGTTTCCTCTCAGTTACTTTTATTCTTGTGGTGCTTTAATCTCAAAGGCGCACACTTTATTTCTGCCACTATTTTTTGCGCGATACGTTGCAACATCAGCATCTTTTAACAGAGCTTGTAAGTCAAAACCAGAACGAATGACATCGGTTACACCGAAACTAGCCGTAATAGTAAAGTGACAACCCACGGCTTCAGTATTAATACTTTCTATCGCCTTTCTGCAGGCTTCTGCTCTTGCCATTGCTGCATTAATGTCACAACTGGGTAGCACTAAGCAAAACTCTTCTCCGCCTAGTCTGGCAAAAATATCATTTTTTCGGCCAATAGCTTGGCAAACTTTAATAGACTCTTGTAACGCCCAATCACCAATAGCATGACCATAAGTATCATTTATTTGCTTAAACAAATCTAAGTCAAATAGTACAACACTTAACTCTTGGTGAGCACTTTTACAGTATTTTAATGCTATTTTTGCGACATGATTGAAGTGACGTCGGTTATAAATACCCGTGAGCTCATCAAATTCTGACAGCACTTTAATAACTTGATGAGTTTTATATAACCGAATCCCCCACAGCGACAAAATAATTAAAGACAACACTAATACCACAATTACTAGTTGTATGTTGGTCATTTTGCTTTTCGCTAATGTTTGCTCTGCGGTCAATAACGCATTGGTCTCATTAAGTAAATCAATACGGTTTTTTTGTTCAATACTTTTATGTTGTGCTAATTGTACGGCGATGTGTTTTGCGTGAATTTCATCTACGTAAGCTTTATCTAATTCACTAAAAACCTTGAAATAAGCATGAGCAAGTTCAAGGTTTCTTTCACGCTCAGCTATTTTATAAAGTAAATCATAAGTTGCTCGTGCGCGTTCAATACCTGTATTGTTTTTATTAATGTCTTTAGCAAGGTTCGCGTGTTCTTTAGCAAGAGGCAACATACCTAAGGCAAAATAACCTTGTGCGATACTGTTATGTGTTTCGGCAATACCCATAGGAAATAATGTAGATTTTACTTCTTCTAGGTGAGGCAGTAATAAATCGAGTACTTGTTGCGGTTTACTTGCTTCAAATAACTGTTTAGCTTGAATTAACCTAACTGAGTTTGCACCTAATTTATTATTAGCCTTGATACAAATAGATAAGGCTTTATCTGTGGTTACCTCATCAGAAGTTAATTGATTATTATAATAAGCCGCTTCAGCGTGAAAGCGCTCAATAAAACATTGATTAGATAATGAAACGTCATAACTTTTTAATTTATTAATATACTCTAGTGCTAACTCATATTGTTTCATTTCGCTATAAAATATCACAACGGTTAATAAGCTGCTTACTATGAGTTTTTTGTCTTTGATGGCAGGTATTAAAGCATTATTTTTTTCTATGTAAGCTAATCCTTGTTCCCAGTTTTTGGTAATGGCATACAAGTTAACTAATGTGTAATTAATTCTAAATTTTAGGTTTGTATCAGTTATTGATGGTAATACTGATGCAAGGGTTTTTTCCGCCTGTACATGCTCTCCAGAATAAGCAAAAAAGTACCCTTGTAGGTATTGGAAAAAATCATTCTGACTTTTAGTAAAGGATTGTTGATGTTTTTTGAGACGATAGAGGGTTTCTTTAAACTTTTTAGGATCGCTTAATCTTGAATTGTCTGCTAGTGATAACTGTTCAGTAATTACTTCTGCGCTAAGTGACTCCTGAGCCAATACTTTAGTGCTTTATACAAAACAATAAAAAAGAAAAAAGCTAACTACACTAAGCCACACAGTGGTAGGGATATAATCCTTATATCTCATAAAAATAGTAATACTCCAAACAACAAAGGCAGTAGTTGACCAATTAGGCAAATAATATTTAGTTCAAGATTAAGTGATACTCCATGAACTGTCTAGCTGCTTTTGTTCTGGCTCTTCTTCTACTGTAAATACCGTAATGCGGTTTCGACCAGCATGTTTAGACTCATAAGCTGCACTGTCAGCATCGGCCAATAGTTTTTCTAATTCAAAACCTGATGTTTTAGCATCGGTTACACCAAAGCTCGCGGTTAACTTAAAGTCGTGCCCAGATGCTTCAGTGACGATCTCTTCAATCGCTTGTCTACATTGCTCTGCACGTAAAGCTGCAGTACGTATGTCACAACTTGGTAGCAATATACAGAACTCTTCGCCGCCTAGTCGGGCAAATATATCGTTTTGTCTACCAAAATCTTTACAAACGCTTATAGCTTCGATTAAAGCCCAATCGCCTGTGGCATGACCATAAGTGTCATTCACCGATTTAAAGTGATCTAAGTCGAAAATTATTACACTCAAATCTTGTTTAGCACTTTCACAATAGTTTAATGCACTAGTCGCTACCTGCGTAAAGTGGCCACGGTTGAATATACCCGTTAAGGCGTCAAATTCGGCCAATTCTTTTATGCGTTTATGGGCTTTGTATAAGCGACCACCCCAAAAGGTGAATAACAACAGACTGATAATTAGCACCATAATGATTAATCGAGTATTTGTTACCTCGGCTTCTGATAGTGCTTGCTTAGTTTCTAATAAGGCATTCTTTTCGTTTAGCAGGGCTATTTGACTTTCTTGCTCAAAGGCTTGATGCTGTGCTAATTGAAAAGCAAGGTGCTTAGCTTTCTCGCCTTCTAAATTAGCTCTTTCTATTTCTGCATATTTCTCGTAATACTCCAATGCCAAGGTAGGGTTATTTTCTGCTTTGGCTATTTGGTAAAGCAAATGGTAGGTATCTACGCCTTGCAGTAAGTTAGATACATTTGGGTTGTATTTTAACGCTTCAGTTGCAAATTCTTTTGTGTTTTTAATATCATTTAATTGCCAATAAGCTTTGGCTATCGAGTTGCTTATTCCTGCAACTAACATTGGGTAGTGGGTAGCTCGTGCTTCAGGGGCATACTTCAATAAAAGTTCTAAAGCTTGCTCTGGCATACCTTCTTGTAAATAAAATTTTGCTTTAAGTAGGCGTAATAAGTTTGCAACAATTAAAAAGTCTGCATTGATACACTCTTCTATCGCTTGTGCGAATGGGAATTCGTCAAGTTGCAGTTTGCCTAGGAAGAACTGGCTTCTTAGGGTTAGTTGTTTAAGACCACAGCTGTTTTTTGCTAGTAGTTCTTGTTGAGCTAGTTCTTTAGCATTACTAAGCGCTAATTCATGTTGCCCCATTTGACTATAAAAAGTAATTATTGCTAATAAAGCGTTTTGAATATGCTTGTTATCGTTGATGGCTGGTAACTGTTCATGCGTTATAGCTAGATATTTTAAGCCATCTCCCCAATTTTTAGTTACGGTTGCAAAGACTATTAAGCCATATTTTGCTCTAAATTTAATTAATGAATTCGCGTTGCTTGATAGAAGCTCTTTTAATTTTATTTCTGTTTCTTGGTGTTTACCGCTATACATGTAGTAGCCGGCAAATAGTAAGTTTAAATGGTGTCGTTGTTCTTCAGTGATATTATCTTGTTTTTTTAACTCTAAGATACTTTCTTTGAACAATTTAGGATTGGATGGCCAGCTCAATTCGGCTATTTGCAATTTTTTAGTAATTTCATCGGAAGAAAGTGAACTAGTTTCAATTGGTGCATCTGTCCCTAATCCTTCGGCCCTAGTTTGTGAGATGGAAATAATAAAAAAAATCAACGGTATAGTGATTTTGAAAGAGTGCTTTAGATTTCTACCTATGCCGTTGATTAACATTATAAAGCCAAGTTTAATATTAATTATTTATAGCAATAGCTGATACAGCATTTGTATCTGTATTATTATCTTCTTCTTCCTGGTTGTCATTGTCAGGCTCATCATCTTCAGCAGGGAGAATTGGAAAGATCATTTCAATTTTTGGAAGGTCGTAAATAGATTCTGCTAATTTATGTTCGTCTTTATCAATAATCGCTTGTTCTTGCTCTAAGCTAATGTCTGCTTCTGCAAGCATAGTAGTAATATTTTCTTGGGTATCTAATGTGGCGTTGCTAGCTAAGTCTACTAACACTCGAATGGCTTCACTCATAGGGTTTACTCCGATTTTTATTGTTAAATTTTAACTTACCGCTTAACGAGTTACATTAATGTACTAATGTTACATGGAGGTTTAAATTAGCAGAAACCAGCAGCTATTAGCAATGTGTTTTTCGAGCAAGGTATGTAATGGTTTAACTTGTTCATCTATTAAGGTCAAAGATGATTAGCGTTAAGTGATACTCCATGAACTGTCTAATTGCTTTTGTTCAGGTTCTTCTTCAATAGTAAATACCGTAATACGGTTTCTACCAGATTTTTTTGAATCATATGCGGCTTCATCTGCATCAGCGAGGAGTTTTTCTAATTCAAAGCCAGAGGTCTTAGCATCTGTGATGCCAAAGCTAGCGGTTATTTTAAAGTCATGCCCTGAAGCTTCGGTAACAATCTCTTCGATGGCGCTTCTACAATGTTCAGCGACTAAAGCTGCACTACGAATATGACAGCTGGGTAATAAAATACAAAATTCTTCACCGCCTAATCGAGCAAAAATATCATTTTTACGTCCTAAATTTTGGCATACTTTAATGGTTTCTTTTAACGCCCAATCGCCTGTAGCGTGACCGTAGTTATCGTTGATGGATTTAAAGTGATCTAAATCGAACATAATAACACTCACATCTTGCTTAGCACTCTTGCAATAGCGTAATGCACTTGTTGCCACGTGGGTAAAATGACCACGATTAAATATACCCGTTAAGGCATCAAACTCGGCCAATTCTTTTATGCGTTTATGTGCCTTATATAACCGACCGCCCCAGAAGGTGAATAATAGCAGGCTGATAATTAGCACCATAACTATTAAGCGGGTGTTTGCAACCTCAGCTTTTGATAAGGCTTGTTTTGTTTCGAGTAGAGTATTTTTTTCGTTAAGTAAGCTTATCTTACTTTGTTGCTCAAACGCTTGGTGTTCTGCTAATTGAAAAGCAAGGTGCTTAGCTTTATCGCCTTCTAAGTGCTTTTTGTCTAGTTCGCTATATCTTTCATGATAGTGAAGTGCGGCTTGCAAGTCGTTTTGCTCTTTAGCTATTTGATAGAGTAGATAGAAGGTATCAATGCCCTGCATTAAGTTTGTGACTTTAATATTTACATTTAATGCCATTAGAGCGTGAAATTTTGCTTTATTGATGCTTCCTAGTTTCCAATAAGCTTGAGCTATAGTGTTATTTGCTTCAGCTATGAGCATAGGGAATCTAGTATTTGCAATTTCTTCCGAGTAAGGCAGGGTTTGTTGCAGAGCTATTTGAGGTTGATTATCAGATAAGTGTAGATTTGCTTTGTACAATCTAATGATATTACTAACTATAATGATTCCATCCTTTTGGCAACCATTAATTGCTTTATTAATCGACATATCATTACTTTGTAATTCTTTCAGGTAGTACTTAGCCTCCAATGAAAGTTGGTTTAATAGGCACCTATTCGTAGGAGAAAGGCTTTTATTTGATAACTTATTTATATAACTTAACGCAAGGTTATATTGTTTAATCTGATTATAAAACTGTACAGTAACTAATAAAGCGCTTTGTGAATGTTCTTTACTGTCTATTAAAGGAAGTTCATTAATATTATTGGAAAGGTAATAAAGGCCATCAGTCCAGTTTTGTTTAGCTATGGCTACATTAATAAGTGTGTAATTAGCTCTAAATTTGATTAGTGTATCAGCATCCGTAACGAGAATTTCTTTTAGTCTAATTTCAGCTGCATCGTATTGTCCATTGTAGGCTAAATAATAACCATTTAGTAAGCTGAGGTAGTGTTGGCTTTGGCGATCTAATTTAGATTGCTTGTCGTTTAAACTGTTAATTATATCTTTAAATAACTTAGGGTTTGAAGTTCTACTTTTATCTGCTAGTTTTAGCTGCTCCTTGATTGGAAGCTGATAAAATTCCACGCTTGATATGTGTGTCTGTTGTGCTGCTACGCTAGTTGCAATTAAAAGTAAAATGAATAGCGATCTTTTTTTGAAGAATAGGTTAATTAACCACACAAGCATGTATGAGTCGTTAATGCATTTTGTTGTAGTGTGGTTACTTAACATTTTAAAAGTAATTATGCGGTAATAGTAATATCTAGTGCGCTTTTCGCCTCTTTATCTTCCTCATTTTCTTGCTCTTGATCATCTTCTTCTGCAGGAATAATAAATACAGATTCAATTTTTGTAAAATTAGTTAAGCTTTCAGCTAATAATTCAATATCTTTACTGCTGATTGCTTCTTTCTGAACATCGTTAAGGTCAGCATTAATTAATAAGCTCTCTATATTAGCTTTATTAACCAAAGTAGCATCACTTGCCATTTCTTCCAATATAGATATTATTCTGCTCATAGCTATTACTCCGATTTTTATTGTTAAATTTTTACTTACCACTTAACGAGTTACATTAATGTACTAATGTTACATGGAGGTTTAAATTAGCAGAAACCAGCTACTTTTAGCAATGTGTTTTTGTGGTTGTAGCCTATTATTTATGTAAATAGAACAGAGGGGAGCGCTTTCAAAGTTATAGGGTTAACTTGTTAGTCAATAACGTTAGTGATTAACCGCTGCTGCCATTGGGGCTTATCAAAGTATTGATAGCTATTTTCAGCTGTTGTGGGTTGTAGCGTTGGCTCGAGCGTAAATTGTAATTTTTTTAGAAATCGCTTAGTGGCTAAGTTTTTGTTGGCATAAAAGGCGTTAATTCTATCTATGTTTTGGTAGTTAAAGGCATATTCCATTAAGGCACCCATGGCTTCTTCGGGGTATTGCTTTCCGTTGGCTTTTGTCAGCAACATAATGCCGATTTCTACTTGATTGATGTTATCGATGCTAGGCTTAGGTGTTTGCGTTGGATTTTGCCATGAGATCGCCTGAATACCTATGGGTTGCAGGCTTTCTTTTTCAACTATTGCCCAATTAAGTACTGATTTTTTCTTTTTTTCAATCGCTTTTAGTGAGTTAGTAAAGTTCTTTTTGGCTTGCTCTAATTTAATAACACCACCAGAGTGACGCATGACTTTTTCATCAGTGAATAATTGACAGTACAGCTCTTCATCATCAGGTATGAAAGGGCGAATTAATAACCGTTCGGTGGTAAAACTATGCATAATTTTCTTAGTTTGAATCTATAGTGCGGTAGGCTATAGCACTAATGTCAGTTTAGGCCCACTTTTAGCGCGCTCTTCTTTTTTATCTATTTGCGCCAACCTAGCAAGTATCTCTTCATTAGGCTGCATTTTTCTACTTGGCGGAACCACCATAGTAGTATGCATGTGTAACTCAGCATCAACCAGCTCTGCTAAGGCAATTTTGTCGGCGCGCATGGTATCAATGGCTATGCCCTTGGCTTCATATAAAATCACTTGATGATCGGCAGGGTAGTGTTCTAACAGTAAATCTACTAAGACTTGGCGGTAGGCTTTACCTGTTGAGAACTTGCCTAAGGATTTATCACCCGCTAAGGCTACTTGCCATAAAATTAAATGGGCTGAATTATCAATATTGCGCTTATAAAACATGAATTGGCTGGTTTCAAAATGTGCACAGCCGGTATTGCCAGGGTCGATACCTAAATCGGCATATAGGCAGTCTTCTGCTGATATACCCGGCTCCATGGTGGCAGGTAAGTCTTCTAACTTGGCTTTTTTAATGGCGCGATGGGCAACACAAGCAAATACGCCGGGGTGACCATAAAAAGCGGCAACCACTTTTTTACCTTCACGTACGGCGTCTAAAATGGTATCAACCATTTCGTTGTAGGTAATATTGCGGTTTTTACCTTCTTCGTAGAAGTGTTGCAGGCTATGCACGTTATCGTTAATACCTTCTAACCATTTTTGTGCAAAACCATTGGCCATTAGTGAATATACTACGTCAGCATGTTCAATATGGCTTAGTGCGATTGGGCTTACGTGCGCCCCTAAGGTCATGCCAGTACCGACACACGTTAAACTACCTGACATATTTATTTTCCATTATTTCATTTGTTATTTATTTTGAGCTAACTTATCAGATTCTTACTAAAGTGATAAGTTAACTCAGCTCATTTCTTACTTTTGCTTTGCAAACTTAACGACACCATTTGTATCTTCACTGCGATCAAACACTACGTAGTAGTTATTTATTAATGGCAAACCAATAATCGATTGATTTGGCCATTGTGGTAATTGGCTTAAAAATTTAAAGCTGGCTCTACCAAAGGCTGGCGTATTTAACTGCCAATAAGTATGTGGTGCACAGGCCAACTGTATTGTTGGCTTTTCTTGATTATCTATGCTGCCTTCACCGCTTGCGGTGTTGGCTTCACCAACAAAATTAAAGTAAATGGTTGGCCATTTATCTAATTCTATTAAGTTGGCGTCTATACCGGTGTATTGCTCTTGCAAGTCTTTAAATGGCGTGAGAAGCGCGTCAAAATCAGCATTAATGGTGACTAAATCGCGAATGACTTGTTCATATAATGTAGCAGTTAACACTAATGCGCCTGCACCAGTATCAATAATGGCATTGGTAAAATAGCTTTTTACATGGCTTTGTTCTAAAGGCTCCGCTTTTATAACTGGCTTATCACCCACTTGTACAGAGACAAGTTCAACGTTGTAATAAACATCGTGCGACACGGCTACATTTTTAAAAGTACCTTGGTAAAGATCGGTTTGCTCTTCACCACCACCAAGTATTAATGCGCCTTGGTTATCGGGTAGTTGCATTAGTGGCTCTATGGCTTCAATCGGGTTGGTGGCTACATTAATAGCTTTATTCGCTTCATCAACATACACGCTTGAGCGCTTACTATAAAAGGCAAACTTGTTGGCAACTAAGTGTTCTTCTTCAAGTTCAGTAAAGTAAGGCACAATATCGTGTTCTGAATATTGCCATAAAAATTTTTTAAAGGCGTTTAAGTCGGTACTTGTTGGTGAGGTTTCGGTTGCATCGCTAAAAGGCCACGGGTAAGTCGTAGCTGGGCTTATGTTTTGCTTTGTAAAATAACTTGTTAAGTTAAAGCCTTTATTAAGGTGATGGTACGCTAAGCCTAATATGCCATCGGCATCTCCAAAGGTTGCAACCTGTTGCTTACCTGATACAACGGCGATATCGCCTTTTGTTAAGGTGATTTGCTTATCGCCGACTTTGTCTTTATTGGCTAAATCGTAATTACTTAAAGTAATACTGCTTTTAATAACTGGGCCATTCCAGCCGCCAATACCGTAATTAACTTCTTGGGCAATGGCCGAAGGGGTTAATTGTTTGTCATGCTTTGTTTGATAAGCCCCTTCTTTTACTACTAGAGAGCTACTGCCAGTATCAAGCAGTAAATTAACAGGTGCTTGCTCGCTACCTAAATGAATGACAACACTGTAATCGCCTTTTCCATAAATATTTGTGATGGGTAACCGTAAAGGAGTATGCATAATTTTATTGTTTTTATTGACTTAGGTTAAATGTTCAATCCCTTTACCTTGCCACAGTACAGCGTATATTTCGAGCAAATACTTCAAAGACTTTTTTGTGACTAATGTCAACATATTTGTTAAGTAATTGTACGTTTTGTGGTCACTTTAAAACTTTGGCAAATGTCAATATTAAAAAGTGGAAAAAAGTTAAAAATTGTTCAAATTCTATGCTTTTCAATTGAAAAAAAAACACGTAAACTTAGCGCCCTTTTGACGAGTAGCTCAAAAAAGCATCAGTGTGAAGATAGGTCCGTATCAATTAAAAAGTCAGGTAATGCTTGCGCCAATGGCGGGTATTACTGATCAACCTTTTAGGCAATTATGTTGTCAATTAGGTGCAGGTTTAGCTGTATCAGAAATGATGTCGTCTAACCCTAAAGTTTGGAATACCGACAAATCTAAGCAACGTATGGTGCATAGCAAAGAGGCAGGCATCCGCTCAGTACAAATAGCGGGTAGTTGTCCTGAAGAAATGGCCTTTGCTGCGAAAGTTAATGCACAAAGTGGTGCCCAAATTATTGATATTAATATGGGATGCCCAGCAAAAAAGGTAAATAAGAAGTTAGCGGGTTCTGCGTTATTAAAAGAGCCAGCACAGGTTGAAGCAATTGTTAAGTCTGTGGTGCAAGCGGTAGATATACCGGTGACGTTAAAAATTCGTACAGGTTGGTGCGAAAATAGCCGTAACGGCATTGAAATAGCAAAAATTGCGCAAGATAACGGTATTGCTTCTTTGGCAGTACATGGTCGAACCCGAAATGACTTTTATAAAGGTCATGCAGAATACGACACAATCAAGGCAATTAAGCAGGCGGTTTCAATTCCGGTGGTGGCTAATGGTGATATTACCACGGTTGAAAAAGCCGAACAGGTACTAAACCATACCCAAGCTGATGCCATTATGATTGGTCGAGGTGCTCAAGGTCGTCCGTGGTTTTTTAGAGAAATTAATCATTTCTTAGCAACGGGCAATAAGTTGAAAACCCCTTCATTGGATGAAGTGCGCGCCATCTTGTTAGCTCATGTAAATGAGTTGCATCAGTTTTACGGTGATTTTAAGGGTGTGAGATTCGCCCGTAAACATGTGTCTTGGTATATACAAACACTCTCAGCGTTAAACGAGGGGTTTAGTGAGTCTTTTACTGAGGACCAAGGCAAAGTGTTTAGAGCAAAATTTAATGGGTTAGAGACGGAAAGCGAACAGCTTGACGCCCTTAACTTATTCTTAGATAGCTTTACAGGTTTGTAACCAAGTAAAGATTATTTATTTTTTACAATTATTTAATTTACAAAGAGTTATATCATATGTTCGAACAAAATGTTTCTTCTCCATTTATTACTGGCGATATTCAAACGCAAACTAAAACTTCACCATTGCGTACTCAAGCTAAAATAGCTATCAGCAACTACTTATCACAATTAAATGGTAACGATGTTGATGATATGTATGACCTTGTATTAAGTGAAATTGAAGCGCCTATGCTTGAAGAAGTAATGAAGTATACTCGCGGTAACCAAACGCGTGCGGCTAACTTGTTAGGTATTAACCGCGGAACATTACGTAAGAAATTAAAAAAATACGGTATGAACTAATATCGACTTTTTAACATAAAAGCACCCTCGGGTGCTTTTATCGTTTATATGCTTTGTGTTTTATGGTTATAAGCCCTAATTAAATGAACTAAATCAAAGCAAAAAAGAATTAGTATTTAAACATTAAAAGGTAAATAAAAAATGGATAATCCACGTCCAATCAAACGCGCACTATTAAGTGTATCTGACAAAACAGGTATTGTTGAATTTGCTAAAAGCTTAAGCGACAAAGGTGTTGATCTTCTTTCTACGGGTGGCACAGCAAAATTATTAGCTGAAAATGGCATTAAAGTAACTGAAGTGTCAGATTACACAGGTCATCCTGAAATTATGGATGGTCGTGTTAAAACATTACACCCTAAAGTACATGGTGGTATTTTAGCGCGTCGTGGTACTGATGAAGCAGTAATGAGCGAAAACAACATTAGCGCGATTGATATGGTTGTGGTTAACCTTTACCCATTTGCTAACGCAGTAAGCGATGAAAACTGTACTTTAGAAAATGCTATTGAAAATATCGATATTGGTGGTCCTACAATGGTTCGCGCAGCAGCGAAAAACCATAAAGATGTTACTATTATTGTAAATGCGGGTGATTACGACCGTGTCATTGCTGAAATGGATGCAAACGATGATTCATTAACGTATAAAACACGTTTTGATTTAGCTATTGCTGCTTATGAGCATACAGCAAGTTACGACGGTATGATTGCTAACTATTTTGGTAAAATGTTACCAGCATACGGCGATAATGAAGCAACACCTTCTTTTGAAGAAAAAGCTAAGTTCCCACGTACCTTTAACAGCCAGTTTGTTAAGTCACAAGACTTACGTTACGGTGAAAACTCACACCAAGATGCTGCTTTTTATGTTGAAGCAAACCCAACAGAAGCTTCAGTATCTACAGCGAAACAAATTCAAGGTAAAGCATTATCTTATAACAACATTGCTGATACAGACGCTGCATTAGAGTGTGTTAAAGAATTTGATGAAGCGGCTTGTGTTATTGTTAAGCATGCAAACCCATGTGGTGTAGCCATTGGCGATAATATTTTAGCCGCCTACGAAAGTGCTTTTAAAACAGACCCAACTTCAGCTTTTGGTGGCATTATTGCTTTCAACCGCGAGTTAGATGCAGATACTGCTGAAGCGATTGTTTCTCGTCAATTTGTTGAAGTGATTATTGCACCAAGCATTTCTGATGCAGCGGCTCAAATTGTTGCCGCTAAGCCAAATGTACGTTTATTAGAATGTGGTCAGTGGGATAACCAAACTACAGGCTTAGATTACAAGCGTGTAAATGGTGGTTTGTTATTACAAGACCGCGATCAAGGTAAAGTAGCAAGCGATGATTTAAAAGTAGTGACTAAACGTCAACCTTCAGAAGAAGAAATGCGCGATTTACAATTTTGTTGGAAAGTTGCGAAATACGTTAAGTCTAACGCGATTGTTTATGTTAAAAACAGCATGACCATTGGTGTTGGTGCAGGTCAAATGAGCCGCGTATACTCAGCAAAAGTTGCGGGCATTAAAGCTGCTGATGAAAACCTAGAAGTAAAAGGTTCAGTAATGGCATCTGATGCATTCTTCCCATTCCGTGATGGTTTAGATGCAGCTGCTGAAGCAGGTATTACTGCAGTAATTCAGCCAGGTGGTTCTATGCGTGATGATGAAGTTATTGCTGCGGCAGACGAGCATAACATTGCGATGGTATTTACAGGAATGCGTCACTTCCGCCATTAAATTCGACTCTTGTCGCTGTTAGTCACAATTTAGTTGTCGAGTGTACTCACTGACAAATGTCAGCTCCGTGCACTCTCCTATAAATTGAGGACTAGCAGCTTAAAGAGTTCTCATTAATTGGAGTAGGTTGAGAAATAAATTTAAGCCTCTCAACTTATAAAATCTTCATTAATAGTTATGTACTTTTATGATTGCTGCCAATATCTTTTGAATTGGGAGTATATGAAAACAAGAGCTTTTAACTTTTGAAGAAATCTTGTTACAAATAAACTAAAGCAGCGTTGTTTATTGTTTTTAAACTGCGCTGTTTCTTTATTTAAAATCTGCTATAAATGTTGGTTGAAATTAAAAGCCTTAGTAAAAGATCTGAATTTCAGGTCAAATTTTGGTTTAAAACTCAACAATGGAAATAGTTATGTTATTAAAAAAGAACAACTTAAAATCTTTTCTTATCTCAGCTACGTTAACGTGTGGCGCACTGGTTAGCTTCAATTCTGCTGCACATGTACATCACGACGCTAAGCTTGAGAAAGCGATAGCAGGTGAACATCGCTCAGCTGATAACAAAGCACGTGATAAATATCGTCACCCGCTAGAAACTTTAAGTTTCTTTGGTTTTAATTCAAACATGACGGTAGTAGAAATTACCCCTGGTGGTGGCTGGTATACTGAAATTTTAGCTCCTGCCCTTAAAGGCACGGGTAAACTCTATGGTGCGCATTACCCTGATACAGGTGAAGACAATTACTACAGTAATTCACGCAAAAAATTAGAGAAAAAACTTGCTTCAAATGTAGTGTTCAGTGAAGTTGTGTTAACTGATTTCGTACCGCGTAAGCAAAGTGAATTGGCGCCTCAAGGAAGTGCAGATTTAGTGCTAACTTTTAGAAACTTACATAACTGGAAAGATGCTGGCGTAGAGCAAGTATTCAAAGATGCCTTCAATGCACTTAAGCCGGGTGGCGTATTAGGGGTGGTAGAGCACAGATTGCCTGCAGGTGGCGATGCTGAGAAGTCACGTGGCTATGTTGCAGAAGCAAAAACCATTAAGCAAGCAAAAGCGGCTGGTTTTAGATTTGCAGGTTCTAGCGAAGTGAATGCAAATGCTAAAGATACAGCACTGCACCCGAAAGGCGTGTGGACGTTACCGCCTCGTTTAGCTTTAGGTGATAAAGATAAAGAAAAATATTTAGCGATTGGCGAAAGCGATCGTATGACTTTAAAATTTGTTAAACCCAAGAGTAAGTAACACTTAATAGCTTGGGTAAAAATAGGAAAATTAAATGAACATTTTAGTTATTGGTAGTGGTGGTCGTGAGCATGCATTAGCGTGGAAAGCGGCACAATCGTCTCAAGTAAGCAAAGTCTTTGTAGCGCCTGGTAATGCAGGCACCTCAACAGAAGCAAAATTAGAAAATGTTGCTATTAGTGTTGGTGACTTAGATGGCTTAGTAGCTTTTGCTAAAAAAGAAGACATTGCTTTAACTATTGTTGGCCCTGAGCAGCCATTAGTTGATGGTGTGGTTGATGCGTTTCAAGCTCAAGGTTTAGCTATTTTTGGCCCAAGTGCGAAAGCAGCTCAGCTTGAAGGCTCTAAGTCTTTCACTAAAGACTTCTTAGCACGTCATAAAATTCCGACAGGAAGCTATGCAAACTTTACTGATGTTGATGAAGCACTAGCTTATGTTCGTGAACAAGGTGCTCCTATTGTTGTTAAAGCAGATGGCTTAGCAGCAGGTAAAGGCGTTATTGTTGCATTAACACTTAAAGAAGCTGAAGATGCAATCAAAGATATGCTGGCAGGTAATGCCTTTGGTGAAGCGGGTCATAGTGTTGTAATTGAAGAGTTTCTTGAAGGTGAAGAAGCAAGCTTTATCGTAATGGTAGACGGAAAAAATGTTTTACCTATGGCAACTAGCCAAGATCATAAGCGTGCTTTAAATGGTGACTTAGGTCCTAACACAGGTGGCATGGGTGCTTATTCACCTGCGCCTGTGGTAACGCCAGAAATTCATAACCGTATTATGGCTGAAGTCATTATGCCAACGGTTGAAGGTATGGCATCAGAAGATGCACCTTACTCAGGTTTCTTATACGCTGGTTTAATGATTGCCGCTGATGGTACACCAAACGTGATTGAATATAATTGTCGTTTTGGTGATCCTGAAACTCAACCTATAATGATGCGTTTACAATCAGACCTAGTTGAACTTTGTTTAGCCGCTACACGTGGTGAATTAGATAAAGTAACGGCAGAGTTTGATAGTCGTGCTGCGGTTGGTGTTGTATTAGCTGCTCAAGGTTACCCAGCTAGTTACCCTAAAGGTGATGTGATTTCTGGTTTAAACACTAATACTAATGATTCAGCTAAAACCTTCCATGCAGGTACAGCATTAAATGATGCAGGTGAGGTAGTTACTGCTGGTGGCCGTGTACTTTGTGCTACTGCGTTAGGTAATAGTGTAACTGAAGCGCAAAAAGCCGCTTATGAGTTATTACATCAAATTACTTGGCAAGGTGTTGAGTTTAGAACTGACATTGCTTATCGCGCAATTGAACGTGAACAAAATGCTTAAGTAATAAGGTTACTGAGATAGTTTAAAAGCCGATATTTGTATATCGGCTTTTTTTATGGGAAAAATAATTTGAAACAACTTGGTTAATAAACTCTTTGACATATTATGTCATGCAAGATAATGTAATTAACAAAGTAATCGTAATAATGAAATGGATGTTTAGGGAAATCATATGTTAATTAGTAATTTAGAAATAATTCCGGGAAAAGAAATTACCCAACATTTAGGTTTGGTACAAGGCAGTACTGTGCGTAGTAAACATGTAGGGCGTGACCTCATGGCTGGCATCAAGAATATTTTTGGTGGTGAACTTGTTGGTTATACCGAATTACTTCAAGAGGCTCGTGAAGAAGCTGTTGAGCGTATGAAACAGCAGGCTCAAGCCGTTGGTGCAAATGCAGTAGTGAATGTAAGGTTTTCAACCTCATCAGTTACACAAGGGGCAGCTGAATTATTCGCATATGGTAGTGCAGTTATTTTGAGGTAGCCCATGGGACAATTTCAATTTGAAATCGGTATATCAATATTCTTATTATTGCTGGGTTATTTTTTTGGTCGACACGCTGAGAAAAGACACTTTCATTCAATAAGGCAACGTGAAGAAGAATATCGAGATGTTTTATCAATAGCCAGTAAAGTAACTACAGTAGAAGATAGTGCCAAGCCAGGTATGTTGGTCACGGGTAGTGTTGTTATTTCAGTAGATTATTTTAAACGTTTTTTAGCCTTACTACGTACCATCTTTGGTGGTAGGGTCACATCCTATGAAACATTGCTCGACAGAGCACGAAGAGAAGCTATTTTACGGATGAAGGAAGAGGCGCGAAGCTTAAATGCCGATCGTATTTTTAATATCAAATTAGAAACGGCGTCTATTTCAAAGAATGCTGCAGGTAATATAGGTTCAGTGGAAGTACTAGCCTATGGCACTGCAATTAGTCGAGTCAATCAAGGAGGATTTTCAAATGATTAGTTTAGCGGTTATTTTTGTGCTAATTGTTCTGCACTGGTATTTATGATTTACCGAAACCCTAAAATACCAGAAGGTATAAACTACAGTAACGCAAACCCTGTCAAAGAGTTTGCGTTACTTGCCTCTGGCGCTATCGCAATTATTATATTAGCTATTTATTTGTTAGGGAGTTTGCTTGATTGGAGTAGCAAGTTCATTCCATTTGCTTATGAACAAGAATTAGCTGAGCCGTGGGTTAAAGAGTTCAAAGGTAGTCCTTCAACGCAACAAAATGAGGTCGCAGCTTATTTACAGGGCCTCGCTGATGATATGACGCCGTTAATGGCCTTGGAAGATGACGTTGAGATTACCCTTCATTATGTTAATAGTGATACCGTCAATGGAATGGCTACATTAGGTGGCAATATTTTCATTTTTAAAGGTTTATTAGAAAAATTACCCAGTGAAAATGCCTTAGCTATGCTGCTGGCCCATGAAATCGCACATGTTAAGTTACGCCATCCTGTTAAAGCGCTTAGCAAAGGTGCATTATTCACCCTGTTGTATGCGGTATTGAGCGGTCAAAGTAATACCGATGTCTCAGGGCTTTTCTCTGGCACTAGCCAGTTGGCTTTTCTTGGCTTTAGTCGCTCGCAAGAGCAAGCGGCAGATGATGAGGCTTTACGTGTTTTACACCAATATTATCGAAATACGCAGGGTGCTTCTGAATTATTTAATGTCTTGTTAGATGAAAGTCAGCAAAGTGGCGTAGAAGTATTGAGTGTGTTTCATACTCACCCAGAAGTGACTAAGCGCATATTAAATGCAGAAACCGTATCAGAAATTAATAATTGGCCTACAAAAGGACAGTCTGTAAAAATACCTACGCATATTCAAGAGCTTGTTCAGCAGGATAAGCTACAACAAAGCTCTGAATAATGAGCATAATAAAATTGTAAATCAAATAAAATTAACTGTCAGTGTATTATGGCTGTTGTTTAGTGGCAGCGACTACTATTTCTCTTATGCAGACATTTTGTGGTTGGTTATAGGCAAAACTAACCGTATTAGCTATGTCTGATGCTTGAATGGCTCCACCCATATCTTCTTTCCATGATTCATATCCTTGCTTAATCTCATCCGAAGTGGTGTGCGATAATAGTTCTGTTTCTACCGCGCCAGGTGAAATAGTTATCACACGAACATT
>Ga0193960_1000176_pt1 | contig 26250 bp, 21 predicted proteins | sample FB_3_MG_FD_140338 | JGI IMG/M metagenome (GOLD analysis project Ga0193960, IMG submission 140338) | Microbial mat bacterial communities from the Broadkill River, Lewes, Delaware, United States - FB_3_MG | ecosystem: Environmental > Aquatic > Freshwater > River > Microbial mats | place: USA... | reverse complement strand
TCTTTAGAAGATGCAAAACGTGCTATAGAAGTATTAAATACCCATAAACTCGTTTTGCAAAACTATAAATATGACTTAGAAGTGGTACAAAACAATTTTGGCTTAGATATAAAACTTTTTGCAGATACTATGGTTATGGCTTGGCTTTTAGATAGTGATAAACCAGTAGGTATGGATAAATTAGCTACAAGATTACTGAATGGTTATAGCACAATAGCCTTCAAAGATGTAGTGAAAAAAGGGGAAGATTTTTCAAATGTAAATTTAAATGATGCCTGTTCTTATGCTGCAGAAGATGCTTTTATAACGCTCAAACTATACCATAAAATAGTAGAACACTTTAAAGATAATGATGAAGAATATCTTATGAAAATAGCCTCACAAGTTGAGTTTCCTTTTGTAAATGTATTAAATAATATGGAAAATAAAGGTATTAAGATAGATATTGCATTTTTTGAAGATTTAAAAGAGAAAAGTAAAGAAAACCTTGCAAATTTAACAAAAATGATTTTTGAATTAGCTGGAGTTGAATTTAATATCAACTCTCCAAAACAGCTAGGAGAGGTATTATTTGACACTTTAAAACTAACAGCTTCTAAAAAAACGAAAACAGGCTATAGTACAAACGAATCCGTTTTAGTAAAAATAAAAGATGAACATGAAGTTGTAGCAAAACTATTAGAATACAGGGAAGCTTTTAAACTTCATTCAACTTATATCGAACCTTTGCTAGAACTCGGAAAACAAAATGAAGAAAATAAAATTTTTACTTCATTTTTACAAACAGGTACAGCAACAGGAAGATTAAGTAGTAAAAATCCAAACTTACAAAATATACCTGTAAGAACAGAAGCAGGGCGTGCTATTAGAGCTGGTTTTATTGCTAGTCCTGGATATAAATTAGTTGGTATTGATTATTCTCAAATAGAGTTACGCTTACTAGCGCATTATAGTAAAGACCCTGCATTGATTGAAGCCTTTAGAAATGATAAAGATATCCACTTACAAACAGCAATTAAGATTTTTGGGGAAGATCAAGCAAAAGAAAAAAGAAATATAGCAAAATCGATTAACTTTGGACTTTTATATGGGATGGGAAGTAGAAAACTAGGGGAGCAGTTAGGAATCCCTGCTAAAGAAGCTAAAGAGTATATAGATAGTTATTTTAAAAGTTTCTCTACAGTTAAAGAGTTTTTAAAATCAATTGAAGATGACGCTATGGAAAATGGTTATGTTAAAACACTTTCTGGAAGAAAAAGAAGATTTGATTTTGAAAATGCTACAGGTATGATGAAAGCAACATACCAAAGAGAATCAGTGAATACAGTATTTCAAGGGAGTGCTTCGGATTTAATCAAACTAGCGATGATTAAAATCGATTTAAAATATAAAAATAATGAAGATATAAAAATGTTATTACAAATACATGATGAATTGATTTTTGAAGTTAAAGAAGATAAAATCGAGATGATAACTGAAAAGTTAAGTTATATTATGGAAAATATATTTTCACTAGAGGTACCTTTAAAGGTGAGTTTATCAATTGGAAATAATTGGGCAGATTTAAAATAATTTTTTAAGTTTTTGTATGATTTATTTAGATAGTATTATGTCATTGAAATAGACCTTTGACATAAATAATTATTTTAGATATAATCTTGAAATATAAATATAGGAAAAAGAAGTATTATGATTAAAAAAATAAGAAAATTTACTAATATGAACGTTCTATGTATAACAGATAATAATGAATTTATTTCTAATATCAAAGAAAAATTCAATGATGCAAAAAATATATTATTTATTAACAATTTAGAATCATTACAAAATGAAACTAATAGTTATGATATTTTACTTATTGATTACGAATTAAATAATTCATTAGAATTATTAAAAGAGTTAAAAATTTCTAAACCTATGTTACCTAAGATAATTATCTTAAAAGGTACAGAGGAACAAGACTTAGTAGATTGTATAAATTATGGTGCATATTCTATTTTAACTAACCCTATAGATTATAATGATTTAAGACTATCAATGATTATGGCACTAAACCAATCGAAAAGAGTTGATAAAACTTCTTTAGATAATGGTCTTTATTATGATGCTTATAGAGAAAGATTTTATGATAATAATGGTGCAATAAACTTTACAAGATTTGAATTTGATTTATTAAAATTACTTCTTGATAATCCAAACAAAATAATTAGTTATGATGAGATTAAAGAAAAAGTTTGGAAAGAGAAAAAAATGAGTATTTTTACGATGAGAAATGTTATAAATAAAATACGAAATAAAACTTACTATGATGTTATTAGAAATAATTCATCTACAGGTTATCAAATAGACGCTATAAAATAAGAGAGAAATGGACAACACAATGGAAGAGCAAATAGTATCAAAAGATGAAATAGTAGAGATGTTTTCGCTTGGTGTTCTCGAAGACAATGACAATGGATGGCTACTATATGGACAAGAGATTCAAATCATTGCGTTGCATGAAACCGACCCAAAATATATGCAAGATGTTACAAATGCTAATTTTTATAAATTAGTACCAGTAGAAAAATAAAGGAGAATAGAAATATGTCACATTGCCCCTTTTGTAAAAAAAAGATAGCTATGAGTAAAGCTTTTTGTTCAAGAAACTGTAAAGAAAATTATTTTCAACTCATTGCGATACAGATACCAAAACTTTTTTTGAAAAGAATATACGTATTTTGTAGTAAAGAGGAGAGAGAGAAAGAGATAGCTAACTTTGCTGCTAGACATAAATGGAGACTCGATCTTCTAAAAAATAAGATAGAAGATGAAGCCATAAGAATGGGTTACGCGAAAGATTCTCAAGAATAAAATTTAATTTGCTTTATACTTTTTATATATAAATATATAAAGTATAGAGCATAAAACTGCAAATATAAATGATATAATCATCCCCATAGTTAACCATGAAGTTCCAAGTAAAAATCCAAGTTGTACATCCGGTTGTCTAAAAACTTCAGCTATTATTCTCATAATCGAATATAAAATAACATATAATAAGCCGAGTTGCCCATCAAATTGTTTTCTTTTTCGTACTAAATATAAGATTACAAAAATAACAAAACCTTCTAAAAATGCTTCATATAAAGCAGAAGGGTGTCTTAAAATTCCATTGACATATATTCCCCAAGATACATCTGTCGCACGTCCAACTAACTCTTGATTTATAAAATTTCCAATTCTACCAAAAATATAAGCCAATGGAACTGCAAGAGCTGCAATATCTACCATAAACCAAAAACTGATTTTATTTTTCTTACACCATAGAATCGAAGCTATTATAAATCCTGCAAGTGCTCCATGATAACTCATTCCAGAGATTCCTATAAATGTACCATCTGCTGCAAAAGGGTTAAATATTTGTAATGGATGAGTAAGGTAATAACTTGTATGAGTATCATAAAATAGTATATATCCAAGTCTGGCACCCAAAATAACACCTATTTCAACCCACCAAATATAACTATCTAATGCATCTTTTGAGATATCTAGATTGTCTTTTTTTATAATCCAATGAGCAATACTAATTGCACTTAATAGTGCAGTTGCATACATCAGTCCATACCAATGTACTGATATTCCAAAAAGATTAAAAGCAACTGGATCAAAGTGACTATAGATGTTATTCCATGTTTCCATTATATAAATATCCTTTAGATTAAATACTATAAAGCATCAGCTATAAGTTCTATAGGATTTTTAAATACAACTTTTGTATCAGTTCTTCCTAAACTATCTGTTATTTGCATTCTACAAGCACTACACTCAGCACTTACTACATCTGCTTTTGTTTTATTGATCATAGCAGCTTTTTTTACACCAACTGCTTTTGCTAAATGGTACTTTTCACTTTGCATTGTAACACCACCAAATCCACAACATTCATTTGGATCTGACATCTCATCAATTTGATAATTACTCTCTATTAATGCACGTGGTTCTTTAAATACACCTTGCATTTTTTTAGCATGACAAGGATCATGATATGTAACGATATCTGTCATCTTTTTACCATTTGATTTTAACATCTCAGCTAATTCTGTATTTTGTTCTAACCATTTTGTTGCCATTAAAACTTTTGGAGCTAATTTATCGGCTCTTTTTTTCCACTCTGGTTGATCATGAAAATAGTGTGACCAGTCTATATTAATCATCGCGCTACATGTAGCTTCGGGAATAATAATTGAGTCAACTTCATCAATAAAAGTTTCAAAATATTCTATATTTTTCTTTGCAAGATGATCAACTGTATCAAAATCACCAGTAAAATATGCAGGTGCACTACAACATAATTGTTTTTTTGGAATCATTACATCTATTTCTAACTTTTCTAAAATTTTCAATAAACTTTTTCCTATATTTGTATAGGCATAGTTACCCATACAGCCAATAAAAATAGCAACCTTTTGTTTCTTTTCTTCTTTTACTTCCACTTTAGAATTTACAATTTGTTCTGGATAACTATTTAAAAATGATTTTCTATCTGCATAGGGAAGGGTTCTATCTTGAATAAGCTCAATAGGAAAATTAAATCTAGATTTTGCACCTTGATTTTGTGATTCTATTTTTAAACCACATGTTTGAAAAACCCATCCCATCTTTGCCATAAAATCCATCACTTTTCTATGTCTTAAAAGATAAAAAAATGCTCTTTTATACCAGGCTATCCCATATTTTTTTGCTATATCTGAACGAACTTGTTCTATTATCATATCTGTTGGTAAGTCATTTGGACAGGCTTCAACACAGTTTGTACATAAAAAACAACTTTCAAAAATCTCTTTTGCTGTTTCATCTAACTCTAACTCATCTCTTTTATAAGCACCAAGTAAATCAATAAATCCTCTAGGACTTGTAGCTTCATCTTGATTTACATTAAAAATTGTACAGTTTGTTTTACACTTTCCACACTTAATACAATCATCACTAATATCTGTATAATTAAATTTATTATTCATTATTTAAAATTCTCCACTATCTCTTCTAATTCTAAAAATTTTTCTACTTTTTCTTCATAAGATTTATTTGTACTATCTAACTCTTGACTCACAGCCAATAAACCTTTCTCCTCATAACATTTAGGATTCATAATACATTCATTTAACTCTTCTATTTTTATCTCTAACTCTTCTATCTCTTTTGGTAAAATTTCATAAAGTCTTTGTTCATTATATGATAACTTTACTTTTGTTTTTTGAGGTTCTTCTTGTTTTATCTCTGGAGCTTTTACGACAATTTGTGCTTTTTGTTTTTCCATCTCTTCGACATATTTTTCATCTTTTTCATCTTCTAAATACTCACTGTATTTTTGATAACTCTCTTCTAGAAGTCCATCACCTTTAAAAATATAGAGTTTTTGTGCAATTTTATCTACAAAATATCTATCGTGACTTACAAATATAAGCGCACCTTGGAAATGCATCAGGTAATTCTCTAAAATATTAATCGTAGGAATATCTAAATCATTTGTAGGTTCATCCATGATAAGTACATCAAACTTTTTAGTAAAGAGTAAGGCAAGAGCGATTCTATTTTTTTCACCACCACTTAAAACTCCAACTTTTTTTTCTAAGTACTCTTTTGGAAATAAAAAGTTTTTAAGATATCCATATACATGCATATTTCTACCATCATTGAGTTCAACTCTATCTCCACCATCAGGACAAAACTGATGCATAATAGTTTTACTTTCATCTAGCATCTCTCTATGCTGGTCAAAATATCCTACTTTAAATTCACCTTTTTTAAAGCTCCCTTTATCGATATCTATTCTTTCTAAAAATACTTTTAAAATAGAAGATTTTCCACTTCCATTTGGTCCTACTATTGCTATTGTATCTCTTTGAAGTATTCTTGCTGTAAAGTCTTTGATAAGAGGTTTATTTCCTAATGTTAAATACACATTATCTAACTCAAAAAGCATTTTCTTTTTATTTTTTGTATCTCCATCATTAAAAGACTTTTGCTCTCTTTCAATATCTAGTTTCATTTTATTTATTTTTGCTGGATTTGTTTTAACTTTCTCTTTAAGCGCAAAGTAATTATCTTTTCTTAAAACATTTCTTTTTCTTCTTGCAGTTACACCGTGTTGCATCCAATGTGCTTCATCTCTTAATTTACTTAAGAGATTTTCATGCTCTTTTTGTAAATGTGCAAGATTTTGCTCTTTTTGTAAAAGATAATCTTTATATCCACCTCTATACTTAGTAAGCGTACCATCTTCAATCTCGATTATATTTGTAGCAACATTATCTAAAAAGTATCTATCATGTGAAATAAAAAGTAGGGTGAAGTTTTCTTTTAAAAGAATTGTTTCTAAAAATTCTACCATGTAAACATCAAGATGGTTTGTAGGCTCATCCAAAAGTAAAATATCTGGTTTTTTCAAAATTAAACCAGCAAGTCCTACTCTTCTTTGCTCCCCACCACTTAAAAGTGTTACATCTTTAAATTCATAAGCTTTTAAATCAAACTCTTGTAAAACTCTTTGTATTTTATTGTCAAGATCCCAAGCGTTATGATGATCTAAATATGTCATGTAGTGTGATTGTTGTTTGATAAGTTCTTCATTTTCATAGTCAGTTGCTAAAAGTTCTGAAATTCTGTCATATTCTCTTTGTGCTTGTTTTAACTCAACTAATTGTTCTTCTATAGCATCTTTAACAGTTTGTCCAGATTTGAACTTTGGTTGTTGGTCTAGCATCTCTATTTTAATAGATTTGTCTATAGCAATTTCACCACTATCAGGCTCTACTTCTTTTGTTATGATTTTCATAAAAGTAGATTTACCTTGACCATTTTGACCAATAACAGCAACTCTTTGTTTCTCTTGAAGAGTAAAGTTCACATCTTTTAGTATCACTTTTATATCGTATTGTTTATTTATTTTTTGTAAATCTATTAATGCCATGTACGTTTACTATTTCCTAATATAAAATATCTGTTCTATTAATACGCGATTATATCCAAAACTTACTAGATATACACTTTTGAAAGATAGTGTAAATATTTTTGCTAATGATTATCTAAGTTTATGTTTTTATAAACTAGCAGTTTATTTAAATTAAAGATTAATTATGTAAAATTAGACCAGTAGTTTAAAATAAGGAAAAATAATGCCAAAAATTGTAAATAAAGATGAAAAAATAAATTTTATCTGTGATGAAGCCTATAATGTTTTTGTTAATGCAGGGATTGATGACTTTTCTCTTAATAAATTTATTTCAGATATAAAAATGTCTAAAGGTCAGTTTTATCATTATTTTTCCACAAAAGAGCAATTGATTTATCAAGTAATGTCAAGACAAACATCTAGGCTAATGGAAAAACAACTTGAAAGTTATAACACAAAAGAGAGTTTTATTGATAAAATAAGTGCAATTTTTCGAATTTATCTTAATCAGGAGAAGTATTACAGTGATTTAAGAAAATTGTATATTGATACTTTACATATATATATTACATCCAAAGATGATGAAATCAAAGAGTTTAATCATAGTTTATACCAAACGATTTTTCATCTTTTAAAAACTATTTTTGAGGAAGAGATCAAAAAAGGTTATTTTCGACAGGACTCTATTTTTTTAGCAAAATCTATATGTGCTACAGCTGATGGAATGTTTTTACAATCATTAATGATAGAGAATTTTGATTTAAAAACAGAACTAAGTAACTACTTTTTAGAGATTGAAAAGTTAGTCAAAATAAATTGAAAGAATTCATATGAATGTAATTACAGACAAAATATCAACTATTTTCATACATTATTCTATCCCCTCTATACTAGGAATGTTGGCTATATCATCTGCAAATATAGTAGATGGTTTTTTTATAGGTAATTATGTTGGAGATGTAGGACTTGCTGCTATTAATATAAGTTATCCTATATTTTCATTACTTTTTGGATTGGCTTTAATGCTAGCAGTAGGGAGTAGTGTAAGTACGGGTAAACTAATTGGTGCAGGTGACAGTTCTCTTGCTTCTATTATTTTTACAAAAACAATGATTTGTATTCTTATTTTAAGTTTCCTTTTCTGTTCTATTATATTACTAAATATCGAAACTATATTACACCTCTTTGGTGCAAAAAATAACTTAATAAAGGTTGCTACAGAATATTTATCTATAATCTTAATATTCATACCTTTCTTGATGATAGGGGTAGTATTAGACTACTTTGTAAGAATTGACAACAGACCCAATCTTGCCTTTGTAGCACTTGTTTCTAGTGCACTTATAAATATTGTTTTAGATTGGTTATTCATTGTGTATTTAGAAAAAGGGATTACTGGTGCTGCACTTGCAACTGGAATTTCACAACTTTTTTTAATGATAATTTTGTTACCTCACTTTTTTTCTAAAAAAGCAACATTAAAATTTGTAAAACCTTTAGGAAGTTACTTACAAATAGTAAGGAGTTCTTACAATGGTGCATCAGAATTTATAAATGAAATCTCTATAGGGATAACAACTTTAATTTTCAACTATGTAATGATAACAAACTTTAATATAGAAGGTGTGGCTGCGTTTACAGTTATTAATTATCTTTTATTGATAGGAGTCATGATAAGTTTTGGAATAAGTGATTCGTTACAACCATTAATTAGTAAAAATTTTGGAGCTAAAAAAAGTACAAGAATTGAAGGATTTTTAAAATATGCATTTATTACAGCAACAGTCTCTGGTATAACCATAGCAACACTCATAATATTTATACCAGAAACACTTGCAAATCTTTTTTTAGAAGACTCAAATTATAAAACAAAAGAGATAGTTCTTAATTTTGCTATATATATTTGGATAGCTTTTTTATTTAACGGAGTAAATTTAGTAATTTCTGCATATTTTACAGCTATTCATAAGCCTTTACCCTCTATGACTATTGCTCTTTCAAGAAGTTTAATTTTTCCACTGCTTTTTATATTTACTTTACCTTTTTTCTTTGATAAGCATGGGATATTTTTGGCAATACCAATGGCAGAATTAATCACTTGTTTAATGGCTGTTTTGTTATTTAAAAAATTTAGTCCTAAAAAAATAGTCTATTTATAGGCTATTAGCTTAAAATAGATTAATTATCTATATCAAATTATGAACATAAATGAAGTGGAAATATGATATTATTCAATTAATAATTTCTAAAAATTGGAATCCATTGAAACATCAAACTAAAAAGAACTCTTATACTAAAATAACTGCTAGAATTATGGGTATCACGCTTACTGTTACTCTTGTATTTGCATATGTATATGGAGAATACTTAAAATCTGAATCAATCGAAAAGCTCTCAAAATCAGATGCTAAACAAACAAGTAAACTTGTTTTTGAATCATTGTATTCAGCTATGGAAAGAGGTTGGAATCAAGAGGACTTAGAGAATATTATTTTACGATTAAATAAAATTAATAAAGATTTAAAAATCAATGTTTATAGATCTGAAGTAGTAGTAAGAGACTATGCAGATATCCCAAGAGATAAAAAAATAAGAGAAACAGATCCAAGTATAAAAAAAGCATTAACTAATCAAGAAGTACTTAATATTTTAAAAAGCGATAATATTGACTATTATTATCCTATTGTAGCAAAAGAACAATGTTTAAAGTGTCATACTAGTGCGAAAGAGGGTGATGTATTAGGTGTTATTAATATTCTTTATCCAGTAATTGATTTAAAAGTCTCATTAAATGAGATGATAAATTTCTTTATCTATTTTTTTATAATATTTACAATAGTATTATTTCTAGTACTCTTTATAGAATTTGATAAATACCTTTTAAAACCTATCAGAAATTTTGTTGTGTTGATTAATAATATCTCTAAAAGTCGTGATATTACTCAAAGAATTGAAAAGATTGATGATGTAGAAGAGATAAGCTCTATGCAAGAAGTATTTAATACAATGTTAGACTCTATTGAATTTCAATTTTATAATGATGACCTCACTCAACTTCCAAATAGACGTAAACTTATTGAAATACTTGAAAAAAGAGACAATAAGGTCTTGATGATCATAAATATAGATAAGTTTCAAGAGATAAACGATTTATATGGTCATAATGAAGGTGATAATATCTTACAAGAATTTGCTAATTTTTTACAAACACACCTTTTAGAAGATACTATGCTCTTTAGACTGCATTCAGATGAATATGGACTTTTATTTTCTAAAAACTTTGATTTAGAGTTTTTTACAAGTTATACAAACACTCTAATTACAGCTATTTCTAAAAATAAATTTTTTGTAGATGATAAAAAAAGTAATATATTTTTAAATTGTACTATTGGTATCTCCCATGGAAATAGATTACTATTAGCAAATTCAGATATCGCATTAAAACAAGCCAAAAAAAGGAAAAAAGAGTTTCTCATTTATGATCCATCTATGCAAGTAGAACATGAGTATGAACAAAACTTACAATGGACAAAACGAATTAAAGATGCTATTAAAGAGAATAAAATCGTCTCTTTATTTCAGCCTATAGTAGAGTGTAAAACACAAAAAATAGTTAAATATGAATCATTAATAAGAATGGTTGACTCAAAGGGTGAGTATATCTCTCCTTTCTTTTTTCTAGAGCTTGCTAAAAAAAACAAACTGTATCATGAATTAACAAAAATCGTGATTTGTAATACCTTTGAAGCATTTAAAAATTCAGACTATAAAGTCTCTATTAACTTAACTGTTGATGATATTTTAAATATAGAAATTATCGATTTGTTAAAAGAAAAACTGAAAGAAACAGGTATTGGATCAAGAATAGTATTTGAGATTATAGAATCAGAAGGTATTGAAAATTTTGAAAGAGTTATGGAGTTTATTATAGATATTAAAAAATATGGCTGTGAAATATCAATTGATGATTTTGGAACAGGGTATTCAAACTTTGAGTATCTTATGAAATTAAAAGTTGATTATATCAAAATTGATGCATCAATGATAAAAGATATTGATACTAATCGTGAATCAGAAATGATAACTGAAACTATAGTTGATTTTGCCAAAAAATTTGGTATAAAAACAATAGCTGAATACGTTTACACCAAAAGTGTATATGAAAAAGTTAATTCACTTGGTGTTGATTATGCACAAGGTTATTATTTTGGGAAACCAGAACCTTTAAAAAAATAAATATATAACTAATCTAAACTCTTATAATCTATAGTTTTAGTCAATATCTTCTTTTTTATTGGCTCTCTAACCCTTTATCTAATCTATGGATAACTTCTTCCATCATCTCTGTTGAGACTGCGAAATTTAGTCTCATAAAACCTGAGCCATTATCTCCAAAACCAAGTCCAGGATTTAAACCAAGTTTTGCATCTTTTACAAAAAAGTCTTTTAATTGTCTATCATCTAACTGCATACCCCTACAATCTAACCAAGCTAAATATGTCGCTTCAATAGGAATAAGTTTTATTTTTTTTGGATATTTTTTACATACTGTATCTAACATCTCATAGTTTTTATAAAGATGGACTTTAAGCTCTTCTACCCACTCTTTTCCATTTTTATAGGCACTTTCAAAAGCTACATGAGAAAGCACAGAGCCATCTGCAAAGTGGTGTTTTTTGTATACTTTTAAAAATTTCTCTTGTAACTCTTTATTTGCAATATAAACACTACTCATAGAAACACCTGCTAAGTTAAATGATTTTCCTACACCTATAGCTGTAACTGATATCTCTTTCGCTTTATCATTTAAAGAACTAAAAGAGATATGTTTGTTAGGAGCATACACTAAATCAGAATGGATCTCATCACTAAATACTACAATGTTATTTTTGATACAAATATCTAAAAGTTCAGTAAGTTCTTCTTGAGTCCATACTCTTCCTACAGGGTTATGAGGTGAGCATAAAAGCAATAATTTTGTTTTATCATTTATCTTTGATTTTAAATCTTCTAAATCAAAGCCATATTTTCCATTCTCTTTTAATACTAGCTTATTCTCTAATAATTCTCTATTATGTCTTTCTATACTTTGAAAAAATGGTGGGTAGACTGGAGTTTGTACGATGATATTATCACCTTCATTTGTAAAGGCTTCGATAGCTACATTTATACTAGCTACTACAGAGTGAGAGTAGATAAGATTCTCTACTTCCATCTCAACACCATGAGTTTTTTTCATCCAATCTACTTGCGCTTTAAAAGCAGAAATAGGAACCTCTTCATATCCTAAAATAGTGTGTTCGCATCTTTTTTTGATATCCTCAAAAATAAAAGAGGGTGTATCGATATCCATATCAGCAACCCAAACTGGCATTATATTTTCAGTTCCAAAGAGTCTTTTTCTTGCAGTATATTTTTCTGCATTTGTATTTTCTCTTGAAGCTGATGTGGAAAAGTCGTACATTATTTTTTCTTCCAAACACTAACTTCAGATACAGTGTGTTGGTATTTTCTTTTTGTTTCTTTGATAACAAACTCTAAATCTTGTGTGTGTACTAGCTCAAACTTCTCACTTAAAATAGTTTTTAAAGTATCGATAGTTTTTACATCATTTCCATTTTCATCTTTATAGCCACCTAACCAAAACTCTTTTTTTGTAGAGCTTTCTTGCCAAGTGTATGGAGAGGTAAGTATCAAAATACCATCATCGTTTAATCTTTGATCAACCGTATCCAAAAATAGTCTTGGTTGATAAAGCCTATCTATAAGATTTGTCGCAAGTATCATATCGTATGAGTGAAAATTTGGTTTTAGATTACAAGCATCACCTTGCCAAAATGAAACTTTATCTTTTAGATTTTCATATCCTAACTCTTCTATAGTTACTTTTTTATTTGTGAAAAGTTCTGCTTCATCTGGACTCTGAAAGGTTACGACACCCTTTTCTTGAAGATTTGTACCCACTTGTACAAATCTCACAGAGAAATCTATCCCTTCAACACTATCAAATGTTTTTGCTAGTTCAAAAGTAGCCCGTCCTGTAGCACAGCCTAAATCTAAAGCTTTTGTAGTATTTATACTATATTTAGATGCTATCTTTGCACACGCTAATGCAAAATTTTCTACACCAAAATGATTATCTCCATACTGAAACTCACAGTATTGTGATACTAAAGCATCACTTTCATATATATCCATATCTTTTTTATCCTTATTTGTACTTATCACATATCTAAAACCAGCATGTTGAAAAAAGTGTCTTCTAAATGCATATCGTGAATCATTCATGATAAGGTTTCCACTACTTGCCCATGATGAGCCATTTATGAGGGCATGTTTATCATCAAATGTTGGTGTAGAAAAATCATCATACGCAACATGCGGTTCAAATCCATCAAATCCAAATATAGGAGTTCTGCTCCATTGCCATACATTTCCTACTACATCGTAGATACCATTAAATGAGTGTGTATCTATATCACATGAACTAAACGTATTTAAATTTTGATTTGCTTCTGCTTCTGATAAATCTAAAATCTCTTTTAAATTTGCATATTTACATATCGCTTTATGTTCCACTTCACTTGGTAGGGTATATGATACATTTTCTTTTTTACTTTTGTAGTTACAAAATGCTTCAGCTTCTAGCGCATTTACATCTACTGGGAAATTCCAAGGCATATCGATAACTTTTGTTAAAGTTCTATATTTAAAAAGATTATTTTCTTTTACCCAAAAAGGAGGGTGTTTTGCATTTGTAATTTCTAAAAACTTTTGTCCCTCTTCACTCCAATAACTTTTCTCTTCATATCCACCAGCTTCTACAAACTCGACAAACTCTCTATTTGATACAAGATATTTTGAAGTTTTAAATTCACCCACTTCATCTTCGTAGTTTCCATATTCATTATCCCAAGCATACATATTATGTTTTTGTTTATCGACACCTAGTATGATTTTTGTTTGAGGAATTGTAATCATCTCATTTTTTATCATCTTATTTGAACTAGTTTCCACTGTAAAATAAGTATCGTCTTTTATAAACTCTAAAGGCATCTGTCTATGAAGAACTAACGATGTTTCTATATGGATTCTTTCATGTTCAATACCCATCAAAATAATCCACATAGGACTATCCTCTTTTATAGGTAAAGTTAAAGGAACTGTATCAATTAGATTATCTACTAATGCACGTACTTTATCTCGATATTCTCTTACCTCTTGTACTTTTGGCCAGCTATAGTTTTCTGAGTCTGTATCATCCCACGTCATCTCATCAACACCAATTGCAAATATTGATTCAAAATTTGGATTAATTCTCTTTTCAATAATCTTCATCAAAATAAGTTTATTGATAAAAAAAGTAGCAGTATGACCAAAATAAAATATCATAGGATGTCTTGTTATCTCTGACTGTTGATAAAAAACATCATCATTTTTTAGAACCTCAAATATCTTTTCAAAGATATCAAAAGTATTATGGAAATATGCTTTTATCTCTTCTCTTTTTAACTTTTCATCAAATCCATCTAAAGTGACGGGATATAAACTCTTTTTTGTTAAATTCATTCTAATTTATCCTTTATACTGCAATACCTAGTATCCATATAATAATAGATATTGTAACTATTGATACAATAGTTTGTATTGAGATGATTGAAGATATCAGTTTCAAATCACCACCTAACTCTCTTGCGAGTACGTATGCAGAAGATGCTGTTGGCATCGATGCAAATAGTATTAATAATACCATTTTATCACTTTCTAATCCAAATAAACTACCAATTATAAACATAATTAAAGGTAAAAGTAAGAGTTTTGTAAATGATGAAAGAATCATAGCCATTTTTGTTTCACGTAATTCTCTTAAATGCAATCCAACTCCTACAGATAAAAGTCCCAATGGTAAAGCTGCTGAACTTACTATGGCTAAAGTATTCTGTATCACTGTAGGAAAATGTAAGCCTAAAAGATTTACCATACCCCCAAAAATACAAGCCAAAATCAAAGGATTTGAAATAATTGATTTTGAAAATGATAATATTGATATTTTATTTTTAGGAACATATGCTGAAAAAACAGAGATACATAAAACATTTATCAAAGGTATAATAAAAGTGATAAGCAACATAGCCATAACAAAACCTTCATCACTAAGTAAAGCATCTATTAAAGCTAAAAATACATACGTATTAAATCTAATTGCACCTTGATAAATAGAGGTAAAAGAGCTATTTTCAAACTTTGTCTTTTTATTTATAACAATAAGAACTAAAGAGATCACTAGTAGAGAGAGAATCGTAACGACTATAAAATCAAAACTTACTATATTTTTTATATTTGCATTTGAAAGTTTATAGATAAGTAAAGAGGGGAAAAGAACAAAATAGTTAAATCTATCTAAGTGTTTCCAAAAATTTTCATCTGGAAATTTTATTCTTTTAAAGAAATATCCCAATAATATCAAAAGAAATATTGGGATAAGTGTATTGATTATAATCATCAAACTATTTTATAAATTCCACAACCTCTTCAAAAGGTAGTCTTAATTGTGTAGATTGTTCATTTAGTCTATATCCAAGTGGTAATACACATGACAATTGATATTGTGTTGTATCTAAATCTAGAACTTTTTCAACCTTTTCTTTTTCAAAACCCTCTATAGGACATGAATCTATTCCTATATATGCAGCAGCAGTCATCATATTTCCCATTGCTATATAGCTTTGTTTTGAAGTCCAGTGATATATATTTGTATCACTACTTAATGTTTCTTTTAAATGTTCAGCATAAAGATTTAGATAAAAGTCAAGTTTCTCTTGAGGCATCTCTCTTCTTTGAAATCTTTCTTTTGGTAACCCACTCTCCGGTTTCACACTCTCTATTCTAGCAAGAATAATTACTAGATGTGAACATGTAGTGATTTGAGGTTGATTCCAACAAAAAGGTTGAATTTTTGCTTTTAAGTCATCATTTGATATAACTAAAAACTTCCAAGCTTCCATACCAAAAGAAGAGGGTGATTTTCGTCCTGCTTCTAGTATAAATTTTAAATCTTCATCTGTTATTTGTTTAGTATCATCAAAAACTTTACAAGCGTGTCTGAAGTCCATCGCTTTTGAAAAATCGTTTTTCATTGTATCTCTCCATATTTATTAATACAAAAATTTTATCCATTGTGAACTTAAAATACACTTACATTACTTTAGGTAAGTATTGAATATTTATATTAAAAAAAAATATTTATCACTATTTTAGAATTCTATTAAAGATGAATTGAGTTTCAATAAGATATCATATTAAAAATTATTAAAAATGAGAGAACTAAAGAATGATTGAAAAAAAAGGTTCATTACTAACAGTAAGAGAAGATATCAAAGTATTTGATTGTACTATAAGAGATGGTGGGTTAGTAAATGACTTTCACTTTACAGATGCATTTATAAAAAACCATTATGAAACTTGTGTTGCTGCTGGTGTGGACTACATGGAGATAGGTAAAAACAATTCACCTACACTACAAAGCCCTGAAGAGTTTGGAAAATGGAACTTTTGTAAAGAGGAAGATATTAGAAGTATTGTTGGAGACAACGATACAAATATGAAAATCGCAGTTATGTCAGATATTGGTCGAACTGTAGCATCTGAACTTTTACCAAAAAGTGAAAGTGTCGTAGATATGATTAGAATAGCTACATATATTCACCAAATACCTGCAGCAATTGAGCTTATAAATGAAGCACATGCAAAAGGGTATGAAACTACAGTAAATATCATGGCTATTTCAAAATCATTTGATAGTGAACTTGATGAAGTATTAGAAGCTGTAAGTAAAACTCCTGTAGATGTTATCTATATAGCAGATAGTTTTGGTTCATTTTATCCTGAACAAATAAATAGACTTACTGAAAAGTATTTAAAAGTTGCAGAAGCAAACGGAAAACAAATAGGTATCCATGCACATAACAATCTTCAATTAGCATATGCAAATACAATAGAAGCTATGACATATGGAGCAAGTTTTCTTGATGTTACTATCTCTGGACTTGGACGAGGGGCTGGAAACTGTCCATTAGAACTATTAATAGGATTTTTAAAAAATCCAAAATATAAAATGATGCCAGTACTAAAGTTTATTGAAGAGTATATCGTACCTTTAGAGAAAGAGCTTGATTGGGGATACTCAATTCCATATATGCTAACAGGTCAATTAAACGAACATCCAAGAACTGCTATGAAAGCAAGAGATGAAAACGACACTAACTATAGAGATCTTTACAGAAACCTATTAAATGAATAGTAAAAATAAAAGCTAGTTTCTACTAGCTCTTATTTTAAAGTGAAGAGTAAACGAGCTTTTGTAAAATATATTTTAAATTATCTCTTTCACTATCATCTAAAACACTAAAAAGCCCATCTTCAAACTCTGCAATATCTAATAAACTATCTTCTACAAGTTGTTCACCTTTTGGTTCTATTTGAACTAACATACTTCTTTTATCTTCTTTTGATGGTATTCTTTTAATCAGTTTCTTTTCTTGAAGTTTTTTGAGTATTTTCGTCATTCCTCCAGATGAAAAAATCGTTGTTTCGTAGAGTTCTGTAGGACTTAATACTTTACCATTATAAGATAAAGATGCCAATACATCTAATTCTGAATGATTTAAATCATATTTTGATTGTAAAATATTGTTATTATGATTAAACATCTTTTTATATAAGAGTGTTATGGGTAAACCTAATGCAAAAATCTTTTTTTCATCTTTAAATATATTTGTAAAATAGTTATCAATTGTTTGTTTTTTCATACTAGAATTATAACAAAGAGTAGTTTAAAACTATATCTTACTAGAAAGATATATTTAAGTTAAACAATGTTATCTTTCTAGTAAGATATTTAAAGGATACAAATGAATAAAAATATTGCATTATTATTAATAGCACCTTTTACATTGTTTGCTGACAATTTAAGTGAATTAGTTGAGCAGTCAAAAAACAATAAAATGATTGATGCCACTAGACAAACACTTGATGCAACAAAAGCAGAGTATAGAAGTGTACGAAGTGGTTATTTACCAAGTTTTACAATCGGTGCAAACTATCAAAGTACAAATAAAGAAACAAATAGTGTCCCTGACAATAGTACTTCTACCTATGGAAAAGTGAGTTTTACACTTTATGATGGTGGTGCTAGATGGAATACATTTGATAAGTATAAACATTCAATCAAAAGTGCTCAAGAAACTTTATCTGATTATAAAAATAGGATAGCTTTACAGGTAATTAACTACTACTATTCATATTTCTCATTAGTTTCTCAAAAAGAAGCTAAAATAAAAGAGATAGAACAACTAAAAGCACAACAATTAAGACTTGAAAGATTTTTAGAAGCGGGTACTACGACGGCAGACGAAGTACAACTTATCATTTCAAATGTGGAAAGTGCAAATGTAGTACTTCATGAGATAGAACTAGAGATACAAACAATTCTGCATAACTTAGAATATACTGTAGGAAAACCTGTATCACTAACTGAAGGCTCAACTATAGAAGAGTATCTAACTAAAGAACAAACTTTACGTTCTGATATACAAGCTCTTGAAGCAAATATGAAAGCCTTATTGTCTAATGCAAAAGCTCAAAGAAGTGGTTATCTTCCTACTTTAACTGTTTCAGACACCTATACAAACTATGATTTAAACTATGAAACAACTACTTATCGTGGAAATACTCAAGACTATAGTCAAAATGTTGTTGCTTTAAATCTTACATGGGATATCTTTAATTTTGGACAAACAAGTAATGCCTATGAGTCTGCATATAAAAGTTATCTCTCTTTAAAATCACAATATGAATATGAAAAAAACAAAGCAAGTGTTGATTTAAGACTTGCTCTTAAATCATACGATATAGGAAAACTAAAAATAGAATCGGCAAAAGCAGGTCTTCATGCTGCACAAAGTGCTTATGAAACAATCAAATCAAAATATCAAAATGGGATTGTGGATAATGTAGCTTATCTAGAAGCATTAAGTAATAAATTTGATGCACATAGTGCACTTCAAACAGCCAAATATGATTTAGAGATAAAAAAAGCAAATATCATCTACTACAATGGTCAAACTTTAGAGGAGTTTATTAAATGAAAAAATTGACAAATAAAGTATCTATGTTTGTTGTGACAGCATTGGCTGTACCAACACTTTTATTAGGAGCAGGAGAGAGTAAAGGGCAAACACCTTTACCAAAAGCAGACGTATATATCGTACCTCAAGCAAAAGATTTAAAAATCAATTTAAAGTATCCTGCAAAAATAAAATCATTTCAAAACGTACAAGTATATTCAAGAGTGCAAGGTGTACTTCAAGAAAAGCTTTTTATAGAGGGTGAAAAGGTGCAACAAGGTGCTCCTTTATTTAAGATTGAAGATGATATCTATAAAGCAAAAGTAGATTCTGCAAAAGCTTCTGTCGAGATGGCACAAGCCACACTTAATAATGCGACAAGAAACTGGAACAGAATTAAAAAACTTTATAAAAGTAGGGCTGTAAGTGTTGAAAGTCGAGATACTGCTCTATCTACATATGATAATGCTTTAGCTTCACTTTCTATGGCAAAAGCAAATTTAAAGCAAGCTCAAATAGACTTAGATTATACGAGTGTTAAAGCTCCTATTGCTGGAACAGCAGGTGTAAAACTTGTTGATTTAGGAAATTTAGTATCAAATAATCCTACAACAGCACTTGTAACTATTACTCAAAATGACAAAGTATATATAGATTTTTCTATGCCTTTAAGTGATTATAAAAATATCCAAAGTGGACTATGGGCAATACCTGAAGATGATAAAATTAAAGTATCAATCACTCTAAATGGAAAAGAAGTAAAAGAGAGTGGAATTGTAGATTTTATCGATGCTGTCATTGATCAAAAAACTTCTACTGTAAAAATGAGAGCAGTTGTTGAAAATCCTTTAAATACTTTAACTCCAGGAAGTTTTATACGAATTACACTTAAGGGTATAGTACAAAAGAATGTTATCACTATTCCTCAAAAAGCATTACTACAAAATCCAATGGGAACAATAGTATTTGTTGAAAAAGGTGGTAAAGCATCTGTAAAACCGGTACAAATAGGAAAAGAATCAGGAGATAAGTTTGTTGTAACTGGAGGACCTCTACAAAGTGGAGACAAAGTAATCATAAATAACTTTTTTAGTGTAAAACCAGGTAAAGCATTTACTATAGATAAAATAATCAATCAATAAAATAAAGGAAAAAAATGTTTTCAAAATTTTTCATAAATAGGCCAATTTTTGCTACAGTATTATCAATATTGATAATCTTAGCTGGTCTAATCTCTATGAAGATGCTCCCTATTAAAGAGTATCCTGGAGTTACCCCACCACAAATCAACGTATCAGCTACATATCCTGGAGCGGATGCAAAAACACTTTCAAATACTGTTGCTACTGTATTAGAAAATGCTATTAATGGTGTTGATAATATGATGTATGTAACATCAACTGCCAGTCCAAGTGGTACACTATCTTTAAGTGTTATCTTTGATGTAGGTACAGATGTTGCACAAGCGAAAGTTGATGTAAATAACCGTGTACAACTTGCTTTATCTTCTCTTCCAAGTGAAGTTCAAAGACAAGGTATTAGTGTAAAAGAGAGATCACCTGATATGTTAAAGGTACTTGCATTTACATCAAAAAACCAAAAACATGACACTACATACATCTCAAACTATATTACTATAAACGTGTTAGATGATCTTCAAAGAATTAAAGGTATTGGTGAAGCAAGAGTATTTGGTTCAAAAGATTATGCGATTAGAATTTGGATTGATCCTGCAAAATTATCTTTTTATGGATTAACACCTGCAGATATAAATGATGCTATTAGTAGTCAAAATAACCAATATTCAACAGGTAGAGTAGGGAGTGAACCAATTAAAGAGATTACACCTTTTACTTATACTATAACAACTGAAGGGCGTCTAAAAAATGTAGAAGCCTTTAATAATATTATCATTCGTTCAAATGAAGATGGTTCTACATTAAGATTAAGTGACGTTGCCGATGTAAAACTTGGAACAGACAGTATCTATACAGCAGCTAAATACTCTGGAGAACCAATGATTCCAATTGGTATCTTTTTATCTCCTGGTGCAAATGCACTTGAAGTATCAGACCAATTAGATAAAACAATGCAAGAGATAGCTAAGAAGTTTCCTGAAGATATAGAATATTATGTACCATATGATGCAACGCTTTTTGTAAATGAATCGATTAATGAAGTTGTAAAAACTCTTTTAGAAGCTATTGTTTTTGTTATTATTTTGATTTATCTATTTTTAGGAAATTTTAGAGCTACTATTATTCCTGTACTTGCGATTCCTGTTTCTGTTATTGGTACTTTTGCTGGACTTTATGTGGCAGGTTTTTCTATTAATTTATTGACCCTCTTTGGTATGATTTTGGCTATTGGACTGGTAGTTGATGATGCTATTATTGTTATTGAAAATGTGGAAAGAAATTTAAGAACAAAAGCTTTGACTGTAAAAGAAGCAACTATTGAAGCTATGAGAGAGTTAACAACTCCTCTTATTGCTATTATTCTTGTACTTTCTGCTGTATTTATACCTGCTGCTTTAAGTGCAGGATTTACTGGAGTTATGTATAAACAGTTTGCTATTACTATTGTTATGGCTGTTGTAATCTCAGGATTTGTTGCTCTTACACTTACACCTGCTTTATGTGCTGTATTTTTAAAAGAACATGAACCTGAACCAATCTATCCTATTAAAAGATTTAATGACTTTTTTGATTGGTTAACAACAAAATTTGTAGGTATCACAAAAAGAACTATAAGATTATGGTTTTTATCATTAGGATTGTTTGCAATATTTTTATTCTCAACATATGGTCTTATGAAAGCTACTCCAAATGGACTTGTGCCAAGTGAAGATAAGGGTTCATTATATGTTTTAGCATTTATGATGCCATCTACATCATTAGGTGAAGCTGTAAAAATCACATCAGATATTGAAAAACAACTTTTAGAAAATCCTAATGTAAAAGCGACAGGAAATATCACCGGGTTAGATATTTCAACTTTTGCATACAAAACAGATGCAGCACTTATGTTTGCTATGTTAAAACCATGGGATGAAAGACCCCTTGCTAGTCAAAGTTCACAAGCTGTAGCTGGGCAACTTATGGGACATTTTATGGCAAATAGTAAAGAAGCTAAAGTTATTGCTGTAAATCCCCCTCCAATTAGAGGTATGAGTACAACTGGTGGTTTTGAAATGTGGGTACAAGATAGAACAGGCGGAGAGCTTGCAACTTTAAATAAGTATGTTCAAGAGATAGTATCAAAAGCTTCTTCTGATCCTAGACTTTCAGGAGTTAGAACAACTTTAAATACAAATATTCCACAATATTTTTTAAGTGTCAATAGAGATAAAGCGAAATCTATGGATGTAGATGTTAGTAGTATTTTTAAAGTGATTCAACAAACATATGGTCAAAGATATATAAATGATTTTAATTTATATGGAAGAACTTACCATGTAAATATCCAATCAGAGTCACAATATAGAGCAACAAAAGAGCAGTTTAAAAACACTTTTGTAAAATCAAATAGTGAAGCTAATCTTATCCCTGTTAGTGAGTTAATTAAAATAGAAAGAAAAGTTGATGCTAGTGTAATTCAAAGATTTAATATGTTTAATGCAGCTAAAGTAACAGGAACACCAAGTTTTGGATTTGCTTCAAGTGACGCTACGAAAGCTATTGAAGAGATAGCTCAAACAGTATTACCTACTGGATATACTGTAGCGTGGGCTGGTACAACATACCAAGAGAAAAAACTTGAAAATGAAACAGACTTAACAACAGTATATGCAGCAATCTTTGTATTTTTAATTCTTGCTGCTCTTTATGAGAGTTGGAGTATCCCTATGGCTGTAATTATCTCTATTCCATTTGCTATCTTTGGGGCAGCTTTGGCTGTTTATTTTAGAGGACTAGAAGCTGATATTTACTTCCAAGTTGGGCTTATCACACTTGTAGGATTGAGTGCTAAAAATGCTATTTTAATTGTAGAGTTTGCTATGGAAAAACTCAATTCTGGTATGAATTTACTTGAGGCTACAGTTGAAGCAGCAAAATTAAGATTTAGACCTATTGTTATGACATCATTAGCATTTATTGTTGGTACTTTACCTCTTGCTTTAAGTAGTGGTGCAGGAAGTGCAAGTCGTCACATTATTGGGACAACAGTTGTTGGTGGTATGCTTGCAGCTATGATTATTGGTGTGGTATTTATTCCTTTATTTTTCTATTTGGTTATGAAAGTAAAAGAAAAATTTTCTAAAGATAGTCACTAAGATTTATAAGATTTCATTTAAATAAAAAAAGGCTCAAGAGTTTTACTCTTGAGCCTTTTTCACTTGTTATCTATAATTAACCTAGTTGTGCTTTCGTAATGGCACTTAGTTTTTCGTTTACTTCATAAATTTTTGCTCTAATATTTGTATAGTCAAATGACTCTAATCTTTTAATATGTTTTTGCGAATATTTTTCTGCATTCTCTTTAGTATCAAAAAGATAAATTCCACCAGCTTCTTTTGTTTCCTCATTTTCTGTCCATATTTTCCAAATAAGACCATCTTCTGTTTTGATATCTTCTGCAAGGTCAGTAAATGCATCTGCCAATGCTTCTTTAAATGCACCATCATGTGGAAAATCAACTTGTAATATATATTTCATATATCTCCTTTCTTATAAACTCTTGAGTATTTTAACAAATCTAATATCAAACGAAACTATTTAAACATATCTAACTGGTACAAAATATTTTATTTTAAAATATCCATCCTCATTTAAAAAATGATTTTTTTCAAAAATACTATATGAAGGGAAAGTTGTAGTTTCAAAACCACTGTTTGGCAACCAATGATGGTATACCCACTGAATCAGTTTTAATATGTCACCAAATTTTCCCTCTACCTCAAATGTAGCACATAACATCTCTGCTATAAAAAAAGAGGGTAGGTTTGTATTTATAAGTTCTTTCTCATCATTGAGTGCAATACATGCCACATAAAAACAATCTTCAAGTGGAGTGATAATAGGATTGTCATGGTATAAAGCGATTTGTTCGTAGTTTTCTATATCATTTGTATATACCCATGCCATAAGTTTTTGCCATGTTTGTACCGCTTTTTCATTGTAACCTTTTTGTCTAATGTAGTATGCTTTTTTTCTTTTTGTTTTTATAATTTTTGGTTCCAGATAAGAAAAATCTGCATCAGATAAGGAGGCACTTTGAGAAGTGTTGAGTATCTTATTTGAATACTCTTTATATCCGCCATTTCTCCATAACTTTGGTGTTTGATCAAATCTATTTTTAAATGCACGTATAAATGAAGTTTGAGAACTATATCCACACATAGAGGCTATCTCTGTAATAGTAGAATACTTATTTGTAATCAAAAGATTTGATGCTTTTTGCAAACGTATTGATTTTATCGTTTCATATATATTTGTACCCATCTGCTCTTTAAAAATGCGATGAAAATGGTATTTGCTTATATTATACTCAACACATAGTTCATCTATATTTATATCTGTATCTATATTTTTATTGATATAGGTCATCATGTTATTTGCTAACTTACTATGATGAAGATTTGTACTTTTTCTATGCATGATTTCCCTTTATTTTTAAATTATAACAAAAAAAGCATATAAATATAGCAAAAATAGATAACTATAGTCACAATAAAAGTGCAGATTAAAAAAAAGCTTAGTGCTATGATACGACAAATACAAAAGGAATACCGATGAAACGTTCATTTATAAGAGAGATTTTAGAACATACTACAAATAATACCATCTCTTTTGCAGGAGGTTTACCAGATGAAAAACTTTTTCCAAATAAAAAACTGCAACAATCTGCGATAAAAGTTTTAGAAGATAAAAAAAATTTACAATATACAAAATCTACAGGAATAGATGCTTTAAAAGAAAAAATAGCACAGATGTACAATGAAGATGGCTTTCCAACAAAAGCTTCAAATATAATGATAACATCAGGTTCACAACAAGCTTTAGACATAATCTCAAGATATAACTATGAAAAAAATATCACAGTAGAAGCGCCGTCTTATCTAGGGGCAATGAATGTTTTTAATCTCAATAAGCTTACACAAGAGAGCGTACCACTTGAAGATGATGGTATAAATATAGAAGCGTTTGAAAAGAGTTTTCAAGCTACTAAACTAGCATATTTAATTCCTGATTTTCAAAATCCTACAGGAGTAACATATAGTGCAGATAAAAGAAAAAAAATAGAATCTATTGTAAAAAAATATGATGGTATCATGATAGAAGATTCCCCTTATACTGAACTCTATTTTGAAGAAAAAAGCATCTGTATGAGTAAATATTTACCAACAAATAGTTTTCATTTAGGAAGTTTTTCAAAAACCTTAGCACCAAGCTTGAGAATAGGGTGGATACGAGCAGATGAATCACTTTTAAATCCGCTAATTCCTTATAAAGAAGCTATGGATTTACATACAAATGGTTTATCACAACATATTTTAAATGACTATTTAAATGATATAGAACAATACAAACATCATATAAATCATTTACGAGAAGAGTATAAATCTAAAATGTTAGTTTTTAAAAAATATCTTGATCTCTATCTTCCTAGTTTTGAGTATATCGAACCAAAAGGTGGGATGTTTATTTTTGGAACTTTAAAAGATATTGATACCTCAGTATTTGTTTACGAATGTTTAAAATCAGATGTTGTGTTTGTACCAGGGATTGAGTTTTATAATGATGATAAAATTAAAGATAAAATACGTTTTAATTTTACACACTCTAAGCCTGCAGATATAAGAGAGGGACTTTTGACTATTAAAAAAGTTTTACAGAACTTTAATAATTAGATTTTATAAAGTATATATTTTCTTTTTGTTATTATCTTTGCTAATTATTATTTAATAGAAAAGAGACAATATGAGTGAAAAAAAAGACTATTTTGCACACAAAGCAAAAAGCTATGAAGAAAATGTAAAAAGAGTATCAAATGTACAAAATATAGCAGATGGTATTTTAAAAGAGTTATCATACTCAAAAGAGATGCATATTTTAGACTTTGGTTCAGGGACTGGACTTTTAACACAAGAGATAGCACCTTATGTTGGGAACATTACAGCTGTTGATATGTCAACATCTATGAATGCAGTTTTAAGAGCTAAAACAGATGATTTTCCTTGTCCTTTAG
>Ga0193960_1000175_pt1 | contig 26268 bp, 29 predicted proteins | sample FB_3_MG_FD_140338 | JGI IMG/M metagenome (GOLD analysis project Ga0193960, IMG submission 140338) | Microbial mat bacterial communities from the Broadkill River, Lewes, Delaware, United States - FB_3_MG | ecosystem: Environmental > Aquatic > Freshwater > River > Microbial mats | place: USA... | reverse complement strand
TTGCAAATAAAATTTGTGATGTATTAGATGACATTGAAAATACTGAGTTACAAGCTTCTATTAAATCAGAGCTTAAAGACTTAGCTAATAACTTTGTTATTTATAACCAATCTACTTATTAATAAAATTTCTATATAACAAGGATCAGTAATGGAAATAAAAGGCGACGAATTTATTAAAAAAGTTCAAATTCAACAAGAAAAAGAAGAATTAGAACAAAAGTTAAATGAATTAGAAGAAGTTGAGTCTACAATAAACTCAGCGACTTCTATTCCTAACCAAAATGAAGTTGATTTAAATGACCAAGAATTAGGCAATATTATGCTTGAAACTAGTAATTCAAATGAAGAAAACAAGAAAAAGTATTTAGTACTTGGTGTTGTTTTAATTGTTTTATTTTTACTTACTATTATAATTATTCGTCTTTTAACTGATACTTCTAAAGAAGATGCTTTTACAGCAGCAAAAACTGATCCTATAGAGACTAAACAAGTTCAAGAAGATAATATAGAAGAAAACTTCCAAAAAATCATGAATGATAGAGTTAAGAAACTTAACACTGCAAAACAAGAAGAAGAGAAGAAAACATCTGAAGAATTAATGAATAAGATTGAAGAAACTTCTAAAGAAGAAATTTCTGATAATGACTTAGATGAAACAATCAAGAAAATTGAAGAGAAGAAAAAGCCTGCTGTTAAAAAAGTAGTAAAAAAACCAGTGGTTAAACAAGAGCCTAAAAAAGTTGTTAAAAAACCAGTAGTAAAGAAAGAACCTAAAAAATCTGTAAAAGAATTAGTTTCAAGTATTTCTTCAAGTAGCCCAAAAGGTTATTTTGTACAAATTGGTGCATTTTCAAAAAAACCTTCACAAAAATATATAAATAATATTAGAAGTGCAAATTTAAAATATAAAGTTTATCAAGTAGAAGTAAAAGGTAAATTATATAATAAAGTATTAATAGGTCCTTATTCATCAAGAGGATCTGCAAAAGAGAATATAGAAACAATAAAATCAAAACTGAATTTATCAAGTGCTTATATTCTTAAATTTTAAACAGAAAAGACAAAGATAAGAGAAATGAATTTTTATAGCAAAGAACTATTTTTAGACCAATTTACACCCGTATCAATTTATGAAAAAGTTAAATCATTATATAAAAATGAAGTAACTTTTTTATTCGAAAGTACTATTAACTCAAGTGATGGGAACTATTCATTTATTGCTATTGGAGATAGAGAGCGAATTTGGTATGAAAATAATACTTGCTTTTATAAAAATGAAGAAGGAAATATAAAAGAGGTTGATTCAAATCCTCTTAGATTTCTAAAAGAGTATTATAAAAACTTTGATAAAGATTTTTATAGACAAAAAGCTAATGAACTTGGAATTGGTTTAGTAGATGGTTTTATTGGAAATATCGGTTATGATATCGGTAAAGAGTTTGAACCTAAACTAAAAGATTCTATGAATGATTTAATTGATCAACTTAATATTCCTGATTTAGATTTAATTAGACCTAAAATAATTTTAGGATTTTCACATAAAACTTCTAAATTAATTATGGTTACATCAATAGATGAGCTTAAAGATGAACTTCAAGTAATTGAAGAGGAATTATTTACGCCATATGAATTTACTCCACTTAAAAAAGCTGAGCTTTTAGATGAAGGAAAGTTTAACTTCTCAAAAGAAGAGTTTTTTGAAATGGTTGCAAAATCTAAAGAGATGGTAAGAAGCGGAGATGTATTTCAGATTCTTATGTCTAATAGATTTATTCAAAAAGCAAAAGTTGATCACTTAAGTTTTTATAGAGCGCTAAGATCAAAGAATCCAAGTCCATATTTATTCTTCTTAGAATTTGAAGACTTTTCAATTGCAGGATCATCGCCAGAAGTTATGATTAAACTTGTGGATGGACACCTACTTTTAAGACCAATTGCAGGTACTAGAAAAAGAGGTAAAACAATTGATAAAGATTTAGAAATGGAAAATGAACTTATCAATGATACTAAAGAGAGAGCTGAGCATTTAATGTTAGTTGATCTTGGAAGAAATGATGTAGGACGAGTTGCGAAACCTGGAACTGTAAAAGTTACAGATTTAATGAGAATTGAGCGATATTCACATGTAATGCATATCGTATCTGATGTAGAAGCTATAATCGATCCTAAATATGATATGTTTGATCTTTTTGCTGCAACTTTTACAGCAGGAACGATGACAGGAGCTCCAAAAATTAGAGCGATGGAATTAATCGCACAATTTGAAGGTATCAAAAGAAACTTCTACTCTGGAAGTATTGCTTACTTTGGATTCGATGGAAATATGGATTCTGCAATTACTATTAGAACAACAATGTTAACAGAAGATAAAGTAATCTTCCAAGCAGGTGCTGGTGTTGTTGCTGATTCTAAACCAGAAGATGAATACTTAGAAGTACATAATAAATTAGCTGCAAATATCGCAACGCTAAAAGACCTTTCTTAAACTATTAACAAATCACTTCTTTATTTAATATTGGCTATGATTTCATCAATAAAAGCCAATATTAAAGGATGAAATTTGCTACTTGGTGTAAATATAGATCATATTGCTGTTTTAAGAGAAGCTAGAAAAATCAACGACCCTAATCCCCTAGATGCTGTTCCTATTTGTAAGTTAAGTGGAGCTAATCAAATCACTATTCATTTAAGAGAAGATAGACGACATATTCATGATAATGATGCAAAAGTTATTATTGAACAATCTGCACTTCCTGTTAATTTAGAGTGTGCAATTGATGAAGAAATAATTGATATTGTTTGTAAGCTAAAACCCGCTCGAGCTACACTTGTTCCAGAAAAAAGAGAAGAAGTAACAACAGAAGGTGGTTTAGATTTAAAAGGAAGTTATAAAAAACTTCAAAAAGCAATAGAAAAACTACATGAAAATGAAATTGAAGTATCATTATTTATTGATCCAAATAAAGAAATGATTGAATTATCTGCAAAATTAGGTGTTAAATGGATTGAGCTTCATACAGGTTCATTTGCAAATATTTATGCAATGCTAAATTCAAACCTAAGAAATACTCATCATAGTATTAAAGAATTAGAATTAAGTAAAGATAAGTTAAAAACTAAACTTACTAAATCAATAAAAGAGATTAAAAAAGCTTCAAAAATTGCTGTAAAAGAAAATCTAAAAGTTGCAGCAGGACATGGATTAAACTATCAAAACGTAACACTAATTTCTAGTATCAAAGAGATAGAAGAGTTAAATATTGGGCAAAGTATTGTTGCAAGATCAGTTTTTACTGGTTTAAAAGATGCAATTATTGAAATGAAAGAATTAATCAAATAAGGATTAATAATGAAAAGTAAAGTTGCGATTAGTATTGGTGATTTAAATGGTATAGGTATTGAAATAGCGCTTAAATCCCATGAAAAAGTATCAAAATTATGTAAACCAATTTATTGTATAAATAAAAAAATGCTAAGTAAAGCTGCAAAAGAATTAAAACTTGAAATACCAAGTGATTTTGAAATACATAAAACAAAAGGTGAATTTGATTTAAAACCTGGTTTCGTTTCAAGAAAAGCTGGTAAATATTCATACGATTCATTTATGGATGCTATAAATCTTGCAGATAAGAAAAAAGTTGATGCAATATGTACACTTCCAATTAACAAAGAATCTTGGAATAAAGCAAATATCAAATATAAAGGTCATACAGAAGTTCTACGAGACTATTTTGGTAAAAATGCAATAATGATGCTTGGATGCAAAAAAATGTTTGTAGGCTTATTTACAGAGCATATACCCTTAAGAAAAGTACACAAAAAAATAAATGAAGAAGATATTACAATCTTTTTAGTTGATTATTACAAAAATGTACAAAATGATAATATTGGAGTACTAGGACTAAATCCTCATGCAAGTGACAATGGAGTTTTAGGAAATGAAGAAGTAGAAATATTTAAAGCAATTAAAAATGCTAATAAAATATTAAAAAAAGATGTATTTAAAGGGCCATTAGTACCTGACACTGCATTTTCTCCAATGTCAAGAAAGAACTTTAAATATTTTGTAGCAATGTATCATGATCAAGGATTAGCTCCCTTAAAAGCTATATATTTTGATCAAAGTATTAATGTTAGTCTAAATCTTCCAATTGTTAGAACTTCAGTTGATCATGGTACAGCATTTAATATTGCTTATAAAAATGAAAAAGTTAATACAAAATCTTATATTAACGCAATAAAAGAAGCAATTGTTTTAAGTAACAATAAGTAATGAAAACCCTTGAGTCATGCTATGAAATTAATTTTTCTAAAATTAATTTCATGGAAAGAAAAATAAAAATCACTCACCCTAAAACTATAATTTTAGGAGCTGCTAAAACAGGTAAAAGTTTTTTAATATATGACTATCTTTCACAGTTTAAAACTACTCAATATCTATACATTGACTTTAATGATAAAAGAAATGATTTAGAAGAAGTAGAAAAACATTTAGACTCTTTTTTAAGAGAAAATAAAATTATTACTTTAGTACTTGAAAACTTTTCTTTTGAATTTGAATTACCATATTGTGAAAATATTATAATATCTACTCATTTAGAAAAAAAATTAAAAGGCTTTAAAAATATAAAAATTAAAGCTTTAGATTTTGATGAATATTTATTACATGATAATAGACACCAAAGTGAAATTCAAAGTTTTAATAGTTTTTTAAAATACGGTAATCTACCAGAGATCATCAATGTTGATGAGTTTAAAAAAGTTCAGAGATTACAAGAAATAATAAAACTTCAAAGTTTAAATGACACAAATTTAGAAATATTAAAAATATTATTTGAGAATATTGATGAAAAAAAATCTTTATATCAGATGTTTACAATATTAAAATCTAAAATAAAAATTTCAAAAGATAAATTTTATGAAACTTGTAAAAATCTAGAGAATAATTACACAATATATTTCCTAGAAAAATACAAACAAGAAAAAGCTACAAAAAAAATATATGCATATAATCATTCCTTTTTAAATGCCTTAAGCCATAATAAAAAGTTTAAAAATGAGTTTACAAATATGATTTTTTTAGAGCTTGTAAATAAATATAAAGAGTTATATTATCTTGACAATATTGATTTTTATATTAAATCTCATAATACAGCAATTATTGCTATTCCTTTTTTTAATACATTTTTAATGAATTCTACATTAAAAAAGATTTATAAAAATGCAATTGAAAATAATATTAAAGAAATTAACATTATAACTGTATCAAATAGCGAAAAAATCAACCATTCAAGTTTAAAAGTTAATGTCTTACCATTTTATGAATGGGCATTAGCTTAATGATACATTAATCAAAAATTAGCTAGAATCGCAAAACTATAAAGGACGCGTATATGAATAAAAGAGTACTTGTAAAATTTTCAGGTGAAGCACTTGCGGGTGAAGAAGGTTATGGTATTGACACTAAGATCCTTGACTATATTTCTGAGGAAATCAGAGAATTAGTTGATAATGGTATTGAAGTTGGTATAGTAATTGGTGGAGGTAACATTATTAGAGGTGTTACAGCTGCAGCTGATGGTGTTATTAAAAGAACAAGTGCAGATTATATGGGTATGCTTGGAACTGTAATCAACGGTGTTGCTATGCAAGAAGCACTAGAGCACAAAGGTTTAAGCGCAAGAGTTCAAACAGCTATTAAAATGGAACAAATTGCTGAACCATTTATTGTAAGAAAAGCAATTAGACATTTAGAAAAAAATAGAGTTGTTATTTTCTCAGCTGGTACAGGAAACCCTTATTTTACGACAGATACTGCTGCTACTTTAAGAGCTACAGAAATTGGTGCATCAATGCTTATTAAAGCTACTAAAGTTGATGGTGTTTATGATAAAGATCCTATGAAATTTGAAGATGCTGTTAAACTTGACACAATTTCTTACGATAGAGCTTTAGAAGACCACATTAAAGTTATGGATGATACTGCTATTGCACTTGCAAAAGATAATAAGCTTCCAATCGTTGTAGCAAACATGAATGAAAAAGGAAATTTATTAAAAATCATCAATGGTGATTTAAGTAAATGTTCAATCGTTAAATAGATAAGAAAAGAAGGATTTTAAATTATGAGATTAGAAGAAAGAATGTCAAAAGCTTTAAAGCAAGTAAACAATGATAGATATATTTTAGCAATCGCTGTTGGTCAAAGAGCAGATGAATTAAGTAAAGGAGCTAAACCTTTATTAGAACAAAACACTCAAAAAATGAAATATACTGATATCGCTATTGACGAAATCGCAAATGGATTATTAAAAATCGAAGGTTTAGTAGACAAAAACTAGTTATAAAAGTTTAAAAACTTTTATAGCTACATGTCCTGGAAACTATGGATCCATTTATTAAAAAGATACAGAGTATTAACACTGTTGAAGATGCTATAAAAGAACTAGAATCTCAAACAGAAATAACTCCCAAACTTCAAGATTTAATTAATTTTATTATAGAAGCTCACGAGAGTCAATATAGGAAAAGTGGTGAACCATATTGCGTTCATCCAATTCTTGTCGCCTCAATTACCGCACACTTTTCAAACGAAGAAGCCATTATTGCAACTGCCCTACTACATGATGTTGTTGAAGATACAAATTATTCTTTAGATTACATTGAACAAAGATGGGGAAGTGATATTGCACATATGGTTGATGGTTTAACTAAAATTGTTGAAATTAGAGAGAATGAATTTATTCCTTCAACTAATACAAATGATTCTAAACTTATATCATCAGCACTTACTTTTAGGAAAATGTTAATAGCTTCTATTGATGATGTTAGAGTTTTAGTTGTAAAATTATGTGATAGATTACATAATATGCTTACACTAAATGCACTTCCTCATAATAAACAAAAAAGAATTGCAGAAGAAACATTAGTTGTATATGTACCAATTGCAAATAGACTTGGTATTTCTACATTAAAAAATACTCTTGAAGATTTAGCATTTTATTATATTTATCCAAATGAATATAATACTATTGATCAATTTTTAAAAGAGCAACAACACTCTTTTCAATTAACTTTTAACAACTTTATTACAACAACAAAAAGCCTACTTGAAAAAAATGGCTATGATCCTGAAAAAGTTAAAATATATAGTAGAATTAAACACCACTACTCTATTTATTTAAAAATGCAAAGAAAAGGTATTTCAATTGAAGAAGTACTTGATTTATTTGCAATTAGAATTTTAGTTGATGACGATATTGATTGTTATAAGGTTTTAGGTTTTATTCATTTAGAATTCAAACCATTAATCTCTAGATTTAAAGATTATGTAGCAACTCCTAAAGAAAATGGTTACCAAACGATACATACAACAGTATTTTATAATTCAAAGATTTATGAGATTCAAATTAGGTCTTTTGAGATGAATAAAGTAGCTGAATTTGGTATTGCAGCCCACTGGAAGTATAAATCCGGTGCAAAACAAACTACAAATCTTAATTGGTTAAAATCCTTAGAATTTTCAAATGAAAATGTAGAAGAATTTTACCAAGAAACAAAAGATAATCTTGATGGTGAAGATATTGTTGTGTATTCACCAAAAGGTGAGATATTTAATCTTCCTTTAGGATCAACTGCTTGTGACTTTGCATATGCTGTACATTCAGATGTAGGTAAAAGAGCAACAGCTTGTTATATAAATAAAATTAAAAAACCATTATTAACTGAATTAAAAAGTACAGATATTGTATCAATAGAAACTGGGAATGAAGCAATAGCTAGGTGTTCATGGGTTGATATGGTAAAAACATCAAGAGCTAAAAAACAAATTAAGTTTTTATGTACACATAGACAAAAAGAGATTGATGAAATGTCTGGTAGAAATATTATTGATACAATATTTTCTAGATATCATGATGAAATTACAAAAAAATACCCAGTTGATTCATCATATAAAATACCTCTTATTTTAGAATATTATAAACATATTAAAAGCATTGTTGAAAAAAATATTGTAAAAGATAAAGGTATTATGACAAGATTTAAAATCTTGACAAGTAAAATAAAAGAATATAAATTTGACAACATATTAATATATTCAAATTTTAGTATTAATTCTGTATCATTTGACCATTGTTGTCACCCTAAATTTGCTGATGATATAGTTGCTTTTAGAAACGGGAATGAAGCAGTTATTCATCATAAAATGTGTGACAAGGCTTATGATAAAATAAGAACAAAACACCAGATGTTATTTTGTAAATGGACAAAAGATACATTATACCAATATAAAATGGTTGTATCTTTACCAAATACAAAAGGTGAATTAGCAAGACTACTTACTTATATGTCTCAATATGAAGGATATATTTTATCTGTAGAATATGGTAGACAAAAACACTCATATAGACAATATTGTGATATAGAGTTTGAAATCAATAAATCAAATATTGATGAAGTAAGAAAAACAATTGAGAGAAAAGTAAAAGTAATAGAATTCTTTTCAAAAAAAGATGCATATAAAAATTAGGCAAAAGGATAAATAAAGTTAATGGAAAACAAAGTTCAAGAAGCACTAAACGAAATTCAAAGAGGAACATCTGAAATAATTGATATTGAAGCAATTGAGAAATTAATTACTAGATATTATGAAACAGGTGAAAACTTCTATGTTAAAGCTGGTTTTGATCCAACTGCCCCTGATTTACACTTAGGACATACTGTACTTATTCAAAAATTAGCAGCATTTCAAAAGTTTGGTGGAATTGTACAATTTTTAATTGGAGATTTTACTGCAACTATTGGAGATCCAACAGGTAAAAGTGAAACTAGAAAAGTTTTAAGTGAACAAGATGTATTAGATAATGCTCAATCATATAAGACCCAAGTATTTAAAATCTTAGATCCTGCAAAAACAGAAGTTATGTTTAACTCAAAATGGTTAAAAGAATTAGGAACAGGCGGAATGATTGCACTTGCTTCAAACTTAACAGTTGCTAGAATGTTAGAAAGAGATGATTTCTCAAAAAGATATGCTACAAATACACCTATTGCTGTAAGTGAATTTACATATCCACTACTTCAAGGTTATGATTCAGTTGCTATGAAAACAGATATTGAGCTTGGAGGAACTGATCAGAAGTTTAACTTACTTATGGGAAGAACTTTACAAAAAGCATATAACTGTGGGAAACAACAAGCTGTACTTATGATGCCTATTTTAGAAGGTTTAGATGGTGTTCAAAAAATGTCTAAATCTTTAGGTAACTATATTGGTGTAACAGATGAAGCATTTGATATGTTTGGGAAAGTATTATCAATTTCAGATGAACTAATGTGGAGATACTATGAATTATTATCTACTAAATCACTACAAGAGATTGCAGAATTAAAGACAGCAGTTGAAAATAAAACAGTTCATCCAAAAGATGCAAAAGATGCATTAGCTATTGAAATCGTAAATAGATTCCATGGTGAGGGTAAAGGTGATGAAGCTAAAGAAGAATTCAAAAAAGTTTTTGCAAAAAAAGATATTCCTACAGATTTAGATGAGTATACATTTGAAGCTGGAATTTGGATTGGGCAAGCATTAGTTGAATCTAAACTTGTTAACTCAACTTCTCAAGCTAGAAGAGATATTAAAGCAGGTGCTGTTAAATTAAATCAAGAAAAAGTAACAGATGATAAGCTAAATTTAGAAGAAGGTGAATACATTTTACAAAAAGGTAAAAAGAATTTCGCTAAGATATTAATAAAATAAAAGGGCTAATTTTGAAAATAGGTAAATATGAAATAAAACACCCAATCATTCAAGGTGGAATGGGTGTTGGAATAAGTTGGGATCAATTAGCTGGAAACGTAAGTAAAGAAGGTGGATTAGGGGTAATCTCATCTGTTGGAACTGGTTACTACAGAAACATGAGTGAAAATGTTCAAGTTGTAATGAGAAAAGATAAGCCTAAAGACGCATTAAATTTCTATTCAAGAGATTCATTTTTTGAAATTGTAGCAAATGCAAGAAAAATTTGTGGAGATGCTCCATTAGCTTGTAATATTTTATATGCATGTAATGACTATGGTAGAATGGTTAAAGATGCTTGTGAAGCTGGTATTAATATTATTATCACGGGAGCTGGACTTCCAACGAATATGCCAGAATTTACACAAGACTTTCCAGATGTAGCATTAGTTCCTATTGTTTCAAGTGCAAGAGCATTAAAACTTATTTGTAAAAAATGGAAAAAATATAATAGAGTTCCAGATGCAATTATCGTTGAAGGTCCATTAAGTGGTGGGCATCAAGGTTTCAAATATGAAGATTGTTTCAAAGAAGAATTCCAATTAGAAAATATAGTTGGTCCAGTTATTGAAGAAGCAAAAAACTGGGGAGAAGATATTCCTATTATTGCTGCTGGTGGAGTATGGGACAAGAAAGATATTGAAAAATTCCAAGCTAAGGGTTGTACTGGTGTACAAATGGCTACAAGATTTATTGGTACTTTTGAATGTGATGCTCATGCGAACTTAAAAAATGTATTATTAAATGCAAAAGAAGATGATATTAAATTAGGAAAATCTCCTGTTGGATTACCAGCAAGATCAGTTAAAACTAATTTACAATTCTCAATGGAAAATAATACAGCACCAAAAGTACAATGTATTTCAAACTGTGTAGCTCCTTGTAATAGAGGTGTTGAAGCTAAAGCAGTTGGATATTGTATTGCTGATAGATTAGGTGCTGCATATAATGGTGATGAAGAAACTGGTTTATTCTTCACTGGTGCAAATGGTTATAGAATTGATAAAATAATTACTGTAAAAGAATTAATGAAAAAATTAACTGAAGGGGAATAGAAATTTTTAATAAATTTTTTATTCTTATTTCTTTAACATTCATATTTGCTTTTGGAGCTACTCAAGAGCAAATAAAAGATGAGTATCACTCATCTCGAATGAATTACTTAAAAGCTGTCTTAAAAAAAGATGAAACTACAAAAATCAATGAACTTAAAAAACTAATTTTATTAGGTAAAAAGCTTAAAAAAAATACTAGACCTGATGAAAAAAAATTAGAAATTTTAATTGGAAGACAAAATAAAAAATCTTCTATTAAAAAAATAGTAAAAACTAAAGCAACTACAAGTTCAACATCAAATATAAAATACTCTATAAGTTCTGTTTACACATCTAAAAATACTGTAATAGTAAATTTTAATAAAGATATTACAAAAGAATTTATAAAGTTTTTTGAATTAAAACAAAAACCTTTACACAAAGATGTTTATGATATTCAAGGTTACTTTAAAGACGCAGCACCAACGAAACTTAGCATAGATGGTGTAGATAAAATCACTATTGGCCAAAATAAGCCAAACGTCCTGAGAATTGTACTATCAAATAAAACAAATCTAAAAACATCGATAAAAGTAGAAAAAAGAAAACTTATTATAAAAATAGATAGTTTAAATAAAAAGTATAAAACTATTGAAAAGAAAATTATCAAAAAATCTATACCTAAAAAGATAATAGAGAAACAAAAATATATTGATAAAAAAAATTCAATAAGAACTTTATATACAGATGAAAATAAAATAGTTATAAAATTTAATAAAGACTTTTCAAAAAAGCTTTTAAAATACTCAGCGTATAAATCAAATAAGCTATATAATGACGTTTTTGATATAAAAGGCAAGTACAAGTATACAAAACCAATAAAACTTCAAATAGATGGCTTAGATCGAATTATTGTATCCCAAAAAGATGATAAAACTTTAAGAGTTAGAATTCAAAATAAAAAAGATATAAAAGTTTACTATTATATTAAAAAAAGAGAGCTAATAATTAAAGTTGTAGGACTAAGTAAAAAAACTATATCAAATAAAAGCACTCTTCCTTATTTAAACTTCAAAAGTAAAACTATAGTTATTGATGCAGGACATGGGGCAAAAGATGTTGGTGCAGTTGGTCCTAAAAAAAGATATGAAAAAGTAGTTACATTAAAAGTTGCAAAATATTTATATAGTATTTTAAAACAAAGAGGCCATAAAGTATATCTAACAAGAAATAATGATAGATTTATTAAAGTTAGTAGAAGAACAGTATTAGCAAATAAAAAGAATGCTGATATATTTATCTCAATTCATGCTAACTCTGTTCCAAAAAGTAAAGCACATAAAATTTCAGGGATTGAAACATTTTTCTTAAGCCCAGCAAGAAGTGCAAGAGCTAAAAGAGTTGCAGCAAAAGAGAATAAATCTGACATTAGAAAAATGAGTAATTCATCTAAAAATGTATTATTAGAATCACTAAATAGACCAAGAATTACAGCTTCTCATAAATTAGCTATTGATACACAAGCAGGAATGCTTCAATCAGTTAAAAAAAGTTATTCAGGGGTAAAAGATTCAGGAGTAAGAGAAGGACCATTCTGGGTCCTTGTAGGAGCTCAAATGCCTTCTATTTTAATAGAGCTTGGATATATGTCTCATCCACTTGAAAGTAAAAGATTATATTCTAGTAAATATCAAAAACTATTAGCAAACGGAATTGCTAATGGTGTAGATTCTTACTTTTCAAAAAATCCTTAATTTCGTTTATTAAAGTTACTTGCTTTTTCTTTAAAGCAGGTAATTCATCTAGAGAGAAAAACTTTACCTTAGAATTTTCCCAAGATAAGTTATTACTTTTTAATTTATATTCTGTAAAATAATCACTAAGACTTTCAATGTTTTTGGCATTTACAATCCAAACACCTACATCTTTTTCTAAGTTTATTTGCTCAAAATACTCTTCAAATAAACCAATTTCAACACTAATACTACTTTCTTCAAAGAACTCTCTTTGTGCACATTCAAAAGCAGTTTCGTCCTTTTCTTTAAGACCTTTTAACGTTCCCCATTTATCTTTACTCATAACAGACTTACAAAGTAAAATCTTTATATCATTTTTTTCAACTAAATAAGGAACAACACCATATGCTTTGATATGTGATTTCATTAAATTCAACCTTTAAGATTTTATTTTTCTCTTATAAAAATACAGCGCTCCAATTACCCAAAGGGCCATTGGTAGTAATATTGATATTTCAGGGAGTATTATTCCTCCACTTGTAAATTTAAATAACATGAAGAATACACCCCATACAATTAATGTTCCAAAAATTGTAGAAGAAGTAAATTTACCCATATTAAAAAATCTACTATTTAAAGAAGCATAAGCAAATATAAGTAATAAAATTGGTATCACAAAAAATGGTACAACAATTTGATTATATAATGCTCCTCTAATTTTATCAGTATTAATACCTTGGTCATTTAAAAGAATCAACGCTGAGATAGCATCTATTATAGAAAAATTTGATTTCGTTTCATAAACATTGTCTAGAATTTTTGGTTTAAAACCTTCTAGAGTATTTAAAAACTTTTCATGTTTAATATCTAATTTTGAGTCATTTAGATTTAAATCTTTTGGTTTAGTCATGATTTTTGCATCAACTACATACCATTTATTATTTTGAAAATATGCATTTTTTGCAACGATAGATTGAATTACATCTTTATCTTGAACTTTAAAGATGTGAATACCTTCGGCTTTTTTAGCTAAAGGCAATAGCTTTTTGAAGTAAATATAGTTGTCATTATATTTTAAAAAAATATCTGTTTTAGTATTTGTAAAATATTCATTATTTAATATTTTTCTCTTTTGTTCATATGAGTATGCTAAAGGTGTAGCTTGCATAAGTATTAAAAGAGTTAATAAAAATAGTGATATTTTTACTACAGGAGCATAAAGTTTTGATCTACTACTACCTACAGAATAAAAAGCAACTAGTTCATTATTTTTTATAAATAATACTAATGTTACGATCCATCCAAATACAATAGACAATGGCAAGGCCAATGTTAATGTAAAAAATGAATTATACAAAACGTATAATAATTGTAAGTTTGCAGAATCTGGTAATTTTTTAATATTTTGTAAGAAGTCTATTCCAACAAAAAAAAGTTCTAATGATATTAGAACAATAATAAAATTTAATAGGTATTTTTTTAAAATATATTTAGTTAATATGCTCATCTTATTTCAATGTAAATTTTGATTTTACTTCGACAATGTCTACACCTGATTTCAGTGCTTCTATTGCTTTAATAGTATGAGTTATTATATCTTGTAGTTTATTTAATTCTTCTTTTGAAAAGTTGCTTAATACATAATTTGCAACATCGCTTTTATCTTGTGGTTTACCAATTCCTATTCTAACTCTAATGTACTCTTTTGTTATATGAGAATCTAATGATCTTAAGCCATTATGTCCCCCATGACCGCCACCTATTTTGAACTTTACTGTTCCAAATGGTAAATCTAAATCATCATGAATTACAATAATATCTTCTAAGTCAATTTTATAATATTCTTTTATTGCATTTACTGCAACTCCAGAATTATTCATATAAGTAGTTGGTTTTGAAAAAAGGTTATAACCTGATTTTAAAAGTGTAGATTGGAAGTTTGATTTGTTTATATTTGCAGTTGTAAGATTTTTGGTCATCTCATCGATAACCATAAATCCTACATTGTGTCGTGTTAATTCGTATTTTTCACCGATATTTCCAAGACCTGTTATTAAATGCATATTAATCTAATTACTTAGCTTTAATAATACCAACAACTGGAACTCTTGGATCTAAGAAACAATCAACAGTTTCAGGGAAATCTAAATCTCTGATTAAGATGTTATCACCTGTATCTAATTCAGTAATATCTAAAGTGAAGCTTTGTGGTAAGTTCTCGTAAGTACATTTAACTGGTACTCTTGGAGTATGAATCATCACAAGACCTTTATTTTTAATACCTTTTGCAATACCAGCAGTTTTAACTGGAACTTTATAAGAAGCTCTAACACCTGCTTGAGCTACCATTAAATCAACATGTAATAAGTCTGAAGTTAATGGACATTTTTGGTACTCTTGTACAACTACTTTGTAAGTAGTTCCAGCAACATTTACATCAAAAGCGATTTCTTCTTTAGTTCTTAAAAATTTAATGAACTCATTCTTTTTGAATGCAGCAGAAACGTTTTCTAAACCTTTTCCATAAATATTAGCTACTAAGAAACCTTCTCTTCTTAAAGTTTTAGTTGCTTGTTTTGTCATACTATCTCTAACGATACCCTCTAACATAACGATCCTTTTGTTTTTTAATTTGAGGCGTGATTATATAGAAAATTTACTAAAATTTAGTTTAAGTTATATTTCATTTGCCATTTAACTATATATAATTGATTTTTAGATAATATATCTATATTAAAATCAAAACATATATAAGGTTCAAACTCCATGACAATAATTGATGGTAAAGCGTTATCGGCAAAAATCAAAGAAGAAGTAAAAGTTGAAGTTGCTCAATTTAAAGAGCAGATAGGTATAACACCTGGTCTAGCAGTTATTTTAGTTGGTGATGATGCTGCAAGTGCAACATATGTAAATAGTAAACATAAATCTTGTGAAGCAGCAGGAATTTATTCAGAAGTAGTTACAAAAGATTCTTCAATTACTCAAGAAGAATTACTAGCTTTAATTGAAGACATGAATAATGACCCAAAACTAGATGGTATTTTAGTTCAATTACCATTACCAAAACATATTGATACAACAATTGTATTAGAAGCAATTAATCCTTTAAAAGATGTTGATGGTTTCCACCCATACAATGTAGGGAAAATGGTTTCAAATCTTGATGCATTTTTACCTGCAACTCCTTTTGGTGTAATGAGAATGTTCGAAGAATATAATATTGAATTATCAGGAAAAAATGCAGTTGTAATTGGTTCATCTGATATTGTTGGTAAACCAATGGCATCACTTTTAACAAATGCAAAAGCAACTGTTACAGTATGTAATTCAAGAACTAAAGACTTAAAAGCTCATACAAAAGCTGCTGATATTGTAGTAATTGCAGTAGGTGTTCCTCACTTACTTAAAGCTGATATGTTAAAAGAAGGTGCAATTGTAATTGATGTTGGTATCAATAGATTAGACACTGGTAAATTAACTGGTGATGCAGATTTTGAAGATTGTAAAGAGAAATGTTCTTTCATTACTCCAGTTCCAGGTGGAGTTGGACCTATGACTATTGGAATGCTTCTTAAAAATACTCTTAAAGCTGCAAAATTAAGAGATAAAAGAGAAAGTAAGTAAATATGTTAAAAAAACTATATAACTGGTCTTCATCTTGGACTGGTACAATTGTAATTGTTTTAAGTGTTATCTTTTTTGTAGCACAAGCTTTTGTAATTCCAAGTGGATCAATGAAAAACTCTCTTTTAATTGGAGATATGCTTTTTGTTAAAAAATTCTCTTATGGTATTCCAACACCAAGAATTCCATGGTTAGAAGTAAAAGTATTACCTGATTTTAATGACAATGGACATTTAATTGAAGGCCCAAGACCTAAAAGAGGAGATATCGTAGTATTTAGATATCCAAAAAATGACAATATCCACTATGTAAAAAGAGCAGTAGCAACTGGTGGGGATATTGTTGCATTAAAAGATAAAAAACTATTCTTACATCCAAAAGAAGGTAATGAGTTTGTAAAAGCAAATTATGATGAAAAGAATATTGTTGAAATCGGTAATAAATTATGGGTAGTAAATCCATATAAACAACAACATCCAGGAATTCACAACGATTCAAGTGTTGGAAATGATGGATTACAACCAGCAGAATTATTTAACATGTCTCCTATTATTGTTCCAGAAGATGAAACATTTATGATGGGTGATAATAGAGATCACTCAAATGATTCAAGATTTTGGGGAACAGTTCCTTATAAAAACATAGTTGGAACTCCATGGTTTATTTATTTCTCATGGGATGATAAAAAAGATATTAGATGGAACAGAATGTTTAGAACTGTTGAGTCTATAGAAAAAGATGAAGAAAACAAATCAATGAAGATTGATCACAAAGAAGGAATTTATTAGTATGAAATATTTTATTGGAGCTGACCACGCTGGTATTGATATCAAAGCTTATGTAAAAGAGTTATTTGAAGCAAGAGGTCACGAAGTTGTAGATTTAGGACCAAATACAAAAGACAGAGTTGATTACCCAGATTATGCTGTAAAAGTATGTGAAAGTGTATTAGCTGAAGATGGAACAAAAGGTATTTTAATTTGTGGTTCTGGTATTGGTATGTCTATGGCTGCTAATAAATTCGATGGAATTAGAGCTGCACTTTGTCACAATGAATACTCTGCGAAAATGGCAAGAGAACACAACGATGCAAATGTTATTTGTATTGGAGAGAGAGTTTCAGGATTTGGAATGGTTGAAGCTATTATTGATTCATGGAATAATGCATCTTTTGAAGGTGGACGACATGAAGGTAGAGTTGAAAAAATCAACGCACTTGGAAAAATGGGATCGTGTAGAGCATAGAAATGAAATAATCATAAAGGATTTATTATGAGAGAACCTTGGCAAGTATATCTAATGATGACTGTCGTGGTAGCCTTAATGCTACTTGGGAAAAAAATGATGTTTTTTGATGGAAAAAATAAAGATGACACAAAAGATGAAAATGACCCAAAGGATAAAACTTGATAAATCCACGGATTATAGATTATATATTTTCTTCTGCATCAATCCAAAGATGGAATGATTATCCACGAATGGTTGAACTTGTAGAGCTTGATAAACAAGCTCATAAGTTCATTATTGCTTACTTTATTGCAAAACTTAAAAAAGATGTAAACTATACTCACTTAATAGAAGCAGGAATATTTGAATTTTTACGACGTGTAGTTGTAACAGATATTAGACCTGATGTATTTAGAAAAGCCTTACAAAAAAAATCAAAAGAAATAAACACTTGGGTTATCTCAAAACTTCGACCCTCTCTACAAGATATTGATAATGGAAACTTTTTACAAAAATTTGAAGATTATCTAAACAATCCAGAAATATATAAAAAAGAGCGATTTATATTAAAAGCTGCATCATATATAGCTACAAAATGGGAATTTTCAATTGTATATCAAACAAGTCAATTTTTAAGTGATATAGAAGATGTTAAAAAATCAGTTGAAGAAGAGATAGAAGATTATTATGAATTAATTGGGGTTCGTAAAATTGCACTAAATAAAAAACTTGCAAAAGTTATTGATTTAAGTGGAAGACTTAGATTTCAAAAAAGATGGGCACAAACTCCAAGAGTTCCAGAAACTTCTGTACTAGGTCATATGCTTACAGTTGCAGTATTTGGATACTTTTACTCAATAGATGTAAATGCTTGCGAAAAAAGGCTTCAAAACAACTTCTTTACAGCTTTATTTCATGATTTACCAGAAGCTTTAACAAGAGATATAATAACTCCTGTAAAATATTGTGTAGATGAGTTATCAGATATTATCGCTGAGTATGAACTAGAAAAAATAGAAGATGATATCTTACCAAATATTCCAGAAGAACTTAGAAATGAGTTTTCATATATTTTAGGGCTTTATGATGGAAAAAAAGAAGAGTTCGAAAACAAAATATATGAAGATAAAATTGAAGTTGTTGGTGATGTATCAAAATACAACTCAGATAAATACAATGCAATTGATGGTTTAGCTTTAAAACAATGTGATAAATTATCAGCATTTGTAGAAGCTTCTTTATCAATATCTCATGGTATAAAATCAAAAGAGTTGATAAATGGTAAAAAAGAGATTTTAAAATCATTAAAAGAGATTCAAGGAATTGACTTTAAAGCAATAGCAAAACAAATAGATCAGGAGTTTGGTTCAACTGGACAAACTCAAGGTAGAATAGATTTTGATTAAAAAATAGAAAGCCCACTTAGCGGGCTTTTGAACTACTCTTTTCTAAATCTGTACCCATTTTGTTCCTAAACAAATTAAAATCTTTACCTAGATTAACCTCAATACTATCTATTACACTTGCATAATGCATTAATGTTACCTTTGGGCTAGAATGTCCTAATAAACCTGATAATTCATTAATACTAACTACATTATCTCTTAACATATGTGTTGCAAAAGTATGTCTAGTACAAGATATTCTCTTATGTTGAACATTAGAAACTTTTTTTAAATCATGCCAAAGATATCTTAATTTACCGACATCATATGAAATATCACCTAAACTTGAAATTTTAAAACTACTTTTTATAATTTTTTTTGTTAATACCAGTAAGAATCAAAGGTTCATTAAATGGAAGATAAAAAAATTGTTTAATATACTTTTTTGAAACCGTTACTACATCATCAACATTATTAATGACATTAGATATATTTAATTCTAATTCTAAATAAATATTTTTAGAATCGCAAATATGTGGTTTGACAGTAATTTTAGTACTAACCTCTTTTTCATCATAAACATTAGTTACTTTATTATCATTACTATCTACAGTTACAGTACCTTTCAAGTAGGGAACCCATCAATAATATCAACAATTGTTTCTTCTTCATCAGTTAAAATAAGAACATGAGAAGAAACTAATTAAGTTATAAAAACCCTCTCATTCATCAGAATCTAAAGTATTTTTAACAGTGAAAGTGGAAGAAACTAAATTAAAGAATAAATTTTTTGACTTGGTAAAACAATCTTTAAAAAGTCAATCCCTAACTCTTTGATTTTGTCTAAATTAGTATCAATTATTGTAACTTTTAATTTATATTGACTAGGTAAAACATCAATAGTTTTTATAATTTGATATATAGATTCAAAATCTTTAGAATTAAATTTTACTCTTGGGAAAAAATAAACCGGAATTAATTAAGATGATAAATAAAAGAATTAAAGAGATTAAAATGAAATGACTTCTTTAAAAGAAAGTTTAAATAAATTAATCGAAATAGTAACAATTGACAAAATTAAAATGTTTGATGATATAGATATGCTTGATAAAAATATTAAAGCAGTAGAAAAGATGACTGCTGTAACACATAAAAAAATGTTGAATTAAGTAAACAAAAAATGAAAGTTTTTTTCTACAAAATCTATTATAAATTATTACTTGTTAAATATACATTTGAATTAAATATAATAACTAAAAAATTTAAAAGAAGCATGGTAACTCAAATTATATATTTTTTATAAATAGAGAAAATAAAAAAATTACTGCAATACATTATCAAAATATAAGTACAATAGAAAAAAAAGATTAGTTAACTAGTTTTATTTCAATTTCTCAATTTCTTCTAAAATTCTTTTCTCTTTTTTCTCTTTTGATTCAAAAAAATCTAAATAAATTGCAATTATAATAAATAATATAAATAAAAAAATTAATAAAAAAGAACCAAATCTAAAAACTATATATAATTCTTCACTTAATCCAACATATTTTGCTGTATTATCTTTTGAAACAATTCTTAACTTATCAAAATCATAATCACTTAAATATCTCCCATCTAAATTAACAATAGAAAAATCAAATTTTTCTAAAGGTCTCAATTTATCAAGATAAATAATTGAATATCCATCTTCATTCTTTAACTTATAAGGAATATTAGAATTAATTTTAACTTTTTCCTCATTTACATTATTAGGTAAAAAAAATTCTATATCACTTTCAACTACATTACCCTCATTAATTAAAATAATTTGGTAAGCATTTATATCTTTAATACCATTAGCATCATCAATTTTTATAGGACCTTTGTATGTATATTCTAAAGAAGAACTATTTTTAATATAATCAAAAACAAGTGGAAATACTGCTGCTAAAAGAGGAATAAAAACACCAATTAAAATCCAAAAAACTGGATTTTGTTTATTTTTATTTATTTCATCCAAAAAATACCTTTATATAAATATATTTTTGCATTATATAATATTTTAAATTAATGCCCAAAATCGTGCCTATAGAGTTTTTATATTATAAAAGAAATAGAATAGATAGACAAAAGAAGAAGTTTAAACTACTGGTTTTATAGAAAGCATAAGAAACAATGTATTCTCATAAAAGATACCTATATTAGTTGAGTAATAACCTTAGGTCAATGGAACTACCGAAGCCAAGTAACTTATTTCTATCCCTACGAAAATATCTGCGGTATAAGTTAATATCTTTTCTGTTTTGTTCATTTTGTCTCCTTTTTTCTCTTTATTACTGTTTACTATAAACTCATTTTTTATATACATTTGTAAAATAACTAGTAAAATTGCTAAAAGAAATAAAAGAACTTGGGTTGGATTTGAACCAATTTCTAAAGACCTCATTAACCTAAGGTTACGTCATATATTATATCCAAATAAATTATTTTTTTCAATTAATAATACTATTCCCTTTTTTGTTCCCAAAACATACTAAATCATAAAGTAACTATCACAGTTTTTATCTAAGTGTGGTGTTATCGTAATATATCTTGATTAAATAGAGAAGTAATCTTCTCTATTTAATCACTAGAATTTAAATTTAATATTTGTATAAATATATCTTCCAGGTTCATTCATAAGAATTCTATCTGCACTTCCTGTTGATAATAAAGTTAAATCTTTATAAGTATTTGAAACAGCATATGCTTTATCAAATAAGTTATCTACCCCAAGAGTTAAATCAAAGTTTTTATTTACTTCATAGTTATATTTTAAATTTACTACAGCATATCCTGGTAATTTTTGTTCTCCATTATCTGAGTCGATATTATCCCAAGATTTTGCAGCGATTACTTGTGTTGTAAAAGTTGAATTATCAAGTTCATAGTTTAATGCTATATTTCCTTTTAAAGGTGGAATTTCTGCTAAATCTTTATCTGTTTGCCCAGTAATAGCTTCATCTTTTTGACCTTTTAAATATGCAAGACCATAATCAAGAGAAAATTCGTCATTTATCATATATAAACCATCTACTTCAAGCCCATATATTTTAGCATCTACATTTGTAAAACCATTTGTATTGTAAATATAATCTTTTAATACAGAATAAAATACCTTTGATTTAATAACAGCATTTTCAAACTGCTTTTCAACACCAAAGTCAGCTTCATAATTTTTAGTTTGTTCTAAGTCATCATTTCCAGCACCTGAAAAGTGCAATTCTCTAGCATCTGGTACCCTTGCTGATTTTCCAATTCCTGCAAAATATTTTAGGGAATCACTTGAATTATATACAGCAAAAATATGTCCATTTAAAGAGTTATAATCATTATTTTTTCTATTAGCATCTTTTGTATCAATAGAGGTAGAATCAAATCTAGCCCCTACTTCTAAATCAAGATTACCTATGCTTTTTTCAAACTTAGTAAATACTGCTTTATTTTCTGTATCAGTTGATGGAATACTTGTACCTGTATTTGAAGAAATATTATTTGAGAAGTGCCCTTTCCAGTTTCTTGAACTAGCATCTAATCCTACAAGCAATTCTCCACCAGCTAAATCCATACTATTTTTAATTTTTGCACCTTTTATAGATGAAAACATATTATTAGTTTTTTCTTTTGAAGCACTTGCATTATTTCTAAGTTTTGTACTCATTGGATGATCAACTTTTGAATAATAAGCTTCTAATTTTAGCTCTTTTGATAAAGAAGAAAGACCTCTTTTTGTAAATGAGAAATTATAAATATCAGAATCATCTCTATCTGCATCCATTGGTGTATTTGGGTAAAGAACCTTATCACTTCTATTTAATGTATATGATAAATCAAATTCCGAACTATCATCTACATTTACAATAGCTCTTGTTAATAAAGTTTTCTTTTCATATGCTTTTTCATTTGAAGAACTAGCACTGTATTGATTACCCATCATAGCACCAGATTTTTTTTGTTGTTCTAAGAAATCATTTCCATTACCATCTTCATATTGATCAGATTCTTCAGTTGAAGCTGATACTAAAAGTTTCAGATATTCATTTCCACCACTTACAGTTCCAGAAACTTTTCGATATCCATAGCTTCCAATATTAAGATTTAAATCCCCAGATAAATCTTCACTTGGTTTTTTAGTTTTTACTTTTACACTTCCACTTAAAGTACCAAAGTTTTCAACATCATATAGCCCTTCTATTACTTCTACTGATTCAATATTATTTGCTAATACGTGAGAAGTTGCAGGATCCATTCTATTTGGACATGCTCCATAAATTTTAGCATTATCAATTAGAATATTAATATTATCTTTTTTTGCCCCTCTTAAGATAATATCATTTGCAATTCCTGATCTTCTAACAAGTGATATTGATGGTACATTTTTCATTAAAGCTTCTGCTAAATCAGCAGATTTAATTTCATTTGAACTTACATCTTTAACAGTTTTCATATTTACTTTCTCTACAACGTCAATTGCCTCTAAAGTAGTTGTTTCACCTGCATTTAAAATAACAGCAGCACATACAAGTGATATTGCACTAATCTTTTTCATTTTTTTCCCTTGTGATTAATTCTTTAGAATTATCACAAAGAGGAGTTAATTTAGTATTAATTATTTGTTAATTATTTGTTAAGTTATATAAGTTTTTAAAATAGCTTAGATATAAGAGATTGTGTTTCATAGATTTCTTTTTTAATTCTATTTTTATCCCAAATTAAAATAATAGACATTACTTCACAAACTATTTTTACGCAAGATAAAGATTTTTCCTTATCTAAAAAACAAAGGCTTATTCTTCTAGCTAAAAAATCTATTGGTTTTTTTACAAATTCATATTTAATAGAATAAATTACCTCAGCTTTTAAATATGGTAAATCCTTTGATATTAAATCATAAGTATTAAATTTTCTAGCTACATCTAATACATCAATAGCCTTATCTCCATATAATGCAAGTAAGGATTTCTTTGTATTTGAGCTTATATCATATGAATCTAAAAGGTTCTTAGTAACTTCAATATCTATTTTTGAACCATAAAGTTTTAAATTTTTAGTTTTTGATTTTCCTTTATCTTCAAGCTTTTTATTTGAAATACAGTAATCAACTAACTCTTCTGACATTTTTCTATATGTAGTCCATTTCCCACCAGCAATTGATATTAGCCCTGATTTAGATTCTAATATCTGGTGTTCTCGTACTACTTGTTGTGAGTTTTTATCTTTTTTTGGTTTTATTAAAGGCCTTATTCCACACCATGAAGAATCTATATCCTCTAATGTAAGTTTTATATCAAAGTACTCATTTACATGGGATAATAAATACTCTTTACTACTTTGGCTTGCATGTAATTCTTCCACATAATGTGTTTCATTATCTGTTGTACCTATTAAGCATTTATCCAAATAAGGTAAGATAAATATAATTCGTCCATCTTTTGTTTTAGGAATTAGTATAGCTTCATCAAAAGGTAAAAACTTTTTATTTACTACTATATGAATACCAGAACTTAAAGCTAAAACTTCTTCTATATCTTTATCGTCCATAAGTCTAAGATTATCAACATTTGCCCCTGAGGCATTTATAATACATTTTGATTTAACAGTATGATTTTCATTTGTAATATTGTTTTTAAAGTTTACTGAGTTTATTTTCTCAGAATCATCATAAGAGAAGCTTGTAACCTCATGATAATTTTGAGTATTTGCTTTATAAACATTAGCTGTTTGAACTAAAGCTAAAGCCATACGAGAATCAAGAAACTGTCCATCATAAAATGATACAGCACCTACTAAATCAGATTGTTTTATATTTGGTTGTATTAAAGTAAGTAAAGTTTTATTTACATATGCATTATCACCAATTGATTTGGAAAAAGATAATAGTTTGTAGAAAAATAGACCTGTATATACATACATTAGTTCAAACCAATTATAGATAGGAGTATTTATTTTTAATCTATTAGATAAGTGTGAAGCATTTCTTAAAAAAGTATATCTTTCATTTAAAGCCTCTTTTACTAAATCATATTGAGATTTATCTAATTTAAGTACAGCTTTTTCTAAATAACGAACTCCACCGTGTATAAGTTTGGAGCTTTTAGAACTTGTTCCTGAGGCAAAATCATTCTTTTCTAGTAATAAAACCTTATATCCTCTACTACTAGCATCTAAAGCAATACCACATCCAGTGGCGCCTCCACCAATAACAACAATATCATAAGACTCATCAAAACTCTGATTCATAATATTTACCTTTATTTTTGGATTGTTAGTATAACATTTTTTGTTTAGATGCGATATAATTCAAATAAAAAAAGGAAATAATCTTGAGTAAAATAGTATTAGATGTTGATAGTAAAAATATGGATACAGTATTAACTATCTTAAATAGCCTAAAATCAGGACTTATAAAAAATATATCAACAGATAAAACGGCACATGCTAAACCTATTTCAAGTAGTATGAAAAAGAAAGTTATTGAAGAAGATGAATTTATGAGTCAACCTACAACTTCAAAGTACTTATCACGAGCAGGTTATAAACAAAAACTTAATAACAATAAAAAATAAAAAGGAGACTTTATGCAAATTCTAATATTTTCACTACTTGTTATTGCATTAGTTGTATATATAGTATATAAAGTAAAAAAAACATTTACAAAAAAAGAGATTTACTCATTTTTAGGTCTTATAGCTTTTATAATAGCTGGAATGATTTATTATAATCACTTAGAAGAGAACAAAATGCCAGAAGCATTTAAAGCTAAATATTTAAATGAAAAAAATATTGTAATTACAAAGTTATCATATAAATACTCTACACTTGATATTGTAAGTTCTAACAACTCGAAATATAACTTCGCTTACATAATCACAAAAGATGGAAAGCAATATGTTTGTGAAGCAAAAGATGTGGAAGTACAAAAAATTGAAGATGAGTATGTTTTTAAAAACTACAAAGAAGAGTGTAGATTAAAATAGATTATGCAAGCATATAAAAACAAAATTAAAATAGCTAGTAAAATAATAAATAAACTACCTTCTCATAAGTTAGACAGCAATGTAGATGTATTAAAAAAAGCTTTTGATACAGCCTATGAAAATGATATTTTTGCGTTATACAAATATGATAAAGAAAAGCAAGAAGAGTTAAAACTAAAACTCTTCAGTAAACTTACTCCTATTAGTGGAAGTTTATCTTTTCTAGCTATTCAAATACTTGCTGCAAATTCTATTATGAATAAAAACAATTTTCATAAAAGAGATTTTTACTTCAAACAAAAATGTGGTATTGCAATAAATCACCTAAGAGTAAATGAAACTGTAGTTAGTGCTACAAAATGCCAAGGTGGTTATAAATTAAACGGTATTTTAACTTGGGCAAGTGGATATAAGATATTTGATACTTTACTTATTGGTTTTCACTATGAAAATAAAGAGTATG